>VFQQ010000052.1_pt1 | contig 298193 bp, 302 predicted proteins | sample 3512341 | NCBI WGS metagenome assembly VFQQ01 (sample SAMN10412373, study PRJNA504923) | tailings metagenome | isolation source: Relicate 2 Philex TSF1 revegetated site | place: Philippines: Tuba, Benguet | collected 2017-08-29
CATTGACGCCCATACCGAACCATGGCATCCCATATATGCCCGACCGCACCGGGCACGGGCCCGTGGTAGTGGCGCCAGCTTCGAGAGAGGGCCGAAGCCCGAGCGACCGCCACGGCCCAGCCCGGAGCGGCCGGCATGGGGATTTCAATCCCCGCGCGTGAAAGTCTGACAAAAGCGTTCCGTTAGTTGCGTTGGAGAGCGAGGCTCGAGAAGGGGATGGACCGCTTTGTCTCGACATTCACCAACAAGATCGACGCCAAAGGACGCGTCTCAATTCCTGCTCCGTTCCGCGGCGTGCTCGAACGCGACGGATATGCAGGCGGAATCTATTGCTACCCCTCGATCGATGCTCCTGCCCTTGATGCAGGCGGCGAAAGACTTGCGAAAAAAATCGACGGGCTTCTCTCGGGCCTGCCGGACTATTCGGACGAGCGAGACGAGCTCTCTGTCGCGCTCTACGGCGACGTCCAGGTCCTCGGGATCGACGGGGACGGGCGTATCGTCCTTCCTGAAAGCCTTCGTCGCCACGCCGGTCTTCAGGATCTCGTCACATTTGTCGGCCTTGGCGACAAGTTTCAGATGTGGGCCCCTCAAGCCTTCGAGGAGCGGCGCGCTCGGGCCCGCGAAAAGGCTCAAGAGCACAGAAAACTGTTCGGCGCGGGGAGCGGCCATCGCAGCAGCGGTGGCGACGAAGGGGCACGGGAATGACGCCCCGGCGCACCGGCTCGATACCGGTGCTCCAGGATGTGCGGGCGCATATTCCCGTGCCCCTTTCGGATCTCGTTTGAACTAGCCCTGCCGGTTTCTTTGCGGCTCGCACTTCCGCGATAAGCGTGGTGCCGGCCGCAAAATGTCCTATAAAGCCGCCGATCATGACCGCGGCCCATCCACATCGTTCCCCTCACATCCCGGTGCTCCTCGCAGACGTCGTGGAGCAGTTGCAGCCGGTGGCGGGTGAAACCTACATCGACGGCACGTTCGGAGCGGGCGGATACACCCGCGCCATCCTCGAGGCGGCTCCCTGCCGGGTGATCGCAATCGAGCGCGATCCCACGGCTTTCGCCAACGGCCAGGCGCTCGTCGCGGAATTCGGCGGACGCCTCTCGCTCGTTTCCGAGACCTTCAGCAATATGGAAGAAGCCGCCGCTTCGGCCGGGGCCGAGCGGGTTCACGGCGTCGTGCTCGACATCGGCGTTTCCTCGATGCAGCTCGACGATCCGGCGCGCGGCTTCTCCTTCCTGCGCGACGGCCCCCTCGACATGCGCATGTCGCAGAATGGCCCTTCCGCGGCCGACGTGGTCAACCACATGGACGAGGAAGACCTCGCCAACATTCTCTTCAACCTGGGCGAGGAGCGCCGCTCACGCGCCATCGCACGGGCCATCGTAAAAGCGCGCACAGAAGCGCCGATCACGACGACGAAGGCGCTCGCCGGCATCGTCGAGCGCGTGCTGGGGCGCGCCCGCGGCGACGAGAAGCATCCGGCGACGCGGACGTTCCAGGCGCTGCGCATCCACGTCAACGACGAGCTGGGCGAGCTCGAGCGCGCGCTGGAAGCCGCGGAGCGCCTGCTCGTTACCGGCGGACGGCTGCTGGTCGTGACCTTCCACTCGCTGGAGGACCGGATCGTCAAACACTTCCTGCAGGAGCGCTCCGGCAAGACGGCGGGCGGCTCGCGCTATCTTCCAGCGCCATCCGGCCCGGCCAGTGCACCAAGTTTCCGAATTGTTAACACTCGCGGTTTTACACCTAACAAAGAGGAAACGGACGCAAACCCGAGGGCGCGCTCGGCACGGTTGCGCGTGGGGCTCCGGACGGAGGCTCCCGCGTGGAGCGGCACTGCGCCGGGATCGCCCTTCGCCTAAGGCCCTGCGTGCGCAAGGCACGCCGCGCCATTGTCGTTGAGGTTCAACCGATGCACCCGCTTACAGTTTCGGCAGCGTTTCTCGCCATCTCCAGCGCCTTTCTGCTCTACGGGCTCTCCTACGACACACGCCAGCTCGAGGCGCGCGTCTCGGCGCAGGAGCGGCTTGCGGACAAGGCACGTGCAGATATCGCCGTGCTGAAAGCCGAGCGCGCGCATCTCGGACGGCCGAGCCGCATCGAGCCGCTGGCGCGGGCGCAAGGGCTCGAGCCACTTACCGACAAGCAGATGACGGACCGCGTGCCTGACGGCGGTCTCAGCACGGGTGCCATCGCCCGCTGAGGCTCATCTAGGGGGACGGACAAAACAATGCGCGGCGCGGCCAGAGGCGGAAGAAGGGCACGCTCTTCGGAGCCTGCGCCCGCACGCGCGGAGGCCCACTATGGGCCGCGCGGCCGCTTCAGAACGCGCCTCGTCATGCTCGGCATGGCAGCCCTCTTCGCCTGCGTCGCGGCGCAATTGGCGCGTCTTGCGGGCAGCGGCGGCTTCGAGATGGTGGCGGCGATCACCGAGCCGATGGCGCGAAGCTACGCGCGGCCCGATATTCTCGACCGTGGCGGCCGGCTGCTTGCGACCGACATCGAAATGCCCTCCCTGTTCGCCGATCCTTCGCTGGTGCAAAGCCTCGACGACGTGACCGAACGGCTTGGCGCCGTTCTGCCGGACATGGACCAGGGCGAGCTGCGCCGCCAGCTCTCAGACCGGAACCGGCGTTTCATCTGGCTTCGCCGCGGCATCGCTCCGAAGCTTGCGCAGCAGATCCACGATCTCGGTCTTCCCGGCCTCGAGTTTCGCGACGAGTTGAGGCGCGCCTATCCGCTCGAACGGCTGGCGGGACACGTGCTCGGCTCCGTCAACATCGACAATCGCGGCGCGAGCGGCATCGAGCGCACCATCGACGAAACGGTGGGCGTCGAGCCCACACACGGCGCGCCCTCGAACGTGGGGCTGCCGGTGAGGCTCTCGCTCGATCTCGGCGTGCAGCACGCCATCGAGGACGAGCTCAAGGCTGCCATGGTGCGCTACGAGTCCAAGGGCGCCGCCGGCCTTGTGATGGACGTGCGCACGGGAGAGATGCTGGCTTCCGCCTCGCTGCCAGGGCTCGATCCTTCTCAGCCCACCGAGGTGCTGGATCCGGCGCGCATCGACAAGATCCAGGGCGGGACGTACGAGCTGGGCTCGATCTTCAAGATCCTGACAGTCGCCATGGCGCTCGACAGCGGCAAAGCCAAGCTCGATACCGTGCTGGACGTCACCAAGCCGCTGACCGCCGGCCGCTTCACCATCAAGGATCTGCACGCCTCGGGACGCCCGCTCACCGTGTCCGAGGTGTTCCTCCACTCCTCGAACGTCGGCTCGGGAATGCTCGCGCTCGCCGAGGGGCCGGAGCGGCAAAAGGCGTTTCTGGAAAAGCTCGGCCTGATGGCGCCGATGCGCACGGAAGCCGGCCCCGTCGCAGCCCCGCAGTTGCCGCCCCAGTTCGGGCGCGCCGAGCAGATCACGGTCGCCTATGGCCACGGTATGGCGGTGGCGCCGATCCAGTTCGCGGCGGCAACGGCGGCCATCATCAACGGCGGCACGAGGGTGACGCCTACGTACTTCCGCGGACGTAGCGATGCGCCCGCGAGCACGCGCGTGGTGAGCGCCGAGACGAGCAACAGCCTGCGCGGTCTGCTGCGGCGCAACGTGAGCGAGCCGATCGGAACCGGGCGGCGCGCGGATGTTCCCGGCTATCGCGTGGGCGGCAAGACCGGCACGGCAGAGATGCCGGGACGCGGGGGATACATGGAGAAGGCCGTCGTCGCCTCCTTCCTAGCCGCGTTTCCGATGGACGATCCCAAGTACCTCGTACTAGTGCTGCTGTTTGAGCCCAAGGGAACGAGCGAGTCTGCCGGAGAGGTGCTGGCCGGGCGCAATGCGGCGCCAACCGCGGGACGCGTGATCGCGCGCATCGCGCCTCTGCTCGGCGTCAAGCCGGCTGCGGACGTGGCGCAACTCCCGAATTGAGCCACACTTAACGCAATCCCAACGCTTGACCCGGATAGTTGCTGTCGCCCCCCGGCGCCCATCCCGCCGTGTTGAACAGGTCACCTTTCACGTCATGGACGATATCGAGCTCGTATCCGGCTTCGGGTCCATCGCGCGGCTTCGCGCGCTCTGGCGGAGCGTGGGCGCTCAAGCTGGCGGGCTCGGCGCATTCGACAGGTTCGATCTCGTAGAAGCCGCTGCCCGCATGGTGGAGGCGGAGGGCTCCGAACCGCTGGTCGCAATCTTCCGCCGCAACGGAGAGGCGGTCTCGCTTCTGCCGCTCAGGTGCGAGCGTCTTCTCGGCGCGCGTCTTGCCGTGCCGCTGCTTCATCCCTTGGCGCAATACACCGACGCTGTCGGCGAGGCGATCGATCCGGACGCCTTCGCGCGCCTCTGCAAAGCCGTCAGCCGCAGAGGCATCGACGTGATGCTCCTGCGGAAGGTGCGCCACGACAGCCGCCTCCACGCTGCGCTTCAACGCCATGGCCGCTCGCAACGGGCCGCCGAGCACGCGCTTTACATCGACCTCAAGGCCCATGGCACGTTCGCGGCCTATGACGCCTCGTTCTCCGGCAGCACGCGGCGCAACCGGCGTCAGCGCAAGCAGAAGCTCGAAGCGCTGGCGGGGCCCGTCTCCTTCGAGATGCTGCGAGGCGGTGATGCGCTCGACGCTTTCGAAACGGCGCTCGGCTGGAAGCGCGCGTGGCTCGACGAGCGCGGTGTCTCGAGCCCGGTGTTCGACGGAGGACAGTGGGAAAACCTGCTGCGCAGCACCGTTGCCTCGGGCTCCGCCATCGTGTCGGCCCTCAGCGCGGGCTCGTCGCTTGCCGCAATCGAGGTGGGCTACGCGGACCGCAACACCTATGTCGCCTATCTCGGCGCATTCGATCCGCGCTTCAGCTCGGCCAGCCCCGGCCAGGAGCAGATGCTGCGCACCATCGCCTGGTGCTTCGAGCAAGGTTTCGAGCGCTACGATCTTCTCGCTCCTGCCGATGACTACAAGCGCCAATGGGCGCGCACGGACACCGGCATCGCCATCGACGACTACGCGGTCGCGCTCACCTCTGTCGGGCGTGGCGTGGCTGGCCTGCGCCGGCACGTGCGTCCGCTCGCGCGTGATATCTATCTCAGGCTCTCGCCGGAAGTGCGCTCGGCTGGAAGCCGCTATGGGATGCCGGCCGCCGCGGTCGCTGCAGCCGCCTGCGCGAGCGCGATGCTGGCCGCGATCGAGTGAGCTAACCTCGCACTCTCGACATGCCCCAAAAACAGAACCATCGGCAGCTTCCGCCGCCGATGGTTCCACCCCGATCACGCTACGGCACCCATCGGGCGGAGCCCCAGCGTGGACGGTTCGAAAGCGGCGTCTCCGTTCCGGACGCCTCTCGCCGCCGAGCCACGCTTGCCCGCTACTGGGCTCGTGTCGCCCGATTGCAGCCGTCATCGATCTGTAAGAAAACGGTCGCACGGCTTCAACGTCTAAGGGGGTCTAATCCAGGTTCCGGACATGGATGGGGATTGGAAGACATTCGTTCGCCGCTATCGGTTGCGCCACGGCCTCAGTCAGGCGCGCATGGCCGACGTGATGGGTGTGGCACAGCGCACCATCTCACGGTGGGAGCGCGGCGAGGACAGTCCGTCCGTGGTGCAGCAGAAGCGCCTGCGTGACCTGGGTTGGGCACCCGCCAGCTCGCTGTTGCGCAGCCTCTCCGCCTCGATCTCGCTCTGCCCAGCGCCGCGTGCGCTGACACGAACGCCGGGCCTCACGCTGCAACGTCTCTCCGCACCCGCGCTCGCCAAGCGCCCTTCCATGGCAGACTGGATCGGCCGCGACCTGGCGCCGATCGCCACGGGCGTGCTCGAAGAGATCCTGGACGACGGCGTGCTGCAACGGGCGATCGCGAACGGCGAGATCCAGAGTCTCGTGACCACCACCCGCAGCGTTCTGCAAACGGCCGAGCACGACAGCATCGGCCTGTTCCGCACCACCATCACTTACTTCTTCCACGAAGGGACGATCTATAACGACGCCATCGGCTTCCCGGCCCCGCCGGATGCCCAGTGCGGCTATAGCCCGGTTGCGATGGACGATGCGCTGTTCGACGGGTGAGCTGCCTGCTCAAGCGCGGCGTGCGTAGACTGGAATCTCGAACGAGCACGAGAAGGGCTGCTTACTGTCCGGCGCGTCCACATGCAGCGTCCAGCGAACCCCGTTGCCCTCGCTGTCGAGCGAGTATTCCCGGCTCGCGGGCGGCACATCGATCTCGACCGGGATGCGTGCGCCCGTGCGCGAAACCATCACGAGAGAGGCGGGGATCTCGCGCTCAACGCGGGCCAGCTCCCTCACGTCGAGGCGGGAGGTGGTCTTGCCGCCGGTCCTGATCCTGATCCACTTCAACTGTTCGCAGATCAAAGCGGCCCTGAGCGGCTCGACAGGCCGGGCCCGAAGGCGGGCCTCGACTGTGCCGCGAAACCTGTCACCGATGTAGGCGGGGAGCGTATCGAGGCGGAGTGTGGTCCTGCCGTAGCGCACGTGTGCCCAGGTCGCGACGAGCGCGAAGCGAAGCGCTATCAGGCCGCAGAAGACAAAGGCGCCGAGTAGAAAGTAAGTCCACCAGGACTCGTCCAGAGCCACGCGGATCTTGTCGCGGTTGACGGTGCCGATGAACGCGAGGGCGCCCCACCAGCCGATGTTCCAGACCCATAGCAGGGCCGTGACGCCAAGGTTCGAGTGCGTGACGCGGCGGGAGGCCCAATCCTTGCGCTGCATCCAGGGCTGGCCCGGATAGCGCGCTTCGAGCCGGGCCTGCTCAGCGTCCCAGAGGGGTTTCTTCACGTAGCGGAAATAGAAGTAGCCGAGACCGATCGCTGCAAACACCAGCCCGATGGCGATCAGCACCAACGCTTTCGGAATGCTGGCTTCACCCGAGAGGAGCTGACGCACTCCGGCGAGGATGGTGAGGCAGCCCACGGCGCCCGTCAGCGCGAACATGGCGAGGACGAAGATGACGCCGATCCATTCACCGATGGATTGAGGGCGCGCGGGCAGATCCGGCGTCGAAACGCTCGTTCTCGCGGATACGCCGGTCGTGCTCTTCGCGAACCGCTTGAACTTCATGCGTTGCTACCCGACGGAGCAGGAGATCTCGCCCTCGGCGCTCAGGGTCTCGCCCTCGGAGCTGGCTTCGTCGCGGATGTGATAGACGGTGAGCTTGTAGGAGCCGCCGAACGCCGTCTCGTCGTCAGGGCTCTGGGTGGTTTCAACGACAAGCTCCACGTAGCCGTGCAAACCCGAGCCCGGCCTCTCGCGATAGAGATGAAGCTTCAGGCTATCCCCGCGAAACCAGTGATGGGCGAGGTGGTCCTTGTCGAAGGCGAGGTCGGCCAAGTCCTTCGGAGTATCTTTCAAGAGAACCTTGAGCTTGCCTTTGAAGTTGGTGAAGACCTCGCCCAGCCCGTGGCTGAACGAGCTTCCCGCCTCGAACTTCACGGAAGCATCGTTCGCCTCGCACAGGAAATCACCCGTCGCATGCGCGGGGCCGAGCGCCGCCATCATGGAAACCAGGACGGCGCCCGCGAAGCGGATCGTATAGTTCATCGAAGCCTACCCCTTCCCTCTAGGCGCGGCTCGCCAGGGCGTCGCGGCCCAGCGCCGAAAGCGCGGTCTTCACGATGTCGGGCGCGGCGAGGCCCGCGCGCTCGTACATGCGGGCCGGCGCGTCGTGATCGATGAAGACGTCGGGCAGCACCATCGAGCGCACCTTGAGGCCGCGATCGAGCAATCCCGCTTCGGCGAGGTATTGCAGCACGTGGCTGCCGAACCCGCCGATCGAGCCCTCCTCGATCATCACCAGAACCTCATGCTCCTTGGCCAAGCGCGCGACGAGATCGCGATCGAGCGGCTTCATGAAGCGCGCGTCCGCGACCGTTGTGGAAAGCCCCATGGCTCCGAGCTGGTCGGCTGCCTTCAGCGCTTCGCCGAGACGCGCGCCGAGCGACAGGATGGCGACGCTGGTGCCTTCCCGCAGGATGCGGCCCTTGCCGATCTCGAAGGGAATGCCCTCCTCGGGGCGCTCGACTCCCATGCCCTCGCCGCGCGGATAGCGGAACGCGCAGGGGCGATCGTCGATCGTGGCGGCCGTGGCGACCATGTGCGTCAGCTCGGCCTCGTCGGCCGCGGCCATGATCACCATGTCGGGCAGGCAACCCAGGAACGCGAGATCGAACGAGCCTGCGTGCGTCGGCCCATCGGCGCCAACGAGGCCCGCGCGATCAATGGCGAAGCGGACGGGCAGGCGCTGGATGGCGACGTCGTGCACAACCTGGTCATAGGCGCGCTGCAGGAACGTGGAGTAGATGGCGCAGAATGGCTTAAGGCCTTCGGTTGCGAGACCGGCCGCAAATGTGACCGCGTGCTGCTCGGCGATGCCTACGTCGAAGGTGCGATCCGGAAACTCCTTGCCGAAAAGATCGAGGCCGGTGCCGTCCGGCATGGCAGCCGTGATGGCAACGACGCGCTTGTCCTTGCGGGCCTCGGTGATGAGGCTGTCGGCAAAGACGCGCGTGAAGGTCGGCGCGTTCTGCTTGGGCTTCACCTGCGCGCCGGTGACGACGTTGAAGCGGGCGACGCCGTGATACTTGTCGTCGGAGGCTTCAGCCGGGGCGTAGCCCTTGCCTTTCTTGGTGACGACGTGGACGAGCACCGGCCCCTGCTTGGTGTCGCGCACGTTCTTGAGCACGGGGAGCAGGTGGTTGAGATCGTGCCCGTCGATGGGGCCGACGTAATAGAAGCCCAGCTCCTCAAACCACATTCCGCCCTGCCAGAGGTGGCGGGTGTACTCCTCCATGCGGGCGGCGCGGCGCTCCCAGCTTTTCGGAAGGCGCTTGGCGAGCTGCTTGGCGAAATCGCGGAGTTGCAGATAAGTGCCGCTGGATGTGACGCGGGCGAGATAGGACGAGAAGGCGCCAGTGGGCGGCGCGATCGACATGTCGTTGTCGTTCAGGATGACGATCAGGCGCTCGTCGCGGGCGCCCGCGTTGTTGATCGCCTCGTAGGCCATGCCGGCGCTCATGGCGCCGTCGCCGATCACGCAGATGACGTTGTTGGTGCCGCCGTTCAGATCGCGCGCGACGGCCATACCGAGGCCAGCCGAGATCGACGTGGACGAGTGGGCCGCGCCGAACGGGTCATACTCGCTCTCGCCGCGCTTGGTGAAGCCCGAGAGGCCACCGCCCTGGCGGAGCGTGCGGATGCGATCGCGCCGCCCGGTGAGGATCTTGTGCGGATAGGACTGGTGGCCGACGTCCCAGATCAGCCGGTCCTGGGGCGTATCGAACACCCAATGGAGAGCAACCGTCAGCTCGACGACGCCGAGGCCCGCGCCGAGATGCCCGCCCGTGACCGAGACCGCCTCGATGGTCTCCTGGCGCAGCTCATCGGCAATCTGCCGAAGGTCAGACTCGGGGTGCTTGCGAAGATCCTCCGGCGTCTTGATGGTATCGAGGAGCGGGGTCTTGCTCACGGCGGGACACATTCCTTCAACGATATGGGGCGTTTCGCCCAAGTGGCCGCAGCCTTGACACTCCAGCCTCGCGTTTCGGGGCACCATAGCGCCGAATGTACGGCGGATGAAGGGCCGAGGGCGGGCATTCCTCCCGCTCCCGCTGCGTCAGATGTGTGCAAAAGCGCGGACTGGCGTCCACCGGGGTTCGGAGGGGCACCACCCGGGCATCCCTCTTTCTTTTTCCGGCAGTTGCTCGGTCCGCACCCGGCAACCGGACAGCGCGGCGCGATTGCGATTTGCCCCAGGCTCCGGCGTCACTCCGGGTCGAGAGGCTCCGTGCCGCGCGGCGCGCCATCGGAACCCACGGTGAGCTTCTCCACGCGGGCCTCCGCCTGCTTCAACAGGCGGTCGCAGTGCTCGCGCAGCGCCTCGCCCCGCTCGTAGATGGTGATGCTCTCTTCAAGCTCGACATCACCGCGCTCCAGCCGGCTGACGATCGTCTCCAGCTCCTTCAGAGCGCGCTCGAAGCTCAGCTCCTTGATGTCGGCGTGATTCTTGTTCGGCGTCTTTGTCATTCCGAGCGAGCCCTTTGATTCTCCGGCCCGAATTTAGAGCCTCGAACGCCCGCACGCACGCAATGATTTCTTTAGCCGGATCAATTCTTTAGCTTCCGAGATCCATGAGCGTGCGCACATGCACGGCCACCGACTTGGCGAGCGCTTCGAGATCGTAGCCACCCTCCAGCATCGAGACGATGCGGCCCTTGCAATGGGTTTCGGCCACCTTGCCGAGAGCTTCCGTCGCCCACATGAAGTCGGCCTCGACCAAACGCAGGCCGCCGAGCGGGTCGCGCTTGTGGGCATCGAACCCGGCAGAGATGAGGATCAGGTCCGGCCCGAAGTTGTGGAGTGGACCCAGGATGCGGGAGGTGAATGCGTCGCGGAAGGTCTCACCCCCATCGCCCTCGCGCAGGGGCGCATTCCAGATGTTGCCGACGCCCGTCTCCGACAGCTCGCCCGTGCCGGGGAACAGCGGCATCTGGTGGGTGGAGCCGTAGAACAGGTCCTTGTCGGACCAGAAGACGTCCTGCGTGCCGTTGCCGTGATGAACGTCGAAATCCACGACGGCGACCCGCTCTGCGCCGTGGCGGGCGCGGGTGTAGTGGGCGGCGATGGCAATGTTCGAGAACAGACAGAAGCCCATGGCCCGGTCCTTCTCGGCGTGATGCCCGGGCGGGCGCACCTGGCAGAACGCGTTCGCCACGCGGCCGCTCATCACCTCGTCCACGGCCTCGAGACCGGCGCCGACCGCGCGGAGGGCTGCTTCGTAGGTGCCGCGCGACATCACGGTATCGCCGTCGATGTGGAGGGCGGCATCCCGCTTTTTCACAATCTCGGAGGTGCCTTTCATGCGGACCAGATGATCCGAGGGGTGAACGCGCAGGATCTCGTCCTCGACATCGAGACGCAGAGGCGCCTCCGCCCGCATCAAGGCGTTGTAGCTCTCGTGCGCCAGCACCTTGTCGATGGCGCGCATACGATCGGCGCGCTCCGGATGTCCCGGCCCCGTGTCGTGCTCCACGAAGGCAGGGTGGGTCAGCAGCAGTGTTGCCATAGTGAGGTCAGCCTTGGCGTTTCCCGAGTTTCTTTAATTGAGTTCCATGATAGCGGAGCCGTGGCGACTGGCCAGCGCTAACACGGTTACCGGGATCAGACTCTGAGGCCAGGGCGCTCCTTGCCGAAGCGGGCGCGGAGCCATCTCAGGCCGCGGACGGGGGCGGTCAGCACGGCCCAGAGCTGGAGCAGACAAAGCCAGACAAAGGCCGGGATGCCAACCAGCGGCAGGAACAGCACGACGAACGCGAGCAGGCGGGTCAGGCGTGCTGCCCAATATCCGAATTTCCCCGCATAGTCCGCCCGCTGCTCGGCAGGCCAGAGGCGCCCCCACCAAGATCTCGACACCTGGAACGCCAGGACGCCGAAGACGAGCGAGCCCAGGTAGACGAACTGAGCGGTGGATGGAATGCCGGGGATGAGGCGGGCGTCGAGCTCGCGCTCCCGAGCCTCGTCCCGAGCATAAACCTCGGCCGCCCTAACGGCGACGTGGCCGGTCACCTCGCCGATCCACTCGCCGAGCGTGCCGGTGATCGGCGTTGTCGCGGTGGGTACCGGGACGGCGGAAAACACCACGCGGCCCTGCGAGCCTGTGGCCGCCTTGACCGCCAGCTCGCTGCCGGCTCCTCCCAGCGCGCTCAGGAAGTCGGCAAACGTGGCGCGCTTCAACGCGTCGTCGAGACCGGCGACCTCGACCTTCTGCCAGAACCAATTGCGCCCGCCCGGCTGATGCGTGGCGCTGGTCTGCAAAAGCACGAGATTGACGTCGGCGCTTTCGGCGGCTTTGACGAGCTGGGTGATGTCGAGCGTCTGCTCGGGGCCGCTCGACGGCCGGAAGGTCAGCACGTTGCCTTCGATGCGGCCGGAGACAAGGGCGGTCTGTCCCTTGAGCGTGGCCAACGCATCCGAGAGAGACGAGGGATCGACCTGATCGACGAGGGCGGCCTTGGTGGCGGGATCATAGCGGGGCACCGACGACAGCCTGCGCGGCCCCCCGGGCTCGAGCGCGAGCGCACGTATGTTCGAGCGATTGAGCGGGCGGCTTAGCCTGTAGATGGTCTCCTCAAAGAGCACGCGATCATCCAGCCCGACGATTATGTTCGAGCGGAATTCGGCGGCGAGATCCCCCGCCCCGCTGCCCGTGCGGCGCAGGCGGTAGGCCTCCTTTCCGGACACGATGTGAAGGTCCGCGTCCTTCGGCAGGTCCTTCAGGAACGAGCGCCCAGAGAAGACGGTCTCCTCGCTGAGGTAGAGCGAGAGCTTTCCGCCCGTCGCGATTTCGGGGGCAAGCGTCGTGGCGACGCGTGCCATCTCATCCGGCGTCGCGGCGGTGAAAACGGTGCCTTCGCGGCTGGCGAACTTCCAGTGACCCTCCGGCGTGACGTGAGCCGCAAGCGCAGCCCCTTGCGACAGGCGCGGCAAGCCTGCGACGTGGGCCGCTGCATTGTCGAGAGCGCCGAGGCCGAACTTGCCGGTCTTGGCGGCCACACCTCCGCCGGTCTCGGCTGCTTCCCGTGCCAGACGAGAGAGCCAGCCCGCGCCCGAAGCGTCGGGGAGAAGCGTCGCGGCAGCGGCGAGCACAAGCGCGCTTGCAGCGAAGCGAATGAGCCGCATCACCTTCCTCCGACTTCGCGCGCGTCCCTCTCTCAGCCCGCAGGTGCCTTCATGCGAGCTCGGACTCCGGAATAGCCCCGATGACCGAATGGCCACCAGACGTCACTACGGAGGCGAGACCAGGGCCGGCCACGGAAATGTTTTCGGCGAAGAAGCGGGCGAGCGCAACGGACTCCATGGCGTGGGGGCCACCCACCTCCAGGCCAGCCAGCGCGCCCTTGGCCAGATAATGGCCGCCTGCCGCAAGCCCGAACAGCCGTAGATAAGGCGTTGCTCCCGCGAGCGCGAGATTGGGGCTGTGCTCGATGGCTTCGAGCATCCAGGCGGTGGCTTCGGCAAACGCGACGACGGTGGACGAAAGGCGCTGGCCCATGCGGCCGATCTCCAGCCGGTTGAGCGTCTTCAGCTGGCGCGCCGTCGCCTCGAACTCAGCGATCACCTGCTTGATGAGATTGCCGCCCGCGAGCGGAAGCTTGCGCGTCACGAGGTCGATCGCCTGAATGCCGTTGGTTCCCTCGTAGATCGGAAGGATGCGGGCGTCCCGGTAGTATTGCGCGGCGCCTGTCTCCTCGATGAAACCCATACCGCCGTGGACCTGCACGCCGATGGAAGCCACCTCGCAGCCGATGTCGGTCGAGAAGGCCTTTGCCACGGGCGTCAGAAGGGCCGCGCGATCGGACGCCGCCCGGCGATCCGCTTCGGTGGCGGCGTGACGTGCGCGATCGATGTCGGCGGCCGTGGCGTAGCAGATGGCGCGGGCGGCGCGCGTCAACGCCTTCATGGTGAGCAGGTTACGGCGCACGTCCGGATGCTCGGCGATGGCAACCATGCCGGCGGACGTGGCGGTGCGGCCCTGGCGGCGCTCCTTGGCGTAGCTCACGGCATGCTGGGTCGCGCGCTCTGCAACGGCGACGCCCTGAATGCCGACGGCGAGGCGCGCAGCATTCATCATGATGAACATGGTGTTGAGGCCGCGGTTCTCCTGGCCCACCAGATAACCGATGGCGCCGCCCTTCTCGCCGAACTTCATGACGGCGGTCGGGCTGCCGTGGATGCCGAGCTTGTGCTCGAGCCCGGCGCAGACGACGTCGTTCTCGGCACCCAGAGAGCCATCCGCATTGACGAGGCGCTTGGGCACCAGGAACAGTGAAATGCCGCGCGTGCCCGAGGGTGCGTCCGGCAGGCGCGCCAGCACGAGATGGATGATGTTCTCCGTGAGATCGTGATCGCCGTAGGTGATGAAGATCTTGGTGCCGAAGATGCGATAGGTGCCATCCTCATGACGCTCGGCACGCGTGGTAATGACGGAGAGATCCGAGCCCGCGTGCGGTTCGGTGAGATTCATGGTGCCGGTCCATTCGCCGCTCACCATACGCGGAAGATAATCCTTCTTGAGCTTGTCCGATCCGCCGGCGTGCAGCGCATCGATGGCGCCTTGGGTGAGGAGAGGACAGAGCCCGAACGACAGGTTCGCCGCGTTCCACATCTCGCAGACCGCCATCGCAACCGTCTCCGGCAGGGCCTGGCCGCCGTACTGCTCCGGGCAGGGGAGCGCGCTCCAGCCCGCCTCGCGAAATGCGCCGTAGGCCTCTTTCCAGCCCATCGGGGTGACGACATGGCCGTTGGCCCATCGGGAGGGCGTGCGATCTCCAGCCTTGTTCAAGGGGGCGAGTTGCTCGCCAGCGAACTTGCCGGCTTCCTCAAGGATGGCGCGCAACGTGTCCTCGTCGAGCCCGTGCGAGCCGCCCTTATCCATCTCGCCCGAAAAATCTGCTGCCGTCTTGAGCGCGAACAGGATGTCGTCTACTGGAGCCTCGTAGCTCATTGCTTCTCCCTTTCCCGGCGCCCGGCGAATCAGCGTTTCCCGCCCGCCTCGATCATCGGGCGGAAGCCGTCCGAGCGCAACGGAGCACGAATCAGGTCCCGAACAATGGCAGTGCGCACGGCGGATCAAACGGCAATCGACGAGGCTGGCCGCCTGCTTCGGGACGGCGCACTCGTGGCGTTCCCGACGGAGACCGTCTATGGGCTCGGCGCGGATGCGACAAACGGGCAGGCCGTCGCTGGCATCTTTGCGGCGAAGGGGCGGCCGCATTTCAATCCGCTGATCGTACACGTTCCCGATCTCGCGCGGGCTGAACAGCTCGCAGTTTTTCCGCCCTCCGCGCTCAGGCTGGCAGAGGCGTTCTGGCCCGGGCCTCTGACGCTGGTGGTCACGCGGCGCGCGAGCTCAGGCCTCTCAGACCTCGTCACGGCGGGGCTCGACACAGTGGCGATCCGCGTTCCTTCACATCCCATTACGCAGGCCTTGCTGGCGGCATCACAACGACCGCTGGCGGCTCCCTCCGCGAACCGTAGCGGACGCGTAAGCCCGACCCGCGCCCAGCATGTGGACGAAGACCTCGGCGCCCGCGTCGCCATGATCCTCGACGGCGGAGCGACCGAGCACGGCCTCGAAAGCACCGTGCTGGATGCGAGTAAGCCGGACGGCGTGGTGCTTCTGCGGCCGGGCGCGGTTCCGCGCGAGACGATCGAGGCGGTGCTCGGCGCGCCTCTCTCGGACGGCCCGGAGAGCGACGACGCACATCCCACGTCACCCGGCCAGCTCGCGAGCCACTATGCGCCAAACGCCGCGATCCGCCTCAACGCGAGCGACGTGCGGCCGGGAGAAGCTCTGCTGGCTTTCGGCGCGCCCGTTCCGCAGACGGCGGGGCCGGTGATCAATCTCTCGGCGCGGGGCGATCTGATCGAGGCGGCGGCAGGATTGTTCGCGGCGCTTCGCGCGCTCGACCGGACGGGAGCGGCCACCATCGCCGTGATGCCGGTCCCGGAGCACGGGCTCGGCGAAGCGATCAACGACCGTCTGCGCCGGGCGGCGGCTCCGAGAAGCGGCGCCTAGGCACCGATCAAATGCATCGCGACGAGCACGACGTGCGGCATTGCTGGCGCACGGAGAGGCATTGCGACACGTTGAGCCCCGCGCACGAGATCATCTGACACCGTGAGCCGCAGCTCGAACGGCAATTGGGGCCGTAGGTGTTTGGACGCGTGATGCCAGGGCCGGGGCCGAACCGCGGCACGAGCGCGGGATTAGGCACGGGCGTCACACGCGGCACTTTCGGTGCCGGCGACACCCGCGGAGGCGGAACCGCCCGGAAGCCTGGGTCGAGCGTGCTGCCAGGGCGCGTCCGGTTGGGCGCGGCTTCGGCTGTGCCTGTCATGCTTACGAAACTCTGGACGGCCAGAGCCGCAACGGCGAGCGCCGCGAGACATGCAAAAAACGCTGCTCTGGCTTTCATGGCGAAGGCGCCTGGAACGGAAGATCGTTGGCCATTCTTCGTACTCTAAACGTCTTCACTCACCGTTGAAATCGGATTCCGGCTCAACAGCCCGACTCACACGAGAGCCGGCACTTCTGGCGGACCGCCAGGCATTCCGACACATCGAGGTCCGGGCAGGTGACGCGCTGGCACTGCTCGCCGCAGGCCGCGCGACAGGAAAAATCGGAATAGGCGGGGTTCTGCTGTGTGGGGGCAGTCGCCGTCGCCGCGGGCGGCGTGGTTTCTCGTCCGCCAGGCGCCGTGCGCGCCCCGGGACTAATGGGCGGCGTGACAGCGGCCGGGCCTGGTGTCGCTTTAAGTGCAGGCGCGACAGTCGCGCTCGGAGCGGCGGGGCGCGTAATCGCGGCACCGGCGGGATGCGTGGCGTGGGGCACCGGGCTGTGCATCCCAGTGCCTCCTCCTGCGCTCGATCGCGACAGGGCCGTGCCCGGGAGCGCCAGAACGACGGCGGCCATCATCAGGCCCAAGACAGCCACAAAGGCAGCCGCCGAGCCGGATTTTTGCCTTAGACGGCGAAAGCCTGATATTGCCTTCTCGACTGCAACCGGACGCGAGGCCCGCTCGCGGCCCTTCTTCATTGCCAGCGGCTTATCCATGACGTCGTCCTCCGATCGTTCCGCGAAGGCGCCTGACGCCGATCTCATCGCCCGCTTCGCGGCGATCGTCGGCGCCGATCACGCGATTACGGCGCCAGCAGAGCAAGCGCCGTACCTCATCGAATGGCGCGATCTCTATGTGGGGCGCACGCCCCTTGTCGTGAAGCCCGCGACGACCGACGAAGTCTCGCGCGTGCTCGCTCTCGCCAACGCGGAAGGGGTGGGCGTGGTTGCACAAGGCGGAAACACCGGCCTCGTCGGCGGGCAGATCCCAGCCGAAGCTGGCACCGAAATCGTGCTCTCCCTCAAGCGGTTGAACCGCATCCGGAGCATCGATCCGGCTGCAACATCGTTAACGGTGGAAGCGGGCGTGACGCTGCAGGAGGTGCAGGAGGCGGCGCGACAGGCGGGGCGCCTGTTTCCGCTGAGCCTCGCCTCGGAAGGCACCGCCACCATCGGCGGCAATCTCGCCACCAACGCGGGCGGCGTGGCCGTGCTCTCCTACGGTACGGCGCGGTCGCTGGTGTCCGGCCTCGAAGTGGTGCTGGCGGACGGCAGCGTGTGGGATGGTCTCAAAGCGCTCAAGAAGGACAATACCGGCTACGACCTGCGCGACCTGTTCGTCGGCTCGGAAGGCACGCTCGGCGTCATCACAGCCGCAACGCTCAAGCTCTTTCCCGAGCCGCGCGAACGGGCGACGGCCTTCGCCGCGCTGCCGAGCCTCGACGCGCTGCTTCCCTTCTTCCAGCTCGCGGAGGAGCAGGCGGGCGGAGCGCTCACCGCCTTCGAGTTCATGCCGCAAGAGCTGCTCGACTTCGTGATCCGGCACATTCCGGGTACGCGCGTTCCCCTGGCAGAGAGATCGCCCTGGTATGTGCTGATCGAGATCTCCGGCGCGTCAGAGGGGCGGGCCTCCGCCGCGCTCGACGGCATCCTGGGGGACGCGATCACTGCGGGCCTTGCGAGCGATGCAGCCGTGGCGGCGTCGTTGCAGCAGGCGGCTGAGCTATGGCGGCTCCGGGAAGCGGCGTCGGAAGCGCAGAAAGGCGAAGGCGGTTCCATCAAACACGACATCTCGGTGCCCGTGGCTCGCGTTCCCGAGTTCCTGCGGAAGGCCGCCCACGTGGTCGAGCGGGTGTGCCCTGGCGCAAGGCCCGTTCCGTTCGGGCACTTCGGCGACGGCAACGTGCATTACAACATCTCGCAGCCACGCGAGATGGCGAAAGCCGACTTCCTCGCCCTCTGGGATACCATGGCGCGCGCCGTGCACGACGTCGTCGTCTCGCTCGGCGGATCGATCTCGGCCGAGCACGGCATTGGCCGGCTCAAGGTGGACGAGCTTCAGCGCGTGAAGAGCCCGGTCGAGATCGAGCTGATGCGGCGCATCAAGGACGCGCTCGATCCTAAGGGCATCCTCAATCCCGGCAAGCTTCTCAGCCGCTAGCGGTCAGCCGTCGTTGCGGAGAGATAGCTTGATCCCAGCCGTCGGTGTGAAGCCCCGCTCCGCCAGGGCGCCGAGATATGCCGTTCTTGCACGACACTGCAACGTGTCTGGATCCCGGCCTCCGCCGGGATGACGATGCAGGCCAGGGTGACGATACCTAGAGTGCAGGCAGTTTCCACATCTCCAACGTCACCCCGATGAAGATCGGGGTCCAGAGACGTCTCGCGCAGGACGCGTTTCAGCCGAGGCCTGTCGCCCGCCATCCATGGACGGGCTTGACCCGGCCATCCAGGAGGCGCGCACTCACCGCTGAAACGAGTGGCTCTGGATGACCGCCGGTCGATGCGAAGCATCGCTCCGCGATGAGGGCGGTCATGGTGTGCGAAGGGGGAACCGCGCGATCGTTTCCGCTCGCAGTTCCCTGCCCAAGAGAGAGAGAGCCAGCGGTCTACCGCTCGCGGAAGGCGCGGGCGAACTGGTCGGAGAGCGGCTTCGTGAAGTAGGTCAGAGCCGTGCGCTCACCCGTGGTGATGTGGATCTCTGCCGGCATGCCGGGAATGAGCTTCAGCTCGCCGAGCTTTGCCTGCGCGTCCTCCGTCAACGCCAAACGAATGCTGTAGTAGGGAATGCCATCCGCGGGCGCTGCACCGTTGGAGGGGCGCGACTGGTCCATCATGAGATCGGCCGAGACGCGCGTCACGGTCGCCGTCATGTCCGGCGTGGTGCGCTGGTTGAAGGCGGGGAAGCGCACGTGCGCCAGCTGACCCACCTTGACCTGGTCGATGTCCTGGGGAGCGACCTTGGCGTCGATCACGAGGCGGTCCGCGTTCGGCACGATGAGCATCACCGGCTCGCTCGGCGTGATGACGCCGCCGACGGTGTGCACCGAAAGCTGATGCACGGTTCCGCTCTGGGGCGCGCGGATCTCGATGCGCTTCAACTGGTCCTCGGCCGCGACGCGCCGCTCCGACAGCTCGGCCTCGCGGCCCTGCTGATCACGAAGCTCCTTGCCGACCTCCGTTTTCAAATCCTGATCGAGCTGGAGAATCTGCAGCTCGATCTCCGAGATCTTTCCTTTCGCCTGGGCGGTGGCGGCCGCGACCTGGGCGATATCGCCTTCGAGCTGGGCGACGCTGCGGCGCGCGGCGGTGATGCGCGGCGTGCTGACGAGGTTCTTGCCTTCGAGCTTTTCGAGGCCTTCTAGCTCAGCCTTGGCGAAGTCGTGCTCCTGGCGGCGCGAGGTCTGCTGGGCGATGAGGCCGTCGATCTCCTCGCGAAGCTGCGCGATGCGCTCACGAAGCTGCGACTTCAAGCCCTCGCGCGCGGCGCGGCGATTATCAAAGAGCGCGGTCTCGCTCGCCATGATCTCGGCGAGCACCGGCTCATTGCGGCGCGCGAGGATGTCCGCCGGGTATTCGATCCCGGTGCGATTGTCCTGCTCGGCCCTCAAGCGGGCCTGGCGAACGGCGATCTCGTCGAGTTGCTTCACCACCATCTGAAGGTTGGCGCGGGTGACCGTCTCGTCGAGGCGGACGAGCAGATCGCCCGCTTCGACATGCTGGCCTTCCGTGACCTCGATGGCGCCCACGACGCCGCCCGTCGGGTGCTGGACTTTCTTGACGCTGCTGTCGACCACCACGTTGCCCGCGGCAAGCACAGCGCCCGCGAGGTCGATGGTGGCTGCCCACACGCCGAGCCCTCCCAGAAGCGTGACGACGACGGCGATGCCGAACACGATGTAAGCGCGCACCTCCTTGAACGGCGAGGCCGGTGCGGCCGGGCGCTTGGGTCCTTCGAGCTTCAACTGCATGATGCTTCTCCTCAGCCCGCTACCGCGCCGTCTGCCACCATCTTGATGCCCGGCGGCAGGGCGCGCGCCAGCGTGGCGGCGATGGACGGGCCGACGGGGGCGGACGGCTGCTGGGCAGGCGCCGGGGCGGGCACGGCCTGCAGCACGGATTTCAGAACCTCATCGCGCGGACCGAAGGCCTGGACCTGTCCTCTGTTCATTGCGAGAACCTTGTCGAGGCCGGCCAGTGCCGACGGGCGATGGGCAACGACGACGACGATGCCGCCACGGTCACGCACCGAGCGGATTGCCGTGGTGAGAGCGAGATCGCCCTGCTGATCGAGGTTCGAATTCGGCTCGTCGAGCACGACCAGGAACGGATTGCCGTAGAGCGCACGGGCCAGGCCCACACGCTGACGCTGACCTGCAGACAGCTTCGTTCCGCCATCGCCGATGCGCGTCTGATAGCCATCCGGCAGGTGCACGATCATCTCGTGGATGCCCGCGAGCTTCGCAGCCTCGATGATGGCCTCGCTCGGCGCGTCGGGATCGAGACGCGCGATGTTCTCGGCCACCGTGCCGTCGAACAGCTCGATATCCTGCGGCAGATAGCCGATATCGCGGCCGAGCGCCTCGGGGGTCCACTGGTCGAGCGTCGCGCCGTCGAGGCGCACGCTGCCGCCGCGCGGCAGTGGCTGCCATGCGCCGACGAGAGCGCGGATCAACGTCGACTTTCCGGCCGCACTGGGACCGATGACGCCGAGGCCGTCGCCAGCCTCGAGCGCGAAGGAAACCGCGGAGATGGTGGGCATCGCCTCGCCCGGGGGCGCGACGGAGAGATCCTTCACGGCGAGCATGCGCGTGGGGCGCGGCAGCGCCATGGAGATCTCCTGCGCGGGAAGCTTCGCAAGCAGCGTATCCAGGCGCTGGATGCTCTGGCGCATACCCACGAAACCCTTCCAGTTGGCGATGGCGATCTCGATGGGCGCGAGGGCGCGCGAAAGAATGATGGAGCCCGCGATCAGAGATCCAGCCGAAAGCTCTCCTTTGATCGCGAGATAGGCGCCGAGACCCAGGATGCCGGATTGCAGAAGAAGGCGCAGAACCTTCGACATGGTGCCGATGCCGCTCGCCGCGTCGCTCATGCTGAGCTGATCGCCGAGATAGCGCTCGTTCAATTTTTCCCAGCGCGCGACCACGCGATTGCCGAGGCCCATGGCCTGGATCACCTCCGCGTTGCGGCGGGCCGCCTCGCTGAAGGCATGACGCTGCGAGCTGCTCTTGGTGGCTTCCCGGGCGGGCGCCCTCGTCTTCATTTCCGTCAGAAGCGTCAGCGTCACCAGAAGGAGTGCGGAGCCGATGGCGAACATGCCGAGCACGGGATGCAGGAAATAGATGAGGCCGACGTAAACGGGCATCCACGGCATATCGAAGAACGCCGTCGGCCCGAGGCCGGACAGGAACGAGCGGATCTGATCGAGGTCGCGCACGGGCTGGAGCGCGTCAGCGCCCTGCTTGGCACGAATTGGGACAACCAGCACGGCTTCCATGACGCGCGCACGAAGCTGGCGGTCGATGCCGAGGCCGATGCGGCTCAAGGTTCGAATGCGGGCGAAATCCAACGCGCCGAATGCGGCATAGAGCACCACCAGCAGGATGGTGATGCCGATCAGCGTGGGCACGCTTCGCGACGGCAGAACGCGGTCGTAGACCTGCAGCATGTACAGCGAGCCAGTGAGAACCAGCACGTTGATGATGCCGGAAAAGACGCCGACGCCGATAAATGCGGAGCGCGATCTGCCAATCGCTGATTTGACGCTGGATGTGGACACGGGTGCTCCTCGCGACCGATGCAATCGTTCCTCGAGAGCCGTCTTAAAGCTCGCGATGGAGGGTGGGATGCAGGTCTTGCGCCATGGGCTGGCTCACTCCGGGGCAAGCGCGGGCTGAGCGGCGTTAGCGTTAAAGGCCGGTAAAAATTCCTGGTTAAATTTCTCCGAAAAGCCGAGATTCCGGGCTCTTGCGGCGGCCTCGCACACGCAAGTGCGCGGACACCAAAAATGCGACGCCCGCAAGGTGATCCCTGCGGGCGCGTAAAAAACGGGACAGTGGTGTATCAGCTATCGACAGGGCCGCGCTTCGACCTGACAGTCGTAGCCGGAGCTGGACGAGCTGCAGCTGATGCGCTTGCCCACGGCCTTGCTGAAGCGCGCCCAGTCGCTGCCGTACTCGAAGTCCGTGAAGCTCGACCACGAGCTGATGGCACTCTTCTGGGCCGCAGCCTTGGTGGCGCCGGTTCCGCTCCCGTAGTGGTAATGGTCGGTCATGCACATCTTGTTGCCCACGCGCGCCTGATTGTGCATGGACGCAAAGCCGGTCTGATCCGCCGACGATGGCGCGCAGCTCGCGCCCAAGATCATCGCTGCAAGAGCCAAACGGTATGACGCGCCGGTCGACATCAGAGGCCTCCTGTTGACTAGAACGATCCGAGCATTTTGCCAGATTCAGCCGGCGGTCTCGACAACGGCCCACAGAAAAGTCGACGCACGCGGTAAAGAGATCACAGTGCGGGCATGCATCCTTCGGTATGTGCCCGCAGGAGCCATGCACGGCGGCACGCAAAGCGGCTCTACTCGACGCCGAGCGCCATCCCCATGCGCACGAGATCGGCAATGGAGCGCGCCGACATCTTCGTCATGACCCAGGTGCGGTGGATCTCGACGGTGCGCGGACTGATGCCGAGCTGCTGGCCTATTTCCTTGTTGGAGAGGCCTCGTATGAGAAGCTGCATGGTATCGCGCTGGCGATCGGAGAGCGATTGATGCCTGCTCTTGAGATCCTCGAGCTCGAGGCGCACCTTCATGGAGTTTTCCGACGCGACAAGCGCCTGCTCCACGCTGGCGACGAGACGCTCGTTGCTGAACGGCTTCTCCACGAAATCGAAGGCGCCGAGCTTGATGGCCTGGACTGCCAGCTCCACGTCACCATGGCCCGTCATCAGGAGCAGCGGGCGCGGATCCCCGACATTCTGCAGCGTGCGCAAGAGATCGAGGCCGGACATTCCCGGCATGCGCACATCACTCACGATGCAGCCCTCGGCAAAGGGCGCGGCGAGAAATGCGCTTGCTCCGTCGAAGCAGCTCACCGTCATGCCGTGCGCTTCCAGCAGCATGGCGACGGCATCCCGGACGGACGCCTCGTCGTCAATAACGGTTACGGTTTTGCTCATCAGCCTCCCTTTCGATCGGCAGTCTCAAAACGACCCGCGCTCCGCGCGATGACGTGGAGATGGTGAGGCTGCCCCCGTGCGCCTCGGCAATGGAACGGGCAACGGCCAAGCCGAGCCCAGATCCTTCCGGCTTCGTCGTCGTGAACGGGGCGGGCTCGGCGACATTGAAGCCCGGGGGAAAACCGGGGCCGTCGTCCCGCACCTCGATCAGAACATCATCATCCGCCGACAGGGTGACGAATACCTCGATCGTTCCGCCGCGGCCTACGCCCAGAATGGCCTCGGCACCATTCACGATCAAGTTGTGGGTGGCCTGCTGAAGCTGCACGCCGTCGGCCTTGATGATGGGGAAATCCGGAAGCACGTTGATGGCCAGACGGATACCCTTCTTGGCTAAATCCTCGCCCAAAAGAAGTTCAAGCTCCTCGATCTTGGCCTTGAGATCCACAGGGCGCTTGGACAGCGTTCCCTGGCGCAACAGCTCGCGAATCCCTTTCAGCACCTCGTTGGCGCGTGCGCTCTCGGCCCTCACCTTTTCCACAGCGCGAGAAGCGAGATCGATATTGCCATCCGTCATCGCCTTGGATGCGACGCCGGCGTAGGTGTTGAGCGCCGTGAGCGGCTGGTTGATCTCATGGGCGATGGTCGCGACCACCTCTCCGGCGGAGCGGATGCGGAGCGCCCTGTTGATAGCGGCCTGCTGATCGCGAAGGCGTGCAGCCGAATCCTCGCGCTCCGCCACGATGGTGCCGACGATGAGGCCAGTGATCGCGAGCGCGATCATCAGAACCTGAAGCGCACCGAGGCCCGGATCGGGACCGAAGCGGATCTCGGCGCCGATGATGAGGCCGATCTGAATGAACAGAAGCGCAATCGCCGATCCAGGCGGGCCGTAGCTCAGCGAGATCCACAGCAGCGGCAAAAACAGGAGGTAGAAAAGCTGGAAGGCGGTGGCTTCCTGATAGCCGAAGACAACGGCGAGGGCGGCATAAAGCGCGAGGAGCTGAACGAGCGCCAGCGGCTCGGGCCTCGGCCACGGCCTGTAGGTGACCGCGAGCAGCACAAGGGGCGCTATCACCAGGATGCCGATGATGTCGCCCACGGCTGCACGCCACGCGACAGCGATCACCTCGTTCTGGAAGATGGTGCCGGAGCTTCGCAGGATGACGACATAGACGGCGGCGGCCACCAGCGCCGAGGACGCGGCTACGCCGATCAGCGTCAGCGCATCCCGCACGAAACGGAATCTCGGATCGAAGCTCACAATACGCTGTAGAGCGAGACCGCCCGCGAGATAGGTGCTGCCGACCGCGAGCGACAGCAGAAGCTCGAGCTTGATGCCGAGGGCGGCTCCCCTCACCACCATGTCCGCTACGGCCGGTGCGATGAGGACGAAGGGCGCGTAGAACCATCCACCCAGAAAAACCACTGCGATGCTGAGGCCCGGCGGCGGGTTCCAAGGTGTGATTCCCAGGCCACGATAAGGCTTTACGTAGCTCACGTAGTCGAGCGCGATGTAGGCCGCGAGAAACAGGCAGCCGTACAGGATCCGGCGATAGATGCGGGCGTCGGTCATGGTGCCGTGGAGCCGTTCCTGTGTTGCAGCCGCCCGTGAATAGGCCGGAAATCCCCTTTTCGCCGCTTCGGCGATAAGGGGCGATACGTAATACCACTTAGGTGGACCTTCTACGTACTCACGCCAATTGTGGAACCAATGCAATCGGATCAAGTTCTGTCCGTCACGACAGTGCTAATTCTCGTTTACCCTGACTTCATTGTTCACCCTGACTTCGACGGAGGATCTGATGACAGACGCCACTTCAGAGGCTGTGTCCGAACATCGGCTACCTGCCGCCTACTCGCAGGGCTTTGCGCATGTTCGCGTGTTGTATATTGCGAATCCCGATGACGTGGGTCCGCTCGCGGTGCCCGAGTCCTCGGCGCAGGAAGATGCTCCCGCTTTGCTCGACGGTGCGGTTCCGGCGCTTGCCGGATGTGCAAGAACCGTTGGCGGCTGAGCGGCTATGGAGAAGCCAAGAATGCCTACCGGCGTAAGACTATTCGATCTCTTCCTTGTTGCTTCCGCCATCATCATCATGGCGTTCCGTTTCGCGTCTTGATCACCTCTACGCTCTATGCTCAGAGACCCAGTCGGGTGGGTCTCTTATCAGGCTCAAAATGAAAAGGATGCTTGTGGTTGTCGACGGCTCCGTGCAAGCCAACCTTGCACTGGATCAAGCTCTCGAAATTGCCCAAGCGTTGCCGAGCTCTGAAGTTCTTCTGCTCAACATTACACCCGCGCCATCGCCCTGGCAGATGCTGCGTCCGGTGCCGCGTGCGTTGCGCGAGATCTCCGAGCGCGTGATGACGCTCGCGCTCCAGCGCGCAAAATCGGCCGGCGTGAAGGCCGAGGCGCGAGTCGAGCCCGGCGAGACCGCCGAGGTGACGACGCGGATCGCACACGAGGAACGGTGCGATCACATCTTTCTTCCCGAACAGGAAAGCACGCCTGTCGCCCGCGCGCTGCTGACGCTCGCCGGACTGAGCGCGCACACGGCTGCAAGCCGCGTGATCTCGCTGTCCGATGTGCCGGTGACGGTGATTGCGCGCGAGCGCGTGCGCGAGAGGGCCTGAGAGAGCCCGGAGGGGCGGACGACGCCTCCCCGCCCTAGTGCATCGCCCCGTTCTCGATATCGGCCTGCAGAACACCGGCCACGATGGCGCGGGCGGCGTACTCCGCCATGCAGCGGTATCCGAGATCATTCAGGTGGAAACGATCGCTGGAAAGATACGACGAGCCGGGATGCTCGCGCGCGAGGTCCGCCATCGTGTCGTAGCGATTGACGAGCAGCACGCGCTTCTCGCTGGCGATCTTCGCGATCTCGTTGACGATGCTGGTGTAGCGCGCATCCTTCGACAGGCGCTCGACGTATTGGGGATCGATCAGCACCACGTCGATCTTATGGCTGGCGAGCCAAGTGAGCGTCTCCCGAAGCTGATCGCCGAAATCGTCGGCATCGATGCGTGCGACCGCGTCATTCGTGCCGACCTGCCAGACGACCAGATCGGGCTTCAGCTCCGCAACCTCGGCCTTGAGCCGCTCCGCTGCACCCTCGGCCACCTCGCCAGACTGGCCGCGCGGGAACATCTCGATGCGCAGTCCATCGATCACGCCTTCGAGATCGTTCTCGAGGCGAACCGGATAGCTCGCGAGCGGAGACGAGGCGCCGATGCCTACGGTCGAGGAGGAGCCGAGCGCGATGACGCGAACAGGGCGCTTCTCCAGAATTGCGCGGCGCACGGCGCGCAACGGCGCGCGGCCTTCGTAAGCCGGGCTTTTTACCTTGCACTCGCTCGAGAGCCTCGGGCTTCCCGCATGCACCATCGGACGGCGCGGCGATGGCTGCACCGCGGGCTCGGCGGCGGGAGTTGCGAGCGGCATCGCCCCTTGCGACGGGCTCCTGTCGTCGGACTGCGCGATGGCAGCCACGGAGCCAAGGAGGAGCCAGGTCACGCAGACGCTGACGACTGGAATTCGGAGATCCACGCTGTGATCCTCAACAATACCAAGCCTGTTGTCACGATGGCCGTGTCGAGCAGAAAGGTCGGCTCGCCAATGTATCTGACCATCTGGCCAGCCAGCGCGAGCAACGACGCCACGCAGAAGACGGCGAGGGAATTGCGACCGAGGCTGCTGCAGTAGCGAACGACGGGCCCCACATGCCGGGAAAGTACAGGAAATAGCGGATAGAACGCAATCGCGATTGCGAGCATGCTCAATATTCGGACAGGCGATAGATACTTCTTATCGAACAGGAATAAGTATCGCGGATTTGGTGCGGTCATCGGGTCCGGACGATAGTCGACCCAGACGATGACAAGGCCAGCCACAAGCACCGCGACAGCCCACGGCCACAGGCTTCGGACCACTTTTTGCCACGATGGATATATCTTTTTCGACGCGACCGTTACGAAGCCCAACACGATCAGGAGCTGCCAAGATAACGGATTGAAGAACCACGCGCCATCCGACGGCCAGCTCGGAAGCTCGATCTCAAACGTTAACGTCACAAGATAAAGCGCGACCGATGCGGCGAGCGCCAGCGCCAAAGAGCGGCGGGCCAATACGACAAACACGATCGCGAGCAGCAGCAGCACTACATAGAGCGGCAGGATGTTGAAGTAGCCGATCTGGTAGGTGAGCAGCACCATGCCGATGGAAGCGCGCACGGTGTCATAAAACGCGGGGCCTGCATTGTGCCATTCGAGGAGCAGTGGATCGCTGAACGCGATGGCGCCGGCTCCCAGCATGGCGACCGCGACGGAGATGGTGGCGATCTGCGCCTGCCAGATCTCGAACGCGCGGATCAGAAGGCGCATCACCACCTGCCCGATGGGTTTCACCGAGGATTGGCCATTGGCGACGAAAGCGAGCGAGCAGCCCGCCAGGAACACGAACAGCTCCGCGGCATCCGAGATGGCATAATTGCGGAGCGTGAGGATGGAATAGTCCATCCCCGGAACGTGGTTGATGAAGATCATGACGAGCGCGACACCACGCCAAAAATCGATCGCATTGGGTGGTCGCATCTCGCGCTCTCTTATTTTTTGATCTTGCGTGCCGTGGGGCGAGCCCGAGCCTTAAAGCGTACCTCGCGGCCCGATACAAGCGGATGCTCCCGCCCTGCTTGCACAGCGTGCAGTTGCAAAATAAGGCGCCTACTATTTTCGCAGTGCAATCTTGAGGTCCCCCCGGCCCTTCCTATCTACGCTTGGTCAGGAAAGACTATTGGGGACCAGAATGATCGACGCTGCAAAGCTTCTCGACTTGGTTTTGAACGGAACAGGCGGGGCTTCTGCGCCGCAGAGCACGACGGGCTCAGTTCCGGCCACTCAGCCGGGCTACGGCGCAGCGCCTGCAACCGGCTCGCCCGGCGGCGACCTGATGGAGCAGGCCAAAGGATTTCTACGCGGGCAAGGCGGCGGCATCCTGGGTGGTGCGGCTGCGGGCGCGCTCGCGACCCTCGTTCTCGGCACGAAATCGGGACGCGATATCGCCGGAGACGCGCTCAAGCTCGGCACGGCCGCGGCGCTCGGCGGCCTCGCTTACAAGGCGTACACGAACTATCGTGACGGCAAGCCTCTGATCGGGACAAAGGCCGCGGAGTACATCGCCGCGGCGCGCTCGGGCGCCACGCTTCCCGGCGCTCCCGCGCCGAACGAGCATGCCATGCTCCTCTTGCGCGCCATGATCGCGGCTGCCCTCTCCGACGGGCGCATCGACGCGGAGGAGCGCCAGCGGATCGCCGGACGGCTTGCCGACATCGGGATCTCGCAGGAGGAGCAGCAGTTCCTCGATCGTGAGATCGCCGCGCCGTGGTCGCCGCATCAGTTTGCGGCTGCCGCCACGACACCCGAGATGAGAAGCGAAGTCTATCTGGCATCCGCGATCGCCATCGAGGCGGACACGCCGGCGGAGAAGGCCTACCTGCGCTATCTTGGAGCGACCATGGGGCTCGAGGATGGCCTTGTCGCGCATCTCGATGCGGCCGTTCAGTCGGCCAAGGATCCGGCCTCGGTTCCGCAGGTGCGTGCGGCCGGCGCCTGATTGCCTTCCGCTCCGTTGGAGCTTTCTGCCCCTCGCCCTCTCGCGAGGGGCAATTCGTTTCAGGCGCGTGCCCCGCCTTCCGTGGGCGGCAGATCCTCGTCCGCGCTCACCTCGACGACGCCGACCTCGCTCATCACGAAGATCGTGCGGTCCGGCATTTCGCGCGCGAGGCGGACGGCGAGCGGCCGTGCCATGGCCTGATGCGCCTTGTGCTGCTCGTCGCTCCACAGGCTCTCGGCGGGGTCCTCGCGATTGAGGGACGACGTGAAGGCCTCCGCCCAGGCATTGAGATCGTCCGTCAACTCCTGCGAGAGGCCGAGGCGCTCGGGCGGGAAATCTCCGTAGAGATCCTCGTCGAGCGCCCAGAGCGGATGCGTATCGTAGTCGGCCATAACCTTGATGCGCGTGCATTCGGAAGGGTCGCGACCATCGTCCGGTGTCGCGAAGGAGGCAAACGGGGACGCTGGCGGAACCTTGCTCAGGCTCCACGCCACATAAACCAAATGCGCGGCGACCAAACCGCCAGCAACGGCGAGCGCGGGCCACCCTGCATCCTGCCAGCTCTGCAAGCGGCCGGAGGAGAAAGCCCAAACGACCAGGGCCGTCGCCAGCAGATAGAGGATGAAGGCATTGGTGGTCTGGCGCCGTCCGGCTGCATCGGTGTCATCATCGTCGAAGAAGCGGGGCGCGACGTAGAACAGGTATGCGGCCTGTCCGATGGCGGAGGCGATGAACAGCCAAGCGGCGATGTCCAGCGAGACGACCAGCGCCGCGCCGCCCGCCAGCACGAGGGCAGCGGCGGCAATGAGCCAATAGCTTTGCGCCACATCCTTCCGGCTCGGCTTCTCTGCGGCAATGGCCGCAATTGCACGGTCGAGAAAGAGGGACATGACGGCCGCGCGCGTCGCCAGATATCCGGCCAGCACATAAAAAGCGCCAACGGCGCGCAACAAAAAGTCGATCACATCCATTGATGCTGCGTCTCCCCCTCTCACGCGGGCCGGCCCGCAGTTGTCCGTATGCTTCTTAGCTGAAAACCGTTCGGGATCACGCCGTTTTTTCCGGACGGATCAAGATCAGAGGGGGTGAAGCGAGGAGAGCAGCATGAACGAGATGTTTCGCCGCTTTTCGGAGCACGCCTCTCATCTGGTCGGATCCTACTGGGCCTTCCTGGCGGCGTGTCTCGTGGTTGTCCTCTGGGGGGTGAGCGGACATTATTTCGGCTATTCGGACACGTGGCAGCTATTCATCAATACGGGCACCACGATCGTGACATTCCTGATGGTGTTTCTCATCCAGAACACGCAAAACCGGGATGCGCGCGTGGTGTCGCTCAAGCTCGACGAGCTTCTGCGAAGCGTGGACGGTGCGCGAACCGGGCTGGTGGAACTCGACCATATGTCGGACGAGGATCTGACGCGGGTGCAGCAGGAGTTTATGCGGCTACGTGAAACCTATGCGCCGCTGATCGACGACGACCTCGCGCATGTGGAGCGTGAACTCCGGCAGCGGAAGACGAAGCGTTGAAGCAAAACGCCCGGCAGTGTCCTGCCGGGCGCGCTCAACTCCTTGCTCGTCCCCACTTCTTTTTCTTTCGCCGGCAAAGCGGCGCGTCAGGCCGGAGACTGCATGTAGAAGATTGCGTAGATCACCGCGGCTGCAATTACCGCGATCAGAAGCGAGCGTGTGAGCACGCGATAGTTCAGGCGCTGCGGCGTAGCCTGGCGCGCATCCGTAGGATCGATGACTTTTCGATCGGCCATTTCCAGTCCTCCTCGTCCTTTGCGTGGAAAACTCGGAAAAGGCCGGATTTGTTCCGGATTTTATTACGCCGGATCTGCTGGGGGTGGGGCCTGACCGGCGCTTTCGCTGACGCGCGAGAAATCCACGGCGAGCGCATCGATGAGTGCGCGGACAGCCGGAAGCAAGCCCCTGCGCGACGGAAACACCACATGCACGATGCCCGCGCGCGGCGCCCATGCCGGAAGCACGTCGACCAGCGTTCCGCGTGCGAGATCGCCGGCCACCATCATGGTGGGAAGCTGCACAACGCCGATGCCAGCGAGCGCGGCGAGGCGCATCTGGATCATGTCGTCAGTCACGAGGCGCGGGCGGTGCGGAACGAGCGCGGTGGCTCCTTCCGGGCCTTCAAGGCACCACTGGTGCTCACTGTGGGCTGGACCGAAATCGATGCTCGGCATGGCGCTGAGATCGGCCGGTACGATGGCGCCGGACAGTCCACTCAAAAGGGCGGGGCTCGCCACCAAGCGTTGCGTGCTGGGGGCCAGCACCTTCATGATGAGATCGCTCTCCTCCAGCGGGGGAAAGCGCACGCGGATCGCCACATCGAAACCTTCGGCGATGACATCCACCTTGCGGCTCGTGCTTTCGAGATGGACGGTCACGCGCGGGTTCGCCGCCATGAATCGCGCGATCATGTCGCCTGCCTGGAAGCACAGCAGCGCCGGGGGGCAGGCCACCCGCACAACGCCTTGCGGCGCGGCACGCGAGCGCTCGATCGCCTCTTCGGCGGCCTTCGCTTCCACCAGCATCGCCACGCAATGGCGGTAGAATTCTTGCCCGATCTCGGTGACGGCGAAGCGGCGCGTGGTGCGCTGGATGAGGCGGACGTTCAGGCGCTCCTCCAGGAGGATAATCCGCCGGCTCAGGCGCGACTTCGGAATACCGAGGGCGCGGGCGGCCGGGGCGAAGCCGCCGTGGTCCACCACCTGGACGAAGAAGTAGAGGTCGTTGAGGTCCTGCATGGCCTTATTGTCCACTAAATAGGACAATGAGGTCAAGAATTGGCATCTAGCAGGATTGTCGTCCCATCTCTATCTCACCGATCGACAAGGACGCCCCCATGAGGCATCCGGAAAGGAGACACCGCCATGAGACAGGTTCTCGGCCTTTACAGTGCGCCCCGCCCCCATTGGGTCGGAGACGGCTTCCCCGTGCGGTCGCTGTTCTCTCCCGGCAGCCACGGCGCACACCTCTCGCCCTTCATTCTGCTCGACTACGCGGGTCCCGCCACGTTTCCTCCGGCGGCAGCCCCGCGCGGCGTGGGCGAGCATCCGCATCGCGGTTTCGAAACGGTGACGATCGTCTACGAGGGCGAGCTCGAGCACCGCGACTCCACCGGCAACGGCGGACGGATCGGCCCCGGCGACGTGCAGTGGATGACGGCCGCGTCCGGCATTCTGCACGAGGAGTTTCACTCGAAGGAGTTCACCCGCACGGGCGGAACGCTGGAGATGGTGCAGCTCTGGGTAAACCTGCCGAAGAAGGACAAGTCGGCTGCGCCCGGCTATCAGACTCTGACGGATGAGAAAATCCCATCGGTCGAGCTGGCGGACGGAGCGGGACGGGTGCGCGTCATCGCGGGAGACTACAAGGGTCACAGAGGTCCGGCGAAGACATTCACGCCGATCGACATCTGGGACCTGAGGCTCAACCGCGACAAGGCGACGACGCTCACCCTGCCGGACGGCCATACGGCGGCGCTGGTCGTGCTGAAAGGCACGGTGCTCGTCAACGAGCAGCACATCGCACGGGAAGCTCAGCTCGTGCTTCTCGATCGCACGGGCGGGGACATCTCGCTCGAAGCGAACAGCGATGCGACGGTGCTCGTGCTCAGCGGAGAGCCGATCAACGAGCCGGTGGTGGCGCATGGTCCGTTCGTCATGAATACGGTCGGCGAAATCAAGCAGGCGATGCTCGATTTCCAAACCGGACGTTTCGGCAGCATGGCACCCACGTCCTGACCCGACGGCTCCGCCCTCGCGGCGGAGCCGTTTCTCTTTAACTCGATTTTCTTAGGGATTTGTTCACCATCATCTCGGAAGCTCAGCAGGCGCACGCTCGCGCAGGCGGAGCTCAATATGGCCCTCTGGAAGACACTGGTTTCCTCGCTGTCCGGCGACGACGCATCGCGCTCCAAAAAGAAGCCGGAAGGCCGGGCGTTGAGCCCCGAGGACTTCAAGCGTCCGCAGCGCCTGAAAGAGGGCTACCTCTGGTCCGAGGGTATGATCATGCCGCGCCCCTGCACCATCCGCGACATGTCTCCGCTCACCGCGCAGATCGTGCTCTGGCACGACGACATCAAGCCTCACCTGCTGGCGCGCCCGATCAGGCTCTTCTCGAGTGCCGACAACAAGGAAGCCGATTGCGTGGTAACCGGCCGCGAGGCCAACGTGCTGACGCTCCGCTTCATGAGCGCGTTCCGCGCGCCGTCGCGGAAGTATCCCTGAGGGCTCACCGCGCGCCTCGATCAAGCGGAGGCGACGCGGTGGATATCCGTTCCTCCTGCCGAGATGATGCGCGCCGAAACGCGCTTCAGAATGCTTCCTTGAAGGGCCTCAAATCCAGCTCGTGCGTCCAGGCGCTCCTGGGCTGCTGGTGCAGCGTCCAGTAGGTCTCTGCGATGTCGTCCAGCTCCAGAAGACCGTCGGAACCCTTCGCCTTCACGAAGCCCGCGAACCGCTCACGCGCATAGTCGCCGCGAATGACGCCGTCGATCACCACATGCGCCACGTGGATGCCCTGAGGGCCGAACTCGCGTGCGAACCCCTGCGCGACGGCTCGCAGCGCGGCCTTGGCGGAGGCGAAGGCCATGAAGCCCGGACGCGCCCTCAAGGACGCGGTCGCGCCCGTGTAGATCACCGATCCCCGCTTGCAGGGCAGCATGGTGCGGATGGCCTGGCGGCCGATCAGGAATCCACCGAGTGCATTCTGCCGCCACATGTCCTCGAAGTCCGCCGCGTGCATCTCGAGCGACGGCACCATGACGTTGCTGCCGACGTTGTAGACGACAAGCTCAAGCGTCTCCGGCGCCTCCAGCGTGTTGATCAGCGCCGTCACCTCGTCCTCGTTCGTGACGTCCGCGACCGCAACGCGGGCCTTCCCCCCGTTCGCACGGATGTCCGTCGCGACCAGCTCGAGACGCTCCAGCGTGCGCCCCACCAGCACAACGCACAAGCCTTCGCGGGCGAAGCGGCGGGCCAGCGCGGCGCCGAGACCGGATTGCGCGCCCACTCCCACAACAATTGCCGCGCGTGCCGCCAAAATCGCCTCCCTCGGGCTGCTTCGTCGCGGTCACTCTCGGCCGGCCTCGGCTCGCCGTCAAACCGGCTTTACCGCTGGGCCATCGGCACGTTGGCCTGCAGCTTGGATTTGTCGAGCTTGTAGGACCAGGGAAGGCCGGCGTTCTTCCAGCCGTTGACCGTGCGGTGTCCCTCCTTCGACAGATCTCCCTCGAAGCCGTCGTAAACGCTCCAGGCGTTCGTAAATCCGGCTTTGGCGAGCATATCGACGGCTCTCGCACTGCGCTCGCCCGACCGGCAGATCACGAGCACCTTGTCGGACTTGGAAAGCCCCTTCCGGGCAAGCGCTGCCTCCACATTCGCAACGAACGCCGGATTTGGCGACATGGCGAACCGGCCGCCCTTTTCATCCCAGGCGCGCGGCTCGGCAAGCTCGGCAAACGGCACCTGCGCGTCGATATCGTCCGCCACTCCGACGAACATCAACTCGGCGCTGGTGCGCACATCGATGAACAGCAGCCGCGGGCGTTCGGCCATCGCGGCGTCATGCGCCTCCTTGGACGAGACGTATTTGCCGAGCACCGTGCGCTTCGACTGAGGCACGTTCGTGCCGGCGGCGGTATCGGCCAGCGCCGACGTGGCCGCCATCATGGCGAGTGCGGCCATCGCTATAAATCTGATCATATCTCTGCCTCGTCAGGGTTGGATCGGGATCGATACGGTGAAAGCGCCGCGCAACTCGCCGGGGGCGAAGCCGGTCGCCGCGTCCTCTGGATAGAGAGACTTGATCGCGCTCCTCACATCTGGGGCGATGGCCGCGCCGTGACAAGCCGCGCACGGCTTCTCGGCCATCACGATCGGCTTCATCAAGCGGAATGTGCTCGCGCCGTTCTTGGTGACGATCTCGGCGTGCTCGAGCTTGGCGGCATCCGCGCCTTTTGCGATCTCGGACTGGAACTCCTCGAGCACGCGGCGCTCGAAGGCGTCCGGCGCGTTCGCGGGATTGCGGACGCGGAGGGCGGTGCGGCCGATCGAAAGGCCGTGCGTCTCGGCGGCGTTGCGGGTTGCTTCCGGTGCGATGGCCTGGCAGGCGCTCAACGCGTTCGTGGGGCCACCGGAGGCCAGCGCCTCGCCGAGGCTCGTTTTCAGGCTCGCCGCGAGCGCGGCGATGGCAGCGCGCGCCTTGGCGGCGTTCGCCTCGTCCGGCACCTGCGTCTCGGCGGCGGCTTCGAAGCCCGCGGCGGTGGCCACGAGAGCGGCAGCGATGACGAGTTGCTTCAGCTTCCGTCCCAATCCCGCGGACAGAGTTCTCATGCCATTCTCCCCATGCTCACAACGCTGCTCGCCAGCCCGTCGCACGACAGGCCGGCAGCGCACGTCCATTCTCAGACGCTCATGCGGAAAACGAAATAGGGGGAATTACGGGACAGGTCTGTGACCGAAGTCACATAGGGGGAACAGCGGAGGAGCGCAGCGCAGGCCGCGGAGAGTGATGAGGTGAGGTTTGGCTGCGTCCGCGCTCGCTCTTAGCGCATGCCTCCGGCATGACGCGCGGGCCGGGCTGTCGCGCGCCGAGCCGCTGGCCCTCCCTCGCTATACTCGGCAGCGTCTCGGCCCTTCGGGCTTCCATCCCTTGCAGGTGCGAGCCTAACACTCTCTGACACTCGAATCACCGCAGACTTGGCAGGCCCACCCGCTGCGGTAACCGCTACCGCTTATCCGATGCCCTTTGCGTTAGAGTCGGGCTCCGGTTGGTCCGCAGCGCTGCCCGAACCGTTCCGCTTGCCGCGTGATTGCGCGGGCTCCACTACCGATTCAGCGGCGAGATTTGTGATGCCCAACTTCTCAAAGAACATTACGTTTCGCTTTCGCGCATCCCTAAGAATTTTCCCATAAGGAACGATTTCAATGAAGGCATTGGGGTTCTGTGTATATCCAAAATACCCGTCACCATCAGGCGTCTTCTGCAATCGTCCAATAATTCTTTCTTCCAACTCTTGCGTTAGATCGCAAACAATATAGCAGTGAAAAGCCGTACCATCATTAATTCCACGGATAGCTTTTCCACGCACATCGGTCAACCCCGCCTTTGTCTTTAACGTCTTAACGTAGTGAAGTACTTGCTGCACGGGATCCTTGCCTTTGGAATAGTCCTCGCGCATCGGCCTTTTGAATTCCACAATCACAACAGTGTCCGCACCTTCAGCTTCTCGCCACGCCACGCAACTTCCATAGAAAAACGCTAAGTCTGGCCTGTCGGAAGCGTTACTGGGCGCGAACTTACTGACCTCCTGATCGGACGAGAAGTAATGAGAGAAGGCCAACCTGTCATCCAGCAGCCAAAGATTGTGATCATCAATTTGCAACTTATTGTTGTCCACCCTCATTGGGCAAATAAGCTGATGGAGCGCATCTTCCTTCTTATGGGTTTCCTTTTCTTGATCATCGTACTCCAAGAAGGCTTCAAATAAATCTAGCACCGCCTTTCGGCGAACAACATACTCGGCAAGCGCGCCTTTCTTTTCGTCGCGCACATACTCCTCATACTCCTGAATCTTCTTTTCAAGCACCTCGCCAATCGCACGCTTCAAAACGATGTCTCGTCTAATTTCCAGAAATCGTTTCTGCCGTCGAAACCTGTCTCTGGCCATTTCAACGAAGATATCTTCCTTCTTGAAGCAATTTGGCTGCAGCGCCTCTGCGAACTCCCCCAATTCTCTCTCAACGTATAGGAACTGGGGATTTTCAGAAATTATCTCGCGTGCGGTAGCCTCCTTCCTGCCGAGCGCTTCACGGACGTATTCGCTGAGATAGGTGCGAGCGCCCTTTGCGACAGCTTTTTTCACAAGGTCTAGCTCCTTACCATCGAATGTGAACGCCTCACGTTGCGGGTTAACATGGCTATCCAGGTATTCTCCGGACAGGCAACCGAGGTAGACAAATTCATCATCAAGCGCCTTCAACCCCAACTGCTCATCCAGCGAGTATTCCACTACTGAACGGGCGTCCCCCGCCAGAAATGCATAATTAAAGCCGCCCGCGTGGAATTTTGCGACCTTCTTACACTTTAAATTCCACAGGGAGAGAGCATGTTGCTGGCCGTCAATCTCCACTTCGACCTTCGAAGTTGATTGATGAATGATAGCGTCAGTAAAAATACTTTCGACGTTGAAAGTATCCTCGCCATCCAGAACCTCAATCTGAGGAGCGTTGCCCCCGACAAATAACGGAACAAAATGCGACACAATACGGTGCGCGATAGTCTCTCCCTTAGAGGGTGACCTTCGGTCGAAATCTGGCGCGAACTCTTTGAAAGTAATTATTGTCTTCTGAGGCTGGCCGGACACCAGTTTTGGGTCGTCGCCTGGAACCTGCTCTTCCTCTGTTAACTGGAACCCAAACGACCGACGGAATTGCTTCTTGCCCTCCTTGTAGGTGCTGACGATGGCGATCGTCTTGAACACCTTCAACCAAGCCAAGCGTCCGATCCCCTTGCCGCCCTTCTTTAGCTTAAGCCGCGAGTCCGGAGTCAGAAAGGATTTGTAGTTCTCGTTATTGAACCCAGTGCCATTGTCTTCGACTTCGAAGCCAATGACTACTGGATCGTCCTGACTTTCCGCCCTCAAAATGGCGACCGTGATCTTGCCCTTCTTGTTCGTCTCCGCACCAAAAACGTCTGTGACCGATTGGATGCTATTGCTCACAGCTTCCATCAAAGGCAAGAGCGCCCCTTTTTCTGACGGCCGGATAGGAAGACGGGACACACGTCCAACGATGTCGCTATTCAACGTGGCCATCAACGCCCCCTCAATAAATGTCGCCCAATCGGGCTAAAGAAAATGCCGACAAGGCGTTGTGATGTGAGCTAATGCTCAGTGTAAGGGGAAAAAAATAGCTTCTCCACATCTTGGACGATGTTTTCCCTGGATCATCGCAAGCAGGGAAAGTTGCCGCTCGGCATAGCGAAGCTAGCGACCCACAGTTTCCCCCAACTTTTATCGAGAGCCTGCGAGTTTGTGGTAGCTAGGCGGTAGCTATGAGACTTTTGGGGGATGGCGGACTAAAGCTAAGTCCTTGAAATATTGGTCGGAGCGAGAGGATTTGAACCTCCGACCCCCAGTCCCCCAGCCTGTCAGGGTGGAATCCATCCCTGCCAAGCTGGTTTAATTCAAATGCTCAACCCACTGATCCTTCCAGTGCATTCCTTAATCTGCTGTACCACCCGTCACCTACCACCCCACAGCAGGATGGATCAAAATCGGAGACTTCTCGGGGGGCTTAATAGCCCGGGCTGAAGTTCACCACGTTGCTCTTAGAGCACCTATTGGGAGACCTTCAGTGACTGACAAGATCGAACTCTCCGACGCCATGCTGCGCAGCCTCAAACTGCCCGTCACCGGCGTCATCTATCATCCCGACTCCAAGATCGCCGGCTTCGGCATCCGCGTCAGCAAGCACGGCCTCAAAACCTTCTACTTCATCTACCGCTTCAAGGATCAGCGCCCGCGCCTCACCCTTGGCCACTACCCCAAGATCTCACTGGCCCAGGCCCGCAAGCTGGCGAGCGAAGCCACCGGCTTGCTCTACCGCGGGCTTGATCCGGCAATCCACCTGCGCCTTAACGAGGAGGACACCCACGCATCGGCCGACGTCACCCCGCATGTCAGCCAGGCCCCGATCTTTACCTATGCTCTTCAAGAGTATGTCGATAAGCACCTGGCAACCAAATGCAGGCCCTCCACCCAGAGGGAAGTCAGCCGCTCGCTGCGCAGCAACTTCCTCCAGCCCTGGGCCGCCATCCCCATCGATCAGATCACGGCCTTTCAGGTCAGCGAAATCATCGATGCCAAGATCGCCGACGACAAACCCAGCGCCGCCATCCATGCGCATGCGGACATCAAGGCCTTCTTCGCCTGGTGCGTGGCCCGCAAGATGATCAAGGCTTCACCCGCCGATACCATTCCCACTCCGGCCGCCAAGGGAAAGCGCAAGCGCAACCTCAACGCCCACGAAATCCAGGCCGTCTGGCTCGCCACCGAAAAGGAGGTCAATCCGATCGGCAAGCTGGTCCAGCTCGCCCTCGTCACCGGTCAGCGCCGCGGCGAGATCGCCGGCATGCGTTGGGACGAGCTGCACATCAAGCATGGCTATTGGGAAATCCCCGGCAGCCGCACCAAGAACGGGCTCGATCACATCGTGCCGCTGTCCTTCCTGGCGCTTGCCATCATCAACTCGGTGACCAAGACCCCGATGCCGATGCAGCCGGGGGACACGGAGATCCACTATTCACCCTTCGTGTTTCCGGCTCAGCGCCTGCCCGCCAAGCCAATCAGCGACTTTTCCGACACCAAGGAACGCCTGGACAGGCTTGCCGCCATCGCGCCCTGGTGCATCCACGACCTGCGCCGCACCATGGCCACCGGCCTGGGCGAGATCGGCATCCTGCCCAAACCGAAAAAGAAGCTGTTCAACCACGCCGAAAACGAGGTGCATGACACTTACGACCGCTTCGAATATTTCAAGGAGCGCTGCGAAGCCATGCACCTTTGGGCTCTCTATGTGAAAAAAGCCATCGCCGGCGAGATCGAGACCGCCTCGATCGGTGCCTTCGACAATCCATTCGCCCGGATCGAAGAGCAGCCCTCCCCGGGCGCTTCGCCCTGACACACGTCCCCCGGAGCGCGCGGAACTTGCTTTCGCGCGCTCCTTTCAAGCCAGGCGATTTAAAGCTCCCGCCGACTTTCCAACACTGAAAGCTCGAGCAACCCTCACCGGGGACCATCAGATGAACCACATCGCCATTAAGCACGTCATGTTCATGACCTCGCTGTCGCGCGCCCAGGTCTACATCATGGAACGGGCCAACCACCTTCCGAACCGCACGCTTCGCTCCAATACCCGCGGCGTCTGGCTACAGGACGATATCTGCGCCTGGATGCAGACCTGCCTCGATACCCAGCGCATGCACAAGCTGCGCCCCAACACCATCGTCAACCTCGCCGACCGCTTCATTACCAAGAAGGAGCTCATCAAGCTGGTCAATATGTCGGCTCCCAGCATCCTTCAGCAGGAGATCGCCGGAACCTTTCCTTCGCGCGTAAAAATCACCAAAACGCGTGTCGGCTGGCTCTATCGCGAAATCATCGATTGGCTGGCCGCACGCCCCAGCGTTAACTAGCGTCTCCAAACAGCAAATTCAAAAGGCGCCCTCCGGCGCCTTTTTCATTTTGTTGCTCACCGCCCTTTATCCCGGTCTCAGCGCTCACAACAAAGACGTTATGAGCAATGCGGAAGACCACACATGACCACCCCCAACACAATCGGGAACGCCGCTCCCATCATCTTCACCCTGGAGGAGGTGAAGATGCGCACATCGCTTTCCAACGCACTTTATCATCTCCACAAAGAGCGCGATTTTCCGGCTCCCTTCCACCTGTCCCGACATCGCCTCGCCTGGCACGCGCATGCCGTCATTGGCTGGATGCAGAAATGCGTCGACGCCAGAGCCGATCAATCGCCGCATGCCCCCGCTCCCAGCATCACAGCAGCCGACCGCTTCATCTCCCTCAAGGAGGTTTGCAGCCGCCTTGGCCTCTCCCGGCAAACCGTCGACAGGCTCGAAGCGCGCGGGCTCTTTCCGCTTCGCATCAAGATCGGCCAGCGCCGCATGGCTTGGCTCAAATCGGAAATCGATGCCTGGACCGCCGAACGCGCTCCTCCCCGCGAGGAGGAGGAAGCGTCCATCCCCGCCACGCCGGATCGGGCCAAAGCACCCGAACCCGCCGTCCTTCCAACCAATCCATTCATGAGCCCTTGAAATGTCCGCAGACATCAAAATCACCCACATCATCCGCGCCCACGGCGAAGCCGCCGCAATCAAGCACACCCAACGCGAGATCAACCCCGACGACGGCCAGTCCGACAGCCGCTTCATGGTCAAGCTCCGCAATGCGGCCCGCCGCGCCACGAAAATCCAGCGCCGTCTCGCCCACGAGCGCGACCGCGACGACACGCCCGAACCCGGCTGGAACTGAGCCTTTAACCGGAGAACCGACCATGACCAGCACGCCTCAGCAAACCGCCGGGCAAGCCTCCGTTGCCCCCGCCCAGATCGCATCGCCCGTGCAACGCCGCGCCGATGCATCGATCGGCATTGGCGACCTTCCCGTCATCGCCGGATATTTCCGAACCGGCCGGCGCATCCCGCGGCGCCACCCCGGCAGACGCAAAATCCGCAAACTTGCAGATCGCATCGCCGCCGATCTGGATGTCCGCATCGTCGCCGCCAACACGCTCCTGAAAACGTACACCCCCGACAACACTTTCATCTGCAGCCCCATGGCGAGCATCGCAGCGCTTTGCCGCCTGCCCTTCCGCCGCCTCTACCACGTCGACCGGGAAGCGCTGTCGGAGATCCGCTACCTGCGCGCCTTGCACGCATTCTACGTCGACAAAGACACACCCTTTGCATGGGAAAGGAACTAGCCATGCGCCTCATTGTCTGCGGTGCCCGCGATTACGACGACTATCACGCCGTCAAGGCCGCCATCGCCCAGCTAAAGCCTACCGTCATCGCCCACGGCACCGCCAAGGGCGTCGATAGCGTTGCCGATGAAGTCGCCAAGCACCTGCGCATCACCGTGCGCCGCTATGCGCCCGACGGAAAACGCCACGGGCGCTTCGCAAAGCACATCCGCAACGGCCAGATGATGAAAGAATTCAATCCCGACGCCGTACTCACCATTCTCGGCAAGCCGGCCGTGCCCGGAGCCCCTGGCAAGCCTGACGACCCGGTCGTTCCGGGCGATGCCGGAAACTATGGCGCGACAACGATCGCGCTACGCGCCCTCAAATCCGGCATCCCGGTTTATACCCTCGGCAAGGACCGCCAGCTCCTGCAGCTGCCGAAGTTCGAACGCGACCGCCTCAACAACGCAAGCCTGCCGCGCAACGTCAGCCCCGAAAACGTCGTGCGCGGCCTGATCGCGCGCGCTGCGCCCCGTACTATGGCCCGTGCCCCCGAAGCCGCGCCATCCCCCACCAAAGCGCCCGAACCCAAAAACGTGATCGGCGAGCCCCCCTATCTCGAAACCGGCCCGCATGGCCGCGGCGATTTCAATCCTTATACCGCCCGCCTCCAATGCCATCACGGCCGCTCGATCCACGAAGCGTTCACCGCTGCCAAGATCTTCGAGAACGGCGCCACGGGCCTGACGCCCGATCAGGCCAAAGGCCGCAACGCCACCAACAGCGATGAGCTGGGCGATATTTACACCGCGCTCTGGGGCCAGTGGCTGCGCGAGAATCCGAAACAGATGGACGCCCTGCTTTCTGCCCGCGGCATTGCCAACGTCAACGCCCCCGAGGAAGACGTCTGCCCCGCCCAAACCCTTTGGCGCATCCGCCAGGCCGAGATCCGCCGCCGCCATCTTCTCAGGCTGCCAATCCCGAAGCACAACCTATCGATCGCCCCGTCGTTCAATGCCAGCCACGACAACGGGCCCGAAAACACGATGGAATGACTTCGACCTATCGTTCCACGTCACATGATCGCCGGGCCTTGATAAACGCACAGGAGGATCACAACAAAACCTTAGAAACACCGATTCACCCGAGTGCTTTGCACATGAAAATGCTGCGCCTCTACGACATCGAAATCATTCCGCCCTTCGGCGACGAGCTCGAGATCATTCTGCCCGGCCAAACCTACGAGCACGCCAAACGCGCCGCGGAAATTCTCCTGCTCACCCGCGGCGAAGCCCCGTTCGATCCGATCGACATTTCGCCCGGCCGCAATCTTGGAGACATCTACGCGCGCAAGGCCGACAAGCTCATGCATCATCTTCTGGCCGCCTACGATGCGGTATACGACAAGGCGCAGGAGCGCAGATTCATGGCCGAGATGTTCGACCATCTCGAATACCAGATCGAATCCGCCTTCCCCTTCTCGCGCAACGTCGACCGCCGGCTGCTGGAGAAATTCATCATCCAGCGCACCGCGCGCCAGTTGCCCGATCAGGTCATCGAAGCCGATCCCCTGCGGCGCACGGCCAACAACGCCAACGCGCCTTCTCCCGCCGCCAAATCCAAAAGCATGCGCGCAGACAAGGGTCTGACAGCTGCCAAGCGGCTGATCGGCAGCATCGAAAAGGACGTTCATGAAACCGCGCAGCTCACCGACCAAGTGAAGCACGAGCATATCGCTGCTCGCATCGCGATTTCCCGCGCCGCCCACGACCGCGCCGCCTCCGTGCGCGCCCGCGTCAACAAGGATTTCAACCAGCACTATCGTGAGGTCAGGCGGCTTTACGCCGAAAAAGCACCATCGGGCGACAAACTCGCGGCCCGCGAATACCAGGGTACGCTGAAAGCCGTCGTCAGATCCCACCAGACCGTGCTGCGCCAGGCGCTCCGATCGGTTCACGATCACAAGCGTGAGGCCCTCGCCACCGCCGACAAAGTGCTGTCGGATTTCCATGCCCGCAACAGGCAGCTTTCAAAATGGGAAACAGACTGGCTCCGCCAGCAGTGGCGGGAAATCTCGACCACGCACTATCGTGAGAAACACACGCCGGCCCAGACTGCCCACACCGACAAGCCTGCGCCCCAGCCTTTCATGGAACGGCTCGCGAGCCGCTCCCGAGAACGCGCCGCGCCTTCGCCGTGCCGCGAGCAGGACAATGGGCACGACCCTGAACCATCTTAAGGCCTAACCCGGGCCGCTATGCCGACAATCGCATAAAGCGCAAAGGGAAAGCAGGTCTTCGGATGCGAGTGATCGGGCAAAGCCCTCTCAGAGAGAGGGTGAAATCCCGCCTCCCGCAATCCAAAGGAAGACCAATGCTAGATTTCGCAGTATCAACCCCCGCCGCCAAACGACCCAAGCCCTTCGATTGGCAGAGACCCACCCAGTACGACGATTGTCAGAAAGCCGCGTTCCACCGCGCAGCATTCAATCGGCTGAAGCTGTTGGCCGCCCAGCTTGACTGGCCGAAGGCCGATTTCGACCTCCGCAGCAACAAAGCCGGTATCGCCGTTTCGGGCGAGATCATCCTTCATCACGAACGCGTCTACATCAGCGTTTCCCAATCCTGCATGGGCGCCCAATCCGGCATTCTCATCCGCACCTGCAGGGGTCGCCGCGATTACACCGGCGGAAGAAATCACTTCGCCGCCCTTGCCCTTCTCGATGACCCCCCTGCCCTCGCCGAGCGCGTGACAGCCGTCATGGCCGGAGGCTGAACCATGCCCGATCTGTTCCCTTGCCGCGCGCAAAGCCTGGGCGTCAAACCCAAGGTTCTTTTGGCCCGCACCCAAAAATCGCTGAGCCATTACCGCGCAGCCCTCTCTGAGTTCGCCGCCCCTTACATCGATATCGACAATTCGGTTCAGGGGGCCCTGGACAATCTGATGGCCGCTTTCGACGACTTCGACCGCCACGTGCGCGAAACCGTCACATGGCTCAACGACCAGCCCGGCACCTGACCCCCAACCCACAAGATAAGGAGCATTCCCATGAACCCCGCTTTCGACAACGTCGATGAAGAAATCAAACAGATCCGCCTCGAAGCTTGGCACAAAGCACCCGGCCCACGTGTCGGCGACTTCATCCAGTTCCCAACCGGCGAACTCCGCCGCATCGCCCATGTCTGGCCGGACCGCATCCAACCGACCAGCGGCACCGGATCATTCTATTTCGGCCACGGCTATTGCAGCCACTCCGGCGGTCTCGACAGCGGCATCGCGCGCGAGATCTTTATCGATTCCGGCCGCACCAAGCCGGGCGAAGTCTGGTTCTTTCATCACGACAGCGCCTGCGCCCATAACGGCGTCAACACCACCATTCCGTGCCGGGTCTACGCCCTGCAAACCCAACACTAAGAGGCATTCATGACCAACCAAACGACCCAAGATGATCCCTTCAACCAGTACCAGCGCACCGCCGCCGAGAGTTATGCCGGTGGCGATTTCGCCTGGCTTCTCGATGAACCGAACTGGCGCAAAGAGCTCGACGATTGCGGCGATACCTTCTTCACCTTCCTGATGCTCGAATTCTCCGACCTGGAATACCCGACCGACAAGGCTGACGCACTTAGGCGCCTCCAACGCGTCGCCGATGATGTCGAAGAACTCTATGACATTATCGATGCGTTACAGCAGCCAGCCAACCGCATCTTCGCAACCTTGGTCCCGCAAGTCTGGATCAACGATCACGCCGTCACCGTCGATCCGCCCGGTGAAACCAGCATCGATATCACTGCGGCCGTGCTGGCCATGACCCGGGCCGAAGCCCTCGATCTCCGCAACGCCACCGACCAAACCGATGCCCTGCTCGATCGCCACACCGCGCCCGCCTGGATACGCGACTGGCCGGGCCCCTTCTACCTGGCCGTCGAAGCCGCCATCGCCCGCCACTTCGGCACCCTGACCAATCCAACAGGCGAGCCGAACGTCGCAGTCGTTCCCGCAGAATGACAGAGAAACTCTGCCTTGAGACGCCCCGCATGGGCGCAAAAGGAGAGCAGCATGAAACTACACTTCCCCTGGCCTGACGTTCTCAAGGCCCTCGAAGAAATCAAATCCGCGAAAACCGCCAGGCCCTTCTACGGCAAAGATCTCGGACCAGGCCTTCTCATCGTCGGCGATCACGGCATCTACCTGATGCCCAACACCACCGATGGCATCCATCACCAGGCAGGCAAGAAAATCGTCGTCTATGCCCGGGAATGCGACCCGCGCACCATGCACTTTGACGCGTGGTGGCGCACCAAGAACAACACCTGGGGCGGCGATGACGGCTGCGAATTCCTGAACAACGCCGATCTCTTGGCCCTGTCAGAAACGCCGATCCCCTCGCCCATGATGATCAGCGATCTCGCCATCAGCTTCACCGGCCAACAGATGGAAATCTCCATCGAGTTCGTCCGCAAACACTGACCGATCGCATCCATTTTGAAACCTGAGGCCCGCCACCAAGCGGGCCTTCACCATTTTAGGAGACCAACACCATGACCACCTGGACCCCCGAACGAATTATCAACCTCAAAACACTCTGGACCCTCGGCAAGCCCGCCTCCGCCATCGCCACCCTTTTGGGCAACGTGACCCGGAACGCGATCCTCGGGAAAGTGCATCGCCTCGGACTATCCAATCCATCAACTGCCCGCGCCCGCGCGTCCGCCACCAGCCCCAGCCCGCAGCGGCGCAGTCGCCGCCAATCCTCTAGTGCCAAAACCCGCGCCGCGCCAAGCTACCAGCCGCAACCCTTCAAGGCGAAGCGCACCTCTGAGATTCCGCCCCTGCAACCCCTCATTTTTAACGCCCCGCCGCGCATGGGCGAACTCAAACCTGACCAATGCTGCTGGCCTGAAGGCGACCCGCGCAAACCGGACTTTCACTTCTGCGGCCGCAGCAAAACTCCGGGCCGCCCCTACTGTGCGCACCACCGCGCCCGCTCCGTGGCTTGACCCCCCAAGTTCATACAGCCTTCGCCCGAAGAACCGATTTCTCATCACCCCATATCGCTTCACAGCCTGCCGCTTTGCCTCTGTGCCCCTTTGCCTTTGTCCCTCTTATTCCATACCGCCGCTTTGCCTCTACGCCCTTTTGCCATTTTGCCCCTTAGTCACCAACTGCAAGCTGTGGCGTTAAGCCCTTCTCATTCACAAGCCCCCGCGCCGCCCTGCACCCGCCCCCTTTGCCGATTTTCCCATTTGCCTTTTTGCCTATTTTCCTTTCTTTCTATTTGCCATTATTCACATTTACCGACTATGCCGTTTGCCGGTTTGCCAAAAATACACTTTGCCAAATTAATTCTTGTGATATAATCACATTATGTCGCTCGACATATTCAAGCTTTTTCAGGCGGACTCGCCAAACCAGAAAAGGAGCTGGCTTCCACTTTTATGATTCTTGTCTTTGCATCCTCAAAAGGGGGCGTCGGAAAATCGACGATCTGCGCCTCTCTAGCCGCAGCCCTCGCACTCCGCGGCCAACGCGTCGTCGTTCTCGATCTCGATCAGAACCGCACCATCCATAGATGGGCAAGCAAGATCACAATCCCGGGCCTGACCGTTGAAGCGCTTCCGGCGCAAGACATATCCGCCAGGCTGCGCGATCTCACAGCAGACTGCGGCTTCGATCATATCCTCATCGATCTGGCAGGGGCCCGCGAAGTCAATCTCTTCAAAGCCATTGCGCGCGCCGATCTGGTCATCATACCCGCGCAGGCCTCCGAGCCCGACATTCGAGAAGCGATTGTCATCTCGCATGACGTCAAGGACGTCGAGGAGACCGCTGCCCGCAAAATTCCATACCGGATGCTGCTCACCAAAATGCACCCGCTGCGCACACACGTCACCGATTTCGTGTTCTCCGAACTCAAACGCAAGGGTATGCCGATCTTCCGCACCGTCACCGTCGAGCGCACCGCTTACCGCGAGATGTTCCTCAACGGCGTGCCGCCAACCAAGGCCGAGCCCACCAAAGGCGCAGGCCTCGAAATCAATAATCTTCTCGCCGAGATCGAAGACATACTGGGCGCCACCGTAACAACCTCATCCCAAGCCGCATGACGACCGAACCCATGACCAAACAACCGTTCCAGCCCTTCAATCTCGACCTCGACGATCAATTAGAACGCATCGCACAGGCCAAAGGCGTACCCGCCCTTACCACCACGCCAATCCACCCAGATCATGAACCAACGCTCCATCCCGCGGAGGAGGGGGCTCAGAAGTCCTTCTCCCAGGCCATCCAACAACCGCCGATAACCGAGCAATTGCCCGTCAAACCTCCGCCGTGCGAGGCCCGCGTCAAAGTTCCCGATTACCTGATGATGGAACTGAAAATGGAGACCGTCCGACGTCGGGTTTCCCTCAATCATCTTTTCCTGGCCGGGCTTCGCGCCACCGGCTTTATAGTCCATGACGAAGACATGATCGAAGATGGCCGCCGCCTTCGCGGCAAAAACAGCCCGCATCATTCAAACAGAAACCCATGACTCTGCTTATTGCTGCGGATAACTTCGTCTAACACATTGACCTTCCCTAATTAAATCCCTCACCATAAATTTATGCTGGAATCATCTAATTCCATTGTCGCGCCCAATAAGAAAGTTCTTCCTTCCCCCGATAGAAGTCCACAATACGACCTTTTCGCCACGTTCTTTGGCAACCCCCGCGATCTCTCGAATTCAATTGAGCTTTGGGATGCGATCCCAAAATATTCGGTCAGCGCTCGCGCCCAGAATATGCTGCGCGACGACAACGGACGGCTGCCCGTCCATAAGCACGATTTTCACTATCATCCCGCACCGAAAGCCGACAATCCGACCTTCAAATGCACCATGTCGCTGCAGCCGGCCAGTATCGAAACCGAGCACGGCCGCCAGGACTTCTTCCCGAGCGCCGACGAAGAGCTGGTTGAGGAGATCATCAAAAAAATCTTCTCCGATCAGCACTACGGCCTGCACGACGTCACCAACAAGGAAAGCTGGGTGCGTTTCTCCCTCAACATGATCCGCAAAGAGCTGAAAGCCCGCGGCAAGACACGCTCGATCCAGGAGATCAAGCAATCGCTCGAAATCCTCACCCGAACCGTCCTCGAGGTTGAAATCGAAGGGCAGGGGAACCGGAAAACCGCCTATACTGCGCCCATCCTCAACGATATGACGCGCGTCAAGCGCTCAGACTGGCTCGAAGACCCCGATGCCATGTGGACCGCCCGCCTGCCGGCGCTCCTGAGCCATGCCATCAACAATCTGAGCTACCGGCAGTTCAATTACCGCATCCTGATGCAGCTCTCCTCGCCAATGGCCCGCTGGCTGCACAAGCGCCTCAGCCACGAATACACAAACGCCTCGATCACCACGCCCTACCAGATCCTGTTTTCCACCATATCCCGCGACAGTGGCCTCCTGCACCACAACCGGACATCCTCCAACATCCAGACCCTCGAACGGGCCCTGGCCGAGCTCGTGCAGCATGAGGTGCTCTATTTCCATGAATCCAAGAAGCGCAATTCCGGCCGCACCATCACCGACGTTCTCTACACCCTCACTCCCCATTCCAACTTTGTCTCCGAGATGAAGGCGGCCAACGCGCGCGTGCGTGACGCCCGCACCAAGCTGGCCCAGAATTGATTCTGTTCGCTACTGGTTACAATAGTAGGCGGATGCTGCAATTAACCCGAAACCCACGGCCTACCATGGTAGGTAGATCATGCAATATCACCATTTTATATTCACCCGCATGGTAGGCGCTGGCTGCAATACCCTTCCAAAGTACGCTTTTCCACTGCTCACCCGCGCCCAAAATCTCTCGGTGAAAATGAAATCCTGCGGTCTCCGGCCCATTGGTAGGCGCAAGATGCAACACCCTCTCCACTCCTAGAAAACCGCCGAAAAAGCGAAATTCAAAGTATTACAGCTTTTTTCTGCGTTCCGTAGTGGTAGGTGGACGCTGCATCAGAGCGCAAACCGCCCCTTGGCATGGTAGGTGGAGGCTGCATTTCCCCCGCCCAAATAGGGGGGTAGAAGCTGCAATGGTTGGTAGGCGAAACGTGCAATACCCCAAACTCAGCCTGCCCAACGGTCATTTTGCCTCTGTCAAGCCAGTAGGTGGACGCTGCATTGGGGCCAGAACATGGAAGGTAGACGCTGCAATACCTGCTTTTTTAGCTCGTCGCGCGCCATAAACATAGAAGGCGGAAGCTGCAATACCCTCTTGAGTGATAGGTAGAAGCTGCAATCCCATTCTCGAAACACCGCGCTTTTCCTCAGAGTCGCGCCGGATTCGAGTCTGCCTATTCTTTTCCTTATATTTATCCCTTTTCTTTCCCAGTGCCGCGATGAATCTCGCGTGACTTCTTTCGGTATTTGCTGACAGGATGGTTATGTCCGAAAACTCATCTCCAAAAACAGGCTGCATTTTTTGGCGAGCTTTTTAAATTCTATTGCCTGAAGAATCTGATATTCTAACATTCATGTCGCGTGTTTTATCCTCAGCCCGATTGCAAAATCCGGACCTCACCACCGTTCCCTCATTGCCGCTCCCCCACAATATCGAAGCGGAGCAGGGGCTTCTTGGCGCACTTCTGGTCGATAACAACGCCTACGACCGCATCGCCGACATCCTGAGCCCCGAGCATTTTTATGCCCCCGTTCACGGCCGCATCTTCGACGCCATCTGCAATTACCTGCACAAGGGCCAAAACGCGTCGCCCGTCACGCTGAAATCCTTCTTCCAGGCCGATCCCGACCTGGAAAATCTAGGCGGAGCAGCCTATCTCGCCGACCTGGCCGCCAACATCATCTCGCTGATCAACACCCAAGACTACGCAAAGACCATACGCGCCTGCCACCAACAGCGCTGCCTCCTCGATATCGCTGACGACATGGCTCTGGCCGCGCGCGGCCAAGATATCGACGCCACCCCCGCACAAATCATCGAAGACGCCGAGCAGCGCCTCTATGCGCTGGCCGAAACCGGCTCCGATAGCCACGGCCTGAAACCGTTCTCGCACTATTCGCTATCTGCCCTCGGGCAGGCTGAACGCGCCATCACATCATCCGGCAGAATCACCGGCATCACGACCGGGCTTCCCTCCATCGACCGCAAGCTCGGCGGCCTGCAAGACTCCGATCTCATCATTCTCGCCGGCCGCCCCTCGATGGGCAAAACCTCTCTCGCCCTCAACATCGCCTACAACGCCGCCCGCGCACGCCTCGAAACCGCGGGCGAGCAGGGTGGTATCGTCGCGTTCTTCTCGCTCGAAATGTCCGGCGATCAGCTGACCACCCGCATCCTGGCCGACCAGGCCAAACTACCGAGCGATGCCATTCGCAGAGGCGCCATCGACCACACAGCCCTCAAAGCCTGCATCGATGCCGCCCAATCCAACAACAGACTGCCGCTTTTCATCGACCAAAGCGGTACGCTTTCGCTGGCAACACTCAGAAGCCGCGCCCGCCGCCTCAAGCGCACCCACGGCCTGCATCTGATCGTCATCGACTATCTTCAGCTGATGCACTCGCCATCCCGCCGCAACACCGATAACCGCACGGCCGAAGTGTCCGAAATCACCCGCGGCCTCAAGCAGATCGCCAAGGACCTGGACGTTCCCATTCTCGCCCTGTCCCAGCTGTCCCGCGCACCCGAAATGCGCGATGATAAGCGCCCACTGCTTTCTGATCTCAGGGAATCAGGCTCCATCGAGCAGGACGCCGATGTCGTCATCTTCGTCTACCGCGAAGAATACTATCTCGCCCGCACCGAGCCGCAGCCCGGCACCGATGATCACCTCTCATGGCAGCAGGCCATCGAAGCGGCCGCCAACATCGCCGAAGCCATAATCGCCAAACAGCGCCACGGCCCAATCGGAACCATCAAGCTCAACTTCGAACCCGCTTTCACGCGCTTCACCGACATGGGCGATCTTTGATCAGCGCTCGCGATTGCGGTCACGCTCAATGCCCCAAGACGGCTGCGCGTCATCCCGCTGCGCCAGTTCTTTAGCCCGTGCCCTGAGCCCGGCCATAAACGCGCTTTCCTGCCGATCCTCTCCGTCCCGCTGCAAAGAGTCCCCGGAAGAAGGAGGAGGGGGTGTGTGCGGGTCGGCGCTGGCACGTTCCAGCTCGGCCTTGGCGCGCATGGCGTCGGCTTCCAGGCGCTTGTCCGCCCGCCCCACATAGCGCACCGCAGCCTGAAATTCCGGCTTTACGGACCGCAATCTGTCGATCGAAACAATCTTCACCGGACGCTTTTCGATGACCCCTTTCACCCAGCGCGCTTCCGCCAGTTTCACCCGGTCCCAGTCACTGCGCATGACATCGGGCATGCCGCGTGCCTCTCCCCGCACTTGCGCTTTCGTCACCTCGTGCAAAAAACGGCGCTCGACATCGCTGCGCGGCTCGATCCTATAGCCCTGAAGCTGCGGCTTCCCGCCCGAAAATCCCGGAGGATGCAGCTCAGGAGCAGGGGCCGCCCGCGCCCGCCTGCGCTCCCGCGATCTCTTCCAGCTGGCCGAGCTTCTCAGCGTTGCCATGAACCTCTACCCCTAAACTTGGCCGTTACCGGCGTCGCAATCCTGGCAGACGACTGCCGGCGGTTCTGTTCTTTCAGCAACAATCCAATACATCCCCTCGTGCATCATCCAGATGTCGAAAAAAAATGTCGCGTTCAGGCAATGATTGCAGCTCAGCACCTGGCGCAATGACAGCCACGTCGCTTTCACGTCCGTCGCAAGCTGCTCCTGCAGCGCCCGGCCCCGATCTCCCTTCAACTTCAGCGCCGGCTCGCCAGCATGCGCTTTCACGATCACATCGATATCGTCGCCGTAGGAACGGCCGCAACCCGGATCATCGCGTCCGAGCTCCTCGCCCGTTGCCCGAAACAGGGATTGAACTACGGCCGCCGCGCAGGTTTTGCAGCCATAGAGCTCAACCGCCGTGACCCAGACCCGCTCCGCGCCCTTGTCGTATGCGGCCCGTGCCGCCCGAATGTCATGACCCATCCCAGCCTCCTAGACCAATCCCTGCACATCCGTCCGGCAGCGCTTGCAGACGCGCCTATATCCTTGCCGGCCGCTACCCACCGGAATATGCGCCCGCGCCTGATCGCCGAACTTTCGCACCTGCGCTCTCATCAGCGCGCGCGCGCAATCCTTGCACCCCAGCATCAGCATCGCCGCGTCCCAGGCTTCCCCCAGGCTTACCGAAATCTCGAGCAGCAGGCCCAGATCGGCAGTTTTGCCCTGCCCCGGCCCGACCCCTGAAAAGCCGCACCCGCCCACCACTTCGCGCGGGCCGACCGCCCGCAGCACCAGTGAGGCATCTTCACAAAACTCAAGGCACTCACTCAGATGGGGCGCTTCCGCCTCCCAGATGATCTCGAGCTTTTCTTCGATATCCCGGACGGAGCAGGCCACACAGCGATGGAACCTGAAGGCCTGAATACAGGCCACCATCGTGCTCTTGACCACCTCATCGACTCTGGTTTCGAGAAACGCCTTCTCTTCGTCATGTGAGCTCATCGAAATCCTGGCTCCGGCCACGGCAGCATTGCCGATCCTCCCAACCTGAGAAAGCCGGCCCTCAAAATCAGCCCCGGCGGCAGGAATTTTCACGCTGCGCTCCAGCCCGCCATCAGAGAAAAGGCTCCGCCGGAGCCAATGCCGAGCGGCCCCGGGGGTGCAGAGAGAGAGTAGTCAGCCCTCGGGGTCGCCCCACACCCGCTAGGCCGCAGCGCAAGCGTCACACACGCTTCCGAGAAAACCACGCCGTAAGCGCGCCCTGCGATTGAAATCCGATTTCGATCTTCCAACAGCTCTGAATAGCTGCCGCATACAGCAGTATGGAAATTCGCTTTGGCTTTACATTTCTGCTACGATGGATAGAAAGAAAGGTTTCGTTTTGAATTACTACGAGTATCCATTTATTCCTCCTTATGCCATTTTCGTCTTTGCCAGTAATTTAGCAGGGCTGCATGTTACGGGTCCTGCCCGTTTCGCCTCCGAGCACTACGGCGCCCTCGATGGACAAGCGACCGGCCTGCAGGGCCGCTCCTACGCCATTCCCGTCAAAGACGAGAACCTGAAATCTATCCCGCTATCCGACGTCAAACCGCACGTCGATCGCTTCATCGGATTTGCCCGCGGCAACCCGCAGCTGCGCTTTGTGCTGATCCCACCCGGTCTCACCGATATCGCCGAGCGCAGCCCCCGGCACGCGCCGCTCTGTAACCGCGCGCCGCACAACGTCATCCGGCCGAAAACCTGGGGGGCCCAGCCCTTCATCGCCCCGGAGATCGAATGATGGAAAACATAACCGACCATCCGCAGCCGCCCGATCCCGAGCCACCGGCTTCGCTGCAAACGCACTGGATGCGGGCTGCCGATGCCGTGCGCCCCATCATCACAGCCCTCACAGCGCGAAACCACAGCGATTGGGAGCCCCGGCCATGAGCACCAATGAAAAAGTCAGGGGTGTCCTGCGCACCTATCTCGAACTGCCGCCGATCGAGCGCCATCCTGTGCTCGACCGCCTGGTCAAGCCGCAACTTCTCGAGAAAGCCGCTCCGCCCGAAGCAACACTGCTCTCGCGGCATATCCGCCTGAGCCTGCTGGTTGGCGATCTCTACGACGAGCTCGGGCATTACATCGCGCCCGACAACCAGGACGGCGCCGACGATATTCACGACGGCTATCAGCGCACCAAAGGCAGGCTGGACCGCGCCCACGCGCTCCTGCGGGAAAACGCCCGCCGGGCCCAACACCTTCTCGGTGAGCAGCAGGACAACGCCCCCGGCAGTTTCCTTGAACGCCTTCGCCGCCAGGCCAAGCAACGCCCGCCGCAGCGCGCGCCCCTTTACATCCCCGAGTTGGAGCTGGACTGACATGACCATCACCATCGGCACGCCAGATCGATACTGGTTCGCGCTTCTGCAACAGCGCCGCATCGCCGGGGTGTTCCTGGGCGACAAGATCATCGCCCGCGCATTCTATGCGGAGCAGGGGCCGGCACCCCCTCTACCATCTTTAATCGCATTGTCGAACGGCACCGCGCCCGCGCGCAGGCGCTCTCACACGCGCCGCACTCCTCGATCGGGCATGAGATCTAGCCGCGCCCCTTAATCGGATCACCCGTTGTCCAAGACCAATTCAGGAGCCCACCCGACAAACCCAATCAAATAGAGCAGGCCTCATGACCCCGACCGACGAACAGCGCGCCGCCACCGAGGCCTTCCAGCACAACCGCCTGCTGAAGATCACAGCCTTCGCCGGCGCCGGCAAAACCACCACGCTGCAGCTGCTGGCCGAAACCAGCTCTGAGCGCGGCCTGTACCTGGCTTTCAATCGCCAGATCGCGCTACATGCGCAAAAACGCTTCAAGACGGTCGATTGCCGGACCACGCATTCTCTGGCCTGGCGCGCCATCCAAGCCAAACGCGATTATTCGGTCGAAAAGATGCAGGGCAAAATGTCACCTGCCGCGCTGGCCGACCTTCTCAAGCTCGAAGACTTCAAAATCTCGGGCAATGTCACCCTTACGCCGATCCAGCACGCGCATCTCCTCGCCCGTACCGTCGCTCGCTTCTGCCAGAGCGCCGACGATGAAGTATGCCCCAAGCACGTGCCTCATTATCAGCGCATCGAAAAGCTGCCGCCCGCGCTGCTGGCTTCCACCCGCCAATACGCTGCGGAACGCGCCGCCGATCTATGGGACCGCATGACCCACCCCGAAAATCCGATCGCGCTCGGCCATGACGGCTATCTGAAACTCTGGGCGCTCGGAAAACCCCGGCTGCCCTTTGATTATGTTCTTCTCGATGAGGCCCAAGACACCAATCCCGTTATCCTCGAAACCCTGCGCGCCCAGGATTGCCGGCTCGTGGTCGTCGGCGACCCATGGCAGATGATCTACGAATTCCGCAACGCCCTCAACGCCATGAAAGCCTTGAAGGGCGGCGCCAACACCTATCTCACCCAATCGTTCCGCTTCGGCGATGCTCTGGCTTGCGAAGCCAGCAAAGTTCTCTCCACGCTTGGTGAGCGCAAAACCTTGCGCGGCAACCCGGCGCTGACGACCGAAATCCTCCCGGAAGAAGAGGGGGCCCCCGATTGCGTGCTGGCCAGAACCAACGCCTCGGTCATCGCCGAAACCATTGCCGCCCTCGCCGACGGAAAATCCCCTTACATCCTCGGCGGCACGTTTGAACTCAAGCGCATGCTGATCGACGTCACCGCTCTCAAGAGCGGGCGCGCCGCCATGAGCCCGGACCTGTTCGGTTTCAAGGATTGGGATACCGTGACCGGCTTCGCCGGCTCGGAGGAGGGCCAGGATCTCACCGCATTCGTCAAGCTGGTCAACGAGCACGGCGAAGATGCCCTGACACAGGCCATCTCCAACACCGCCGCCTCGCCCGGCCAAGCCCAGATCACGATCGGCACCGCCCACAAAGCCAAAGGCTGCGAATGGAACAGCGTCCGATTGTGCCGGGATTTCCTGACCCAGCCCGTGCTAACGCGGAAGTCCAGCGCGGACCCCGAGATCCGCCTGTTCTACGTGGCCATGACCCGAGCCAAACAAGCCCTGTCGGTCGATCCCGAAATGATGGCCATCTTTACGGGCGATAAGAGCTCCACCGACGCGTCGTCCGTCCGGGAACCCCAAACCAGCGCTTCACACCTATCAACGCCCACAGAGGCTCCCAAACCCGAACCCAAGCCCAAGCCTGATTTCATGAACACCCTGTTCAACAAAGCTGCCAGGCGCAGGCCAACATAGATCAGAACAAAACATTTTTCTCCGCTTCCTATTTTTTAACATTTTTTCTTGCCATAATAGCATTATATATGGCGCACTTTCGCGCAAAGAAAGGCTTGCAAAGCGGTTGACTCATTCCACTTGCGAAACAATTAAACAAAAAAACGGCGAGGCATTTGCCAAAACCCTAAGAAATTTTCACAACGGGATTCTCGAGATCCCCGATCTCGCCAACATCCTCCGCCATGCAGGCCGCGACGCCACGCCGTTGCTGCCTTATCTCATGCGCCTTCTGACATCCAACGACGAGCTCAACCGCCTGCGTAAACGCCGGCGCCAATTTCCAAGCCATGAACCTGGAAACCATGCCGAGCTGGCGCTTGCGCTCTTGGGCGTCAGCCGAAAGCTTTATCCCGATCCACCAATCGCCCTCCGGAGATGCAATCCGAAACTGCGGGTCCAAATCATCCTCGATCAGCGCAATCAACCGCTGCGCCCGCTTCAAGTCCGCAAGAACAAGCTCCCTCAGCCCCATCAGCCCCTCAGCCCTGATTCTAGACCTAACGTGCGTTCCTGATATGCAGATACCTCCGTCCCCGGAGGCTATAAACCTGCGCATCCTGATCCAATAATTGCACCGTAACGCCCACTCCGCCTCGCTTCCACCATTCCACTGTGACACGGGTCTGGCGCCCTTCGGCCGATCAGGAACGCCCCATTTCAAAAAGCATTCAGTTGGGAGATTGCCGATGCGCTGTGTTCTGCTGCTGATCACCACCCTGATCATTTCAGCTTGCAGCGCCGGGCCCCCGCCCGACACGTTTGTCACCTGCGCCCATGACGCACTGGATAGACCAGCAACGGGGAAGGGCTGCGGCGCTTAGATCAGCTCTCCGCACAAGAAGGACAGGGCTTCATTTTTTGGCTTTGACACGATTGGCCGCCAACCCGCGCCGCTGACACTTCGCATACGCCCGTGTGCCCTCCTTTTAATCACAACCCGGATACGGCACACTTATCATGTGAAACCAAGCTTCTCCAAAAACCGCGCCCGTTCCTCATCTCCGCGCAGATCTTCGGCTTCTATTTCCGATCCTCTCAAAGTCAAGCTCGCCGGCAAAGACGATGCGCCGCTCTCGATGTCCCAGCTGCGCGATGGACTCTATGAAACCGTGCGACGGCTGCTTCCCTTCGACAAGCACTACCGTGTAAAGCGCGCCGCAATCTATCTCACCGTTATCGATGAGAACGGCCAGCCTGTACAGATCTCCCCGACCGGCGAATGGACCATCTATCCATACCTGTGTGCTGCAGAGGACTTCGACACCTAACCGATACCAGGCGTATCAACACTATTTAGGCGATCTCCGCCCGAACAATGCCAGCAATGCCTCGACCGAATTGAAGCTCATCTTTCCAGCGGAAGGTGGCAGGGTCCCTCCGGTCAAGCGCCTCAAAATCGAAATTGATCCGTTCTGAAACGGACGAGGTGGCGTTCCCCTAAAAATGAAGAAATGTCGTTGCTGCAGCCCCCCCGGAAAGAACACTCTACATTGAAATATTTGAGTTTTAAAACCGCATATGTTAATATACATAACATTTCCAAACAATAACAAGAAACGAGAGTTGATTATGAAGATTGCCGAGAAAGAGGAAGTCATATTTTATTGCATTGACGATGAAGAGCCTGACGAAAAATCAATTTACCCAACTGATATCGCCGATATTTCTCATCTGTATTGGGACGACGAGTGGGTGGATGGTCAAGAGACCTGTTTTTGCGTGCATCGTCGTCAGGCGCGAGAAGATTATTGGCAGGAAAGAAGGGTCGAGACGCTTAGCTCGACAACCTTGGCAGATCTGCAGGCGCGGCACGCACTCGTTCAGCTCGCTCCCAGGATGTGGGTTCCAGCCCGGAATATCGCGAACGTGTGGACGGAGAAGGGCGTGACGATGGTGGACATTGGAGACTTGCGTCCGGAGCGATCAAAGCGACCGGCTGAGGATGTGCTTCACGATTGTCGTCGTGAATTGCAGAGACTTTATTCCCGGCCCGCACCGCCCTCTGAGTTTGGATATCAGGATGGCATGCTTCTGATGAGCCCGCAGCAGTTGCGGAGCGCAATAGACCGCATCGATGCGTCGTTTTCAAATCACGGCGCAACACCGTTCCTGCCGGGGTTTTGAAGACATGACCACCGCGACGAACTATTTCCGACCATGACTCGGAAAGCGCGAGAGCTTTCAACCCCTTTAATGATCTAAGCGTTGAGATCGACCCGCTGCTGAAGCTCTATCACAAGATCCGAGCACGTTTGATAAAGCGTTTTGCAATCTTCGTGTGCGAGTTCAACCGCGATCGCGTAACGCTGCCGGAAGACATCGTCTTCCCCCGCCCAGCGCCGGTGCGTAAACACCGCCAGATGAAACATCTCGTTCCGCGCGTCGAAATTCTTGGCCAGGCTCATATGAGCCACCTGCAGCGTGCTGGTCTCGCGTGCGCGCACACTTGGATCGACCGGGCACAAGCTTGATTTCTCAAACTCTGGCGGCCGGGTTTTGTCCTCCCGCTTGCGATATTGCTCGAAGATCTCATCCGGACTGAGATACCGGATCAGCTGGAAGCTCATGCGCAGCCCCAGATACTCCAGGCGCGTATGCCGGACGGGCGGATCAAACGCCAACGACACCCGGATCGAGCGCGGCCCCTTCGTCTCACAAAACGCCGCGGGCATCGGGATGGCGTAAAGGGCCATCTGGTCCAACAGCATCTCGTGACCATCGGCGTAGAAAACCACACGGTTGTCGTCTGAAGCCAGCACCCGGCCCGGGTCGGCTATGCCGTACCCAACGACCTTGCGCACGTCCTTATGTAGGGGCTTTTTCTTCTTGTAAGCTGGCGGTGTCATCCGCGCGATGCTCGCGGGCGGCACGTTTGCGGATAGGCCTAAAAGACAGCGCAGCAAATTGCCCGACGCCTGCGGAAAGCGCGCTGCGATCAGCGCCGCCTTGAAAGCAAGCCGCGGTGCGGCATAGGACGTTCCAGATGCAGCCGTGAACAAAGCCTGCCGATAGTTTGGCGATAGTGTCGCCATGCCGGCACTCTCCCAGTGCGCGCCTGTGACCACTCGCGCCGCACCGCCATCGTAAACACAGGTCCCACCGAGATCCGCAAAGTCAGGCTTTACAGCGCCGTTGATACCCGGCCCGCACCGGGTCAACGGGGATGGTTCCTCCGCCGCCGTAATCGCTCTCACTCCAACACCGTCGAATTCGTCGACCCGCAATCCGTTTCCATGCGCTAAAGCGCCAACGGTAATCACATTCGCTGCATAGGCCGGATCGATCAGGCGGCTTTGAGGACTGAGGAGATAGCCGGGGTAGGCTGTCGCGAGTTGCTCAGGCTGTCCCCACCCAGGCGCGCGCCGGCTCTGATTGCCGGCGGAGACAACGATGACGACGCCAAATTCCCGCACCAGCGTATCAAGCTCGGCGGCCCAGGGGCTGGCGCGGCCATCGTCATAGGGAATGAAGGCCGAATCCCCGAGCGAGATATTGATAATGCGGCAACCGCGCTCCGCCAGAAGCCTGACGGCATTGCGCATCTGCTCCGGAACCTTCTGCTTTTCGTCAAACGCCCCGTGGTCGTTGACGACGCGCACGCTCAAGATGCGCACGGGTGCGGTGAAGGTATTGCGATCGATGCATTCCCGTACATCGCCGTAGGCCGCAATCCCGGCAACGCGTGTGCCGTGGCCGCTAGCGTCAGCACCGCCCAGATCGGCCGGAACGCAGAGCCGCTCCGCGACAAGACCGTCCAGAAATGGATGGGCGTTGAGGCCTGAATCAATAATCCCGATGAGCGGCACATCAGCCGCCGGAAACCCGACGGGCGGGGCCGTGCCGAGGACAATGTCCTCAAGGCTATCCTCGCCTAAATCCGGTATCGGCGGGACGTCTATGACGGCCACGTCCGTAAGCTCCAACAGGCCCTTGAGAACCGTTCCCTTCATCTTGGCCCGGATCAGAATAAGCCCGTAATCGCCGATATAAGGCGCGCCGAGAATTTCGCCGCCTGCCTTCTCAATGTGCTTGACCACACGATCGACTCGCACGCGCCGGTCGAGCGACGTTTCAGCGTCCCAGATCTCAATATCGATCACAAAGGACTCACGGCCGTCGATGTCGCCCGGCCCCGACAGCCCCTGCAATTTGAGCCGTGACCCGAGCCGATCACCCGGCTCTATCCCGCTTGCTCGCTCGATTGTGTTGAAGAGGCTGGCAAAGGGCGCATTGACCGTGCCTTGCGCCCCGCCCTGAAAGGAATTCAACTTCGCCTTGAAGTCCTTGAGTTCGGTGTCGGTCGAAAACAGCACGTAAATGTTGCCCGGGTTTTGCGCCAAGACCTGAAAGCCATTCCGGCGCCAGACATCTTCTTCGACGGCTCCGACCAACTCCACTTTAAGGATCAGCGCCGGATCAACACCTTCGACCCGCGGGGCCGCTGCCGCGCTTTGAATCACATCCTCAAGCTCTGTTCGAAGCTTGGCGCCGTGCGTCCCGGGATTGCGGGTGATCGCAACCGAGAAGCCTGGCTTTTTGCGCCTCAGCTCGTCGCGGACATATCGCAGAAGGGGAAGGTGGTCATAGGAGGGCATGGTTCACGTGTGAGCGGGCTTTCATTTGTTCGGCCTTGACGGCCGGCGCTTGCTGGCGTGCTTCACGGCTGCCGCAAACTCGGTCTCGCTCACGATCTTGCGGCGCTTCATCACCGCGTTCTTGATCGCATCGAGGCAAATGCGTTCGATATCGGCGAAGGACTGCCCGGCAAGCTTCGACACCTGCTCGCCTAGATCGAAATTGGTCTGGTAATTCTTGAACAGCAAATGAAGCATCGCCTCGATCTGCCGGCTGTCCGGCAACCCGAGCTCGACAATCTCGTCAAATCGCCGCCAGATCGCCGTATCGAGCGACTCATGCAGATTGGTGGCCGCAACCAGCAGCCCGCGCGGCTGATGCCGGTCGATCATCACAAGCAGCGAATTGACCACGCGGCGAAGCTCGTTGTGTTCGCTGGAATCACTGCGCGCCCGCGCGACAGCGTCGAACTCATCCAGGAAAAGCACGCACGGAGACCGGCCCGCGAAATCGAACAACCGACGCAGATTGCTTGCTGTCTGGCCGAGCAGGGAAGAAATAATCACATCGATCTTGGCAACGTAGAGCGGCAAGCCCAGCTCGCGCGCCAGAACCTCCGCCGTCAGCGTCTTTCCGCAACCGGGCGGTCCGTGCAATAGCACCTTTGACCGGACGGGCAGACGGTGCTGGCGCAGCTCTTCGCCACGGCGTTGCTCCTCAAGGACGCGTTCGATCGCCGAGCGGGCTTCCGCGAACAAAACCACCTGTTTCAGCGACCGCGCAGGTTCCAGGATTTCGACGAGATCGACGGCACTCTCAGGAGCGTTCGACAGCGCTGTCAGGCCCCGTTTGGAGCCTTCCTCAACCTGGACACTCGCATCGAGAACACGCTTCAGGCTAGCCGCTAGTGGCATATGGCCCTTGCGCTGCTCTTCTTCGATAATCTTGAGCGCCGCGGCCCTGAATTCAGAAGGCCGCCCGTAACTGCCAATGAGGCGCTTGATCTGGTCGGCCTTGGCCATCGCATCCCGCTTTCCAACTGGCCGGATCAGATCACTTATCGTGATTCGCCCGGCACAGCCTTTTCTAGTTTATTATATACGAAATTTTTCCAGAAACTCAACGTCTTACAGTTTTGAATTCGCTTCTGTACTCATCTGCCGCTCTCCGAGGCGATCCGCCTTCTCACTTCCGGACTGTACGATGCGCATGCGAGCAGCATCATAGGGGCGCACCATTCCGTATGCGGCGTCTGGCGACCCGTTGAGCCAGGTGTCGAACTCTTGAGGTTCGCTCAAAAGAACCGGCATCCGGTCGTGCATGATTGTGCTGGTGAGCGTATTGGGCTTTGTCGTCATAAACGCAAACACATCGATCTCAATGGTTGGCCCATCCTTCTTAACCGGGCCCGCATAACGTTTCCAGATCCCGGCAAAGGCAAAAAGCGGCCGCTCTTCCGGCGGCGTCAACGCAAACCAGTGCCAACCCGCCGGGGACTTGTCGTCTGGCTCACAATAAGAACTCGCGGGCACAAGACAGCGCCGCGATTCAAAACTCGGTCGCCAGAACGGCGAGGTCAGCACCGTGTCGTCCCTTACATTGGTCACAGGTTTGGGCGCATAACCTTTGCGGATAAGGGGAAAGCCCCACATCATCGGCACAAGTTCGCACTCCCCATCCGTGGCAAGCCGCACCACGGGCGCTACGCTCTTCGGGAAGATCGAGGGCTGCGCATTGATCTCCCCACAGCGATTGTCGGAAAGCCGGAACAACCCGCGCACCGCTTCACGGCTTCTTGTCTGACTATAGAGATTGCACATGGTGTCCACGCTAAAAGCTCCCAGCGCGGGGTGCCAGTCCTGCTTCCCGGTCCAGCGCCGTGGTTCATAGATCGTCTTCATATCGCCGCCCGCGCCGCTCGGCTCGTTCAGCCGAACACCCCGGTAGCCGCATTGCGAACAGCGCATCACGGCCGCTACGCGCTCCGGATCGGCCTCCGTTCCGAACCGGATGATCAGTGGCGCAATCGGCATCGACAGAACTGCGCGGCAGCCGCTCCGTCCGCAACCAGCCCAAAGCCACAAATGACGCCGCCGCGCATCTTCCAATGTAAGGGGCAACGGATTGAGCTTCCGATGCGAGGCGCGCGGCGTGCACAACACCTCATAGCGCATGAAATCGTCCCAGCGCTCCGGCAGTTTATGCATGACCCTCACTCACACGCCCCGTTGACACAGCGTTGGTAAGGCCGCCGCACCTCGTTTGTCGTGCTGGTGATCTCGAGCGCCTTGAGAACGGCAGCCGTCAGCCGGCCCACATCCACGGCGAACACGCGCTGCCGCTCGAGCTCGTCGAACAAAACTTCATGTAGCCGCTGCCCTTCCTTCATCGTCCTTCTCCTTTCGGTACCCAAAGACGAACCACATGTTAGGAACAAAATAAGAACAACAGGGCGGATGCCATGCTCAGAGATTCTTATTTTCCCTTTTGTATCAATATATCAGGTTGTGCATTCGTCACTAGCGGGCCTATTCGCTGCACAGCGAATATTGCCCTGTGAGCGATCGTGAACGCGACGATGGCCCTTGCCCGCTTCAAGGCTTCATCATGTGTTGACATCAAAACGCTTGTCATTGTCAATTTCATTGACTATGACTTGCTTGTCAGCATATGCTATTTGGACAAGTGATTGGATGACACCTTGAAGGAAACGCTACGCACTATTCGTGATGCCCTGGATGCCCAGCGCGCGGTTCTTCTGCCCCTGAGGCAGATGCCGAAGCCTCCGCTCGGCTGGATTGCCACTGTGCGTTCTGCCCTCGGCATGTCGCAAAACGTCCTCGCAAACAGGCTGCAGGTCGCCAAGCAGCGCGTCTCTCAGCTCGAAGCGCGCGAGATCACCGGCGAAACGACACTCGCTCAGATGCGCGATGCCGCCGATGCCCTGGGCTGTGATTTTATCTATGCGTTTGTCCCTAGAATGCCGCTCGAAGAAACCGTCACTCGGCGCGCCTACGCGCTCGCCCGCCAAGAACTCGCCGCTGTCGAGCGTTCCATGCAGCTTGAGGATCAGGAAACGCCACTCAACGATCAGCGCATTCGCGATTATGCAACGCGCTACATCTCCGAACGCGACCTGTGGCGCGATGAGCGATAACCTCTTCGAGCAACCGCCGAACGCTACGCCCCTCGGTCCGGACGAGATCGCAAATCTGCGCGTGGCCGCCGTCTCGCGGGCCCAGCTCAATGAGCTCGAATCCACGAACGTGGCGCGTGGCCGCCGCTGGGGCATGAACAGCCGCAAGGATTGTTTCACCCCCGTGTTCCTGATCGGGCTGCACAGCCGTATGTTCAGCACCGTCTGGAGCTGGGCCGGACGCTACCGAACCCGTGAGGTCAACATCGGCAATACCAAGCCTCACGAGATTGAGGTCGCCGTCCATCAGGCTTTCGACGACGCAAAGGCCTGGATCGAATACAAGGCCTACGAGCCCGCCGAACTGGCCTTACGGCTGCATCACCGCCTTGTCCTGGTTCATCCCTTCGTCAACGGCAACGGCCGCAGCACGCGGCTGATTGCGGACATCGCTGGCAAGCGACTCGGTGCCAAGCCCTTCACCTGGGGCGCTGTCTCCCTCGCCGAAACCAGCGCGGCGAGAACCGCGTATGTTGACGCACTCAAGGCCGCCGACGAGCACGATCTTGAACCCCTGATAAAATTCGCGCAGTCATGACCGAGCACTCTGTTTTTACCCTGCCCCTGCTTCAAGCCGTCAACGACTGGCAGCGCGGCGGCGATCACAACCAAAAAATCCGGCGCGGCAACGCTCTCAAAGAGGCCTGCTTGAGCCTTCCCACGCAATACCGCCAGCCACCCTCTCTTTGCTACCGGCAGGAATCCCACGAGAAAGATCGCACCTGGCAACTGCTCATTGATAACGAACTTCCTGAAACGATCGCCGCGTGGTCGCTCTCCTTGGATGTTGTGCAGACCTTCAAGGGCGGCATACCTCCGCCCGATCAGCGCGGGATCATCTTTCAGATCGCGCCCGAGGCTCATCAGGTCATCGCCAATATCGCAGCCATCTATGCCGATCCTGAATTTCTAGAGACCGCCCAAGCCTGCAAGTCGGAGATCAGCGGTTATCATTCCGGTATTGGCGATTACGGCGACGCGCAGCAGGAAGTTGTTCTCGAGCTTGGTTCCCTCGACCGCGCAACGATCCATTTGTACGGCGGCTTCGCCGGAACACTCGATCAGCTCATCACGGAGTTCGACGTCCAGCAGGGCCGGCAGCCCGACGCCAAAGAACTTGCGCTGATTCAATCTTTCGTCGGACAGCCGCCCTGGCTCTCGCCAGAAGGCACTTTCGCAGCAGTCTCGCGCACATTGGGTCACGCCGCCGCGCGCCGATGGCTCCCGGCGCTCTCTTTTTGATGGCTCCGACGGAATCGAGCACGCGCATTAACCAATTTTTTTGTTTTATATCAACAAGTCCTCGTCTTTGACGCGTATCGCCACAACATCAATGACGCGTAATAACACAACATCATTGACGCGTAACGCCACAACATGATATACGTGTTGGAGCACGACAAAATTGAGCGTGCCCGAACGAACATCATGGTCAAACCACACGAAAAACTCGCAGCGTCCCTTGGAGCCCTCAAGGCTTTCCAGGATGAAGGACGTCGCGTCTTTCAATCCAAGGAATTCAGCCGCACCGATCGCGAACGCCTCCTCGCGAACGGCTTCCTTCGTGAAATCATCCGTGGCTGGCTCATGTCGTCCAGCCCCGCAACCCACGATGGGGACAGCACACCCTGGTATGCCTCCTTCTGGGAATTCTGCAGCCGCTACGCGACATCGCGTTTCGGACAGGCCTGGCATCTTTCGCCGGAGCAATCCCTATTGCTGCACGCGCAAGCAACAAGCATCCCCACCCAGGCGCTGATCAACAGCCCCAACGGCACAGGGAACCCGACGCCCTTGCCGTTCGACATGTCGCTCTACGATCTAAAAACGCCTGCCCTGCCGCCAGCCGCCGATCTGACCATGCTGGATGGACTTCGCGTCTATCGCCCAGCTGCGGCCCTTGCCAGGATTCCGGACGCGTTCTTTGTGCTCCATCCCATCGAGGCACAGATCGCGCTCAATACCATCAAAGACAGCTCTGAGCTTTTGAACCCTCTGTTGGAGGAGGGGCGGTCCACCTTCGCCGGCCGACTGGCAGGCGCGATGCGCCGCGTTGGCCGCGCCGACATAGCCGATGATATCCTCACCACAATGAAACGGGCCGGTTACGACGTTCGCGAAACAGACCCCTTCACGGCCGAACTGACGCTTGCCAACCTGACGCCTCACTTCTCACCGGTCGTGGCGCGCATCAAGGCCCTATGGGCTTCCTACAGGGCCAATGTGCTTGCTCTGGCTCCGCCAGCGCCGGGCTTGCCAAAAGACAGGGCCTCCTTTCTCAAGGCCATCGATGACATCTACCAAAGCGATGCCTATCACTCGCTTTCCATCGAAGGCTACACCGTGTCCTTGGAACTGATCGAGCGCGTTCGTTCCGGCCAATGGAATCCGGAGAACGATGAAGCCGACCGCAAGAACCGCGATGCACTGGCCGCCCGCGGCTATTGGCAAGCCTTCCTAAGCGTCAAAGCGTCCGTCGTGCAGATCCTTGACGGCGCCGATCCCGGCACGCTTGTCAAACCCGCCATCCGCCAATGGTATGCCGAACTCTTTCAACCCTCCGTGACGGCTGGCATCTTGTCTCCCGGCGCGCTGGCTGGCTATCGCAGCATTCCCATCTACCTTCGCGGCTCACGCCACGTTCCACCGCGTTGGGAATCGCTCCCCGACGCCATGAATGCCTTGCTTGAATTGATCAAGGACGAGCCGTCACCGTTCGTGCGCGCCGTCCTTGCCCACTGGATGCTCGGCTACATCCACCCCTTCCCCGATGGAAACGGCCGCACCGCCCGATTCCTCATGAATGTGATGCTGGCATCCGGCGGCTACAGCTGGCTCGTGATCCGCGTCGAGGATCGCGCCGCCTACCTTGCCGCCCTCGAAAGCGCCAGCGTAGGAGGGGATATTCAACCCTTTGCGGCCTTCATCGCCGACCGACTTGCCAAGCAGTAAATTGCTTGTGAGCTTTGTTAGCGGAGGCTCGGGGCAGCAACGTTGACAACAGTTGTTCGGCGATGCAAACAACAGTCTGCGATGCATACTGAGCGAAATTGCGAATGAACTGAGCGTTTTTTATGGGGCTAGAATTTCAATGCCGCCTGATTGCGTTCTCCTGAATCGCCGCCAATCAATTGTTCTTGGCACATCCTTCATTCTGAGCTCTTCCCGCGCGTTCGCTCAGGAAGGCGTCTCCTATGAAACCTTTTCTCCACTGATAGGCAGTGCAAACTCCGTCCTCGATTTGGCGATTTCCATTGATATTCCATACATCCACGGCGCAATCCCAAAATATCTGGAATGGGACTACAATTCTAGGTTCAAGACGCTTTCGGAGGCTGGAAGTTCGGGCGTCTTCGCGAACGCTGAATCAGCCATTTCGTACGTTCGCGCCCTACCGAAAATTCTTCCTGCAGCGGTACTGCTCAAGTTCGACGCTGCGACAAGGAACTCGCAGATCTTTGTCATTAAAGAACTGACTAGGCTCTCTCTCCCCATCGTGCCTCCGGCGGAATCAGTGGCGCCAGCTATCGTCCCTAGCGTTCCAGATCAATTGACGACAAGGGATACTGATCTCAGGGTTATCAGTGACATTTTTCTAGAGACGCTAGGCATCATGCTGGGTGAGAACGCGCTCACCGTCGCCTTTATCGAAAGCGATGAAAAGCTCAAGCAGACCTTCGCCGAGATGTTAGACAAAGTTGCTTCCAAAGACTGGAAGGATGTCGCGGAATTGGCGGAGGTAGCCTTCAAATTGTTCGTCGGAGGCACAGTCTGGAAAACGGTTACGGAAAAGATGGCGAAGAAAGTCACTTTTGGACTCGCGCTAAGGTGCGTGCCTGTCGTTGGCTGGATTTATTGCGCCGCCGCACTAATCGTGAGCATAAAGAAGAATTATCAACGCTTCTCTTTTGCAAAGTAAAACTTATTGGGCTACGATGAGGGTTCAAAGACTGAAGGAGATTGCATGATAAGATTTTCGCTCACACGCCTATTTACTGCCGCTGTCGCCGTCGGTGCGGCTCATTATGGGATCACAGGGTTGGAAAGCGCCGTGGCATCCGGATTCGTAACAATGTACGCTGGTTGGGGCGCGCTGGCGTATGACATTGTGCAGCGCGGTTCGGATAACTCTCCGGGCCGGGCAGATAAAGAACAGCTCGTGGGCTCAAGTGGCCAAGCACAGCCCCACCAGTCGCGTTGACCCTCATTCGGGCCAGCTGGTGTATGCGAAGGACGAGTCACTTCGCTCTCGTGGCCAACCTTCTGACATGGAAAATGTTTTAAAGCGGCGGATATTTGCAGCGGACCAAAGACATCCGAAGATAAAAGCTTGACTGCTCCCACCCATCATTTTCCATGTGTGATAATGTATCTTATGGAAACCAAAATTTTTTATTATTTTTCGACATGACTATTCAGGAAGCACGAATATCCTTTTTATCGTGCGTATTCTTCTGCGCGCTCGAATTGAGAGGCTTGAATGTCGACGAACGCCTGTTGTCGCAGATCACCGAACCCTTCACCGCCCCGCGCCGCGGCGAACCATTGCACACGGTATCTGCTCAAAAACCCGCTGGGGCAGAATAACTGTTGTGCCCTCCGTGGGGCGCTTCGTCTAGAGTTTCTGACAGTAGAGTAGCGCATAATACGCCGACCGGTTGTCGAACGCGCTCCCACTGCCAGCGCCGCCAGAGTTGAAACCGCCAATATCCACCCAGTGCGTGTGGGCGCCCGCCGTGTTTGTCCCGCCCCATAGTGTAACTTCATATCGACCGCTATCTGTGTGGCGCCGCGCCTGCTTGTGCCGTTGTTTCATGAGGCCTCATGCCCGCTCTGGCTCCGCGCTGCTGGATTGCACGGCCTTCAGAACACGAAACGCCAGAGCAAGATCTACTTCTCCCCCTCTTCCGCGCTTTCCATCATAATGCGCTCGAGCTTGTTCAGAACGGCGGTGTCGAGAATAGCCGTCACCCCGATGATCCTCAGCTCGGCGGCCAGCCGTGGGCGCCTTTCTTCCCGCTCCGTTTCCTCCCTTTCTGCCGCTTCCCGCGCAATTTTTTCAGGGTTCTCCGGATACGCCGCGCCAAACATCGACGCCCCGGCCCGGACATCCCCCCGCAACGACAACAGCCGCCAGATCGGCTGCGCATAGTTCCAGAGTCCGGAGGCCAGAAGTACATAGATCAAGAGATTGTTGAATTGGGCGAGCAGTCTTTGCAGCGCCGTCTTGCCCTTCGTCGCGGGCAGAACATTTTGGCCGTACTGTTCGCGACGTATCGCGACTTCTCGCGCGGAAAGCCCGGTGACGGTAGCGCCCAATTTTGAAAGGACGAATTCAATTGAATAGCGATGCCAAGCCGTGTCGGCGGACTGGGAGGGCGCGTGCTCGCTCATTGTATTGAAATCATTGTTCGCCTGATAAGGAGCGGCTTCGGCTTGTGCGACTGGCACACCATGTCTTGCTGGGCTACCATCTGAAAATGGCGCACCCAAAGAAGCGGATTCTGAGCGAGTTCTGGCAGGAGATGCAAGGCGCGGATGCCGCGTTTTTGTTCCTTCTGGCGCTTCCCTTCGGTATTGCCGCAGTCGCTTTCATTGCCGATTGGGTTCGCTCCGCATTGCGTGCAAAACGTCTTCATCGCGCTGAGCAGCGAGCAAGACACCATCCTTCTGACATGGCCCGTTTGCTAGTGCGCTGCCGACGCATGATCGGAGCGCCCGCTTGACTTGTCATGAGTATGCCGTGTTGTTTGGCTCGGCCGGAGAAAAACTACAGTATGCTTGGGGTTTCGCGGCTGAGGCTTGACGGGCGTCAACAAAAATCGCGCCAAGCTGCATTAGCCCTTCCAAACTGCGCTTCATAGAGGAGAGGCCAAGTCCATGCTCTACGTAGATATACCGACGTTGCCGGAGCTGAAGGCGCTGATATCGCTGCGCTCGGATGCCTGCCTCACCATTTACGTCTCGACGACGCCCCAGACGCAGAAAGCCGGAGCCAGTCGTGTGGCGTATGGGAATCTCGTCAAGTCTGGCATCGAGCAACTAGAACAAATCGGGATTGATAAACGCCGACGGGCTATGCTTGAGGGTGAGCTTGACGCTCTCAAAAATGACGAAGACTTTTGGCGCTTGCAGGCCAACAGTCTGGCAGTCCTTGCCACGCCCGATCGAATACGAACATTCCGGCTTGCCACAGCAGTGACCGACACCGTTCAGGTCTCAGACCGCTTCCATTTGAAGCCTCTGCTAAGGGCGATGGCCTTCCCTCAAACGGCGCTTGTTCTTGCTCTCTCAGAAAACGATGTACGGCTAATTGAAATTTTCGCGGATCTGCCACCGTCGCAGGTTCGCGTACCAGCGCTTCCGACGAGCGCCGCCGATGCCGTAGGTCGCGCATCGGTCAACAACCTCACGCAAAACACCCGTACAGCAAACGCCGAAGGGCAGACTGTCTTGTTGCGGCAGTACGCTCGGAAAGTGGATTCCGCATTGCGCGCGGTGTTGGCGGGGCGGGACACACCACTAATCCTTGCTGCTACGGAGCCGTTGGCGCCGATTTTTCGCACCGTAAACAGCTCGTCGTCGCTGCTTGAGAGAGGAATCTCTGGAAGTCCTGATCGGCTGAGCGAAGCAGAGCTTGCTGACGCCGCGCGGACGATACTTGATCAGCACTACAGGGATCAGATCGAGGACACCCGGCAATTGTACGAGACCCGCTCGGGAGAACGCCGCGCGACTGCCAATGTGGAGGAAACGGCACGTGCTGCGACAAGGGGCGCAGTTGAGGTCTTGATGGTCGACATCGATCAGACCATTCCAGGCACACTCAGCGATTCCGATGGGGCCGTGACCCGCGTTGCGGCGGCGGACGCTCGGTCTTACGATATTCTCGACGAGATTGCCGGTCGGGCGATCATGGCCGGCGCGAAGTTTTTAGCCGTTCGCAAGGACGACATTCCGGAGGGAGCACCACTGGCGGCGGTTCTGCGCTATCCGATATGAGCAGCGTGAGTTACTGCAACAGCGAGGCCTGAATGCTGCAGCATCTGGGTACTGATCCCGGCGGGACATGCTGCCACCGCGAACACTTGCCGTACTCTTCCCCAGGAGCGCTTCGTGAGCTTGCCGCAATTCGATATTGTGTCGTCATCGTTCCACGCAGATCCGTCCCGGACGCTGGAACAGCTCCGCGCAACCGATCACCCTCTGGTGCGAATGCGGCTGCCGATTCGTTTGACTGTACTAAATCTGAAACAACCACTTTCCGTAAAATCTACACTTTCATTGCTGACCAATGGGAGAGCAATGCTCAGGCGCGTTTCGTCAGCGGTGTTTTTATCGGTTGCGTCTGCTCAATACCTTCACTCGGCAATTCGCAAACTTCAGAAGTAACAGAAGAGTATCTAAATCAACTCAATCCAGTTGCGCAAAACGAGGCGCGGGGATGTTGCTCTGAGTTACTGACTGGAATAGCCGTCAGAGACCGCCGAAAGCCGGTGGCTCGCGGTCTCCCCTGTCGTTGACATGCGGTCTGCCGCGCGATAGTCGCAGGCATGGCCGAGGAGATTCCAATTCCCAAAGACGGAGCGGCGGGCTGGCTCGCGGCCGTGTCACGATCCAAGGGCCAGCCGCCTGTGCGCTATTATATTCGGCTCGCCGATAAAGCCGCCGCCGTGAGCGCTATTCGCGCCACTCTGAAACTTGGGGGCAGCGCAACCGTCGATCTGAGACATGCGCTTTCGCGGCAAGATGCCGACTCTCTGAACCTCAGACCCGGTGAGGTCAGAAAATCCTAACGTCATTGTGCCCATGAACGGGGACTGCGGGACAAAGCGGAGAACGCGTCACCCGCGGCGAATGTCAATCGGCAGCCAACTTTGACCCCCGTATTGCCTCATCTGACTATGTTACCGAACGCAGGCGCCCCGGATGCTGATGCCGTCACGGTTGCGATCGTCTGGAACAACGCGCCGACGGGCTCCCGAGCTGCAATCAACTGACCTGTTGCCTTCCTCCGCAGCGCCTTCAGCAGTCGCTGCACGGTCGTGTGCTGCGGCGGTCCGAACTCGCCGGGACAGCGCTCGGCGAGACGGGCCAGGATGGTGAGCGCCGTCAGTCGAGGCTCGATCGCGAGCCAGCGCTCGATATCCGCGACGTGCGGATCGAGCATGGATGGCATCCGAACCCTGGTCTTGTAAGGCTTGCGCCGCTGCCGATGGATGGCGCGCTGCTCGCCGCAATTCAGATCATTGCCGAGCCCCTTTGCAAACGTCGCAGTGTCCGTTGCTGCTGCTTGTGGGCACACGGATGCTGCGGCGATCTTGCCGGCGCGGCCATCGACGCGGGTGCCCAGTTGCGCTTGGGCCGCTCGGATCTCCGCCAGCAACGCCACCGGATCGAGTGTGCGATAAAGCTCGCGCAGACGCGCCTTGACCGCCCTACTCAGCTTGGAATGCGCCAGCGCGCGGGCATAAGGCGTGGCCGGAGCATGATACCGCTTGATGACCTTCGCGCCTTCGCGCCGCTTGTCCTTCAGCTTGAACGACGGCTGGAAGAAGTTCGTGTGCAGCCGTGATGCAGCATACAGGCGTACCAGGATGCGCGCCGTTTCGATCCCCTCGAACCGGCCGTAGCCGACGAGGCGGCGAACGACCGCACCGTTCTTCTGCTCGACGAAAGCTTGATCGTTCTTCTTGTAGGCGCGCGACCGCGTGACCTCGATCTTCTGGCCACGACACCACGGCACGACGATCTCGTTCATGAACGCGCTGTCGTTGTCGAAGTCCGCTCCAATAACCAGCCAAGGGAACAGGCTCTGTGCACGCTCCATCGCCTGCACGACAAGTCCGGCCTCGCGCGTGATCAGCGGCAGGCACTCGGTCCAACCGGTCGCCACATCGACCATCGTGAGCGTCTGAATGAACGAGCCCGCCACCGACGTGCCGCCGTGTGCCACCATGTCGATCTCGCAAAACCCGGGCGCCGGATCGTTCCAGTCGTTAAACGTTCTGATCGGCACATCGCGGCGCACCGCCGAGTAAAAACCAACGCGCCGCCGCTTGCCGCCCGCCGCCGCGATCTTGGTGTCGACCAACAAGCGATCGATCGTTGCCGCGCTGACATTCAGCAACAATCTGCGATCGGCTTTGCCGAGATTCAGGCGCCCGTGCCACTCCAATGCCGGAAGCAGCGTCGGAACCATGACTTTGAGCCGCTTGCTGCAGATCCGGTCGGACGCTTCCCACAGCGCAATCAGCGCATCCTTGATCGGTGCACCGTACGTCGGCTTGCGCTCACGCGGCCCGTCAGACTTGACCACCGCCTGGACGGAAAGCGCTCGCACCGCATGCTTGCGATGCCAGCCCGTCACCTTGCACAGTTCGTCGAGGATCCGACCCTTCTCTGCACGTCCCGCAACTCGGTAGCGTTCCGCCACCGCCGACTTGATCTCGCGCCGCGCGCCCATGCTGATCTGTCCCGCCATCGGCGACACCGATCCGATTCGGCGGCCTTGCCCCAGTCCTGCCGGTCATCCTCCGGTAACATTCTTAGTGAGGCAATGCGGGGGTCAGTTTTCGACGCCGATCGTCACTGACCAGCGTCGCCGGTCCACAGTAGACATTGAATATGACAGGACGTTCCCTAGATCGTCGCGTTTGTTGTTGGCACCTAGGGAGAGGATTCTAGCCCTGCCCATTTGAAACCGCGCGTGACCGTTGCGTGTGAGACTTCCAGACGTTCGGCCACTTCGCCGATGGGAATGCCGAACTGCGTGACATGGCGGTGGCCTTCTAAGATGGCCTCGATGTCGAGGAGTCGCGGCCTGCCGACTCTTGCGCCGCGTTGCTTGGCGGCTGCTAGGCCTAGGACCGTGTTTTCCCGGATGATGTCGCGCTGGAATTCCGCGAAGGCGGCGAAGAGGTGAAAGACGAGCTTGCCGCCGGGCGTGGTGGTGTTGATGCCTTCGGCCAGCGAGCAGAAGTGGATGCCCTCGTTCCCGAGGCGCACGAGCAGGTCAGACAGGTGCTGCACCGAGCGGCCCAGACGGTCGAGCTTCAAGACGACAAGCGCGTCGCCGCGCTTCAATGTCTTCAGCGCGCGGTCGAGGCCGGGTCGGCTGGCTTTGCCGCCGGAGACACCGTGATCCTTGAATATCTCATCGCACTGCGCGCTTTTGAGCGCGTCGAGCTGCATGCGGAGCTTCTGGTCTTGGGTGGAAACCCGCGCGTAGCCTATCCTGCGGCCCTTCACTTCGATGCTTGGGAGAAAGAGTGCCGTCATGACGTCACCTCGCCAAAATCGATCCCTTTTGCCGAGGTGCTCCGGGCGCTAGTGCTAGCGCCCCCGATTGGCGGAGTTCCGCCCATTCTCAAGTGTAGTGCTATCATTCTCGTGCTAGTTTTCCTCCTTCTGCAATAACGATCGTTTATGTTGAGCAGGAAAGCACTAGCAATAGCAAGCCTGTGTACCATCGTATGCACGCAGGCGGGCATCGCCGACGACAAGTTCAAGAGCGCAGAGTTTGTTACGTGGTCGCAGGAGGGACAAAAGAGCTACATCATTACATCTGTGACGATGGCTATCGTCATCGCTGGCGACAACAGCCCGGAGCAAGAAAAGTGCATCAAGCGCTGGTCGGCAGACAATGACGGTGCCGGATACCCAACGGTCAAAGCTGCGATGGGTCGGTTCCCTGAACACCATCCGACAGGCGTCATCGTCGCTGTCCTCGAGAAGGCGTGCGGCTCCTTCAAATACGTTGCCAAGTAGTTGGCTAGAGGGATGGAACCGTGATTGATGTGCTCGCAGAGCGCAGGGTTTCTACCGGACGAGCTTCTCGATCAACATCCGCTCTCGGCTCCAGCCTTCCGCCAATTTCATCCAGTCTCCGGCGCATCCCGTCCGCGTCCCTCACCGCTTCATCGACGGCCTGTTCCCGCTCGTCTTCGTCGAGTTCAGGATCGGTCATGCGCTCCTGATGCGTTTCAGCGCGGCAGTCGATGCCGGTCACTTCTTCCTCGTACTGCTCAAGCTCAGAGATGCGGGAGTGTCCGGCGTCTTTCCGTTCGCCTGTCGTCTTGCCTTTGAAATCCACGCCCTGCACTTCGTCCGGCGCAACAGCGCGGCCATCTTCGGTTTCGATGCTACCGTCGGCATAGGGGAAGATGGGCTCCCCGGTGACAGGGTGGCGGGCGGCGTTGTTCATGAGAGCCTGATAGTCTTGCCGGGCGTCTCTCAGCAGGCCCTCGATCCGTTCGAGCAGTTCCCGCGCTCTATCCCGGATGTCATCGAAGGCTTTGTATGTTTCGCGAAGCTTCTCGGCCAAGCGCTGGCTCGTGATAACCAGTAGCAGCGTCTCCAGCCGCTCCTTACGATCCCGCTCCGCGTGATCGTCGCGCGCAAGGCCAAGCCTTCCGCGCGGGTCAATCTCCTGCTCGCGCTTTTCCTTGGCGTCTTGGACGATTTCTCGGTGCTTGAGCTTGATCAGCGCCGGATCAACGGGGCCGCTGAACTCGACGGCGGCGACCCATGCTTCGCCGATGTCCGGTGTATTTTCGAATTCCGTTTTCACTATATTTTCTTTGTTCTCAAATTATTATGACTATATTTTATCGCAATTTCCTATTGCTTGTCAAAGAAAGCCGAAACTGATGAAATTTTTACGCGGGCGCTATCGGCAACTGAAGAATTCAACAATGGCCGACGCTCAAGTTCCCTTGCGTTCAAGCTTTCATTTGCGTTTGCCCAGCCGAGGTTTCAAGGTGCCCTCGTCGATCGAGAACGATCCAGTATAGCTTGCAATGACCAGAATCGCGACGAGCGCCAGGATGGGTACGACGCAGGCTACTACGAAAATGTCCTCGTAGCTCGTAGGCCTGCTTGTGTGCCATCTTGAAGACGCTCAGCCAGGTGATGACGGCGCCGTTGTGGGGCAGAGAGCCGAACCCGCCCGTCGCTATGATGGTGACACGATGCAGCAAATCCGGGTGAATGTCCCATACTCCGGCCCCCGAAAAGCCTGGACCGCTTCGGTACCGCGGCTTGCACCACGCCCGACGCGCCGCAGCGGCCCAGCGGCTTACCCCTCAGTCGGCTGCCGATCCAGCCCGTCGCGTCGATTGATGTCCATTGCAACCGACTCTAGTCTTCCTCGCTGGATCGGCTGAGACCGAGCTAATCGTGACGGCTCTGATTGGGTGTCAACCGAGAGACCATGAAGGCTCAGGAATGTCGGGCTCTTTTCGCGGAGCTGGGTGTTCTTGGCGAGGTGCTCTGCGCGGCGTGGGTTGCAGCGCCGTCCGACAGAGACCGAATGAGGGGTCAGCGAATGAAGCTGGCGCACCGAGCCACGCTTTGCCTGCCGTTTCCATTTATCGCGGCTCTTGTAGACGCGCGTGTCCAGGGTAGGGCCGCGATCGCGGTGAATTGATCCAAGACAGAGACTAATGGCGCCCCAGGCTTAGAAGACTACCGCCTGAGTTCGTCTGAATGTGGCTGCTCACACCACGACAATCCCGCGTTTCACCAATTAGCACCCGAGGTTACCAGCGATGACGGCCCGCAATCTCGAATTCATGTTCCGACCGACTTCTGTTGCAGTGATCGGGGCTTCCGATCGCCCGCAGAGCGTCGGCGCCACGGTCATCCGGAACCTCCTCGCGGCTCCTTTTGCCGGCCCGATCTTTCCGGTGAACGTCAAGCGCGACGTGATTGCCGGCGTGCGGGCGTACCGGGACGTTGCATCTCTCCCAGTAACGCCCGACCTTGCCATCATTTGCACGCCTGCAGCGACCGTGCCCGGCCTGATCACGCAACTCGGCGCCCGTGGCACGCGCGCGGCCGTAGTGCTGAGTGCGGGTCTCTCGGTCGCCGGCGTCTCCTCTGGTCGCACACTGCAACAGTCCATGCTGGACGCCGCCAAGCCGCACCTATTGCGTATCCTGGGCCCGAACTGCGTCGGATTGCTCGTGCCTGGTTTTGGGCTCAATGCGAGTTTTGCCCACACGAACGCGTTACCGGGACACATTGCCTTCGTGTCGCAATCGGGCGCCTTGGCGACCGCCTTGCTGGATTGGGCCAAGACGCGCGGCATCGGCTTTTCCCATTTCATTTCGATGGGCGATAGCGCCGATGTCGATTTCGGTGACGTGCTCGACTACCTCGCAAGCGACCCCGGTACGCGATCTGTGCTGATGTACATTGAATCCGTGAAGGCGGCGCGCAAGTTCATGTCGGCCGCGAGATCGGCTGCTCGAAATAAGCCTGTAATCCTCGTAAAGGCTGGACGGGCACCGGAGGGTGTAAAGGCTGCGGCGTCTCATACGGGTGCCCTGATGGGGTCCGATGCCGTGTTCGACACTGCGGTGCGGCGTGCCGGCATGCTACGGGTGACGACATTGATGGACCTGTTCGTGGCATCCGAGACGCTAGCACGGTCGCGGCCCATTCACGGCGATCGCCTGGCGATCCTTACCAACGGTGGGGGTGCAGCCGTCCTTGCTGCCGACGCGCTGGCCCTCGGTGGCGCAACTTTGGCGACACTGTCAAAGGCTGGTATATCCCGACTCGACGCCGTCTTGCCGCCGAACTGGTCACATGCCAATCCGGTCGACATCATTGGCGATGCGCCGGTTGATCGCTACGTGGAGACGCTGCGGATCCTGCTTGATGAGCCCGAAGCTGATGCGGTGCTCTTCATGCATGCCCCATCGGCAATTGTCGGCAGTACGGAAATCGCCAGGGCCTGCGCGCCGATCGTAACAGAGTCGTCCCGTTCGGTGCTTGGCTGTTGGCTTGGCGGCGCGGGCGTCGATGACGCCCGCCAAACGTTTTCCGCAGCCGGAATCCCAACCTACGCGACCCCAGAGCAAGCCGTAGACGCATTCCTGCACATTGTGAATTATCGGCGCAATCAAGAGTTGCTGCTTCAGACCCCGCCCTCCGTTCCGATGGAGTTCGTTCCAGATGCGGCAACGGCACGACGCATCGTGGCGGACGTGATTTCGGCAGGACGAGACCTCCTCACCGAGCCCGAAGCAAAAGCCCTGCTTGCCGCGTATGGCATCATGGTTGTGGAAACGCGTGTTGTAGCCAGCGTCGAGGAAGCTGCGGTGGCAGCCGCGAAGATCGGATTCCCTGTCGTCCTCAAGATCCTTTCGGTCGATATTTCCCATAAATCCGATGTCGGAGGGGTGGCGCTAGGGCTGGCAAGCGCAGACGACGTCGGCAGGGCTGGACAGGCGATGATCGACCGGGTCCGTCAACTGCGGCCGGACGCACGCATCAGCGGCTTTACCGTGCAGACCATGGTCATGCGTCCTCGCGCCCATGAACTCCTCGTCGGCATCGCCAGCGACCCGATCTTCGGACCGGTCATCATGTTTGGTCAAGGTGGTACGGCCGTTGAGGCGATCGGCGATCGAGCGGTCGCCCTACCGCCACTCAACACGACGCTTGCGCGCGATCTCGTCTCGCGCACCCGCATTTCAAAGCTGCTCGCGGGTTATCGCGATCGCCTCCCCGCCGATGAGAAAGCGTTAAACTTGGTTCTGCTGCAAGTCTCTCAAATGATTTGCGATCTACCCGAAGTCGTCGAACTCGATATCAACCCTCTTCTCGCTGACGACCGGGGCGTAATCGCCCTCGACGCGCGAGTTCGCGTTGCAACTCCGGCGACAGCCGGACCGACCCTGATGGCGATCCTTCCATACCCGAAAGAACTCGAGGAACGGGTGGAACAAGCAGGGGTCAACGTGCTGTTGCGACCGGTTCGTCCCGAGGACGAACCGCATCTGCGGTTCTTACTCGAAAATTCGAATGGGACTAGCTTTTTGAAGATTTTCGGGCAATCACCGAACAGCGGGCTACCGGCAAGCGAGGTCGCGCGCCTCACTCAAATCGACTTCGATAGGCAGATGACTATCATCGCAGTGTGCGAGGATGCCGATGAATGCCCTCGGATCATTGGGGTCTGCCATTCGATCACGGATCCGAATAACGTCCGTGCCGGTGTGGGACTGGCGGTTCGACGTGACCTTCAGGGCAAAGGTTTCGAGCGGCTGCTTCTCGAGAAGATGCTCCGATACTTGCGCGGTCGGGCGACGTCAAACGTCGAACTCTGTGCCGACAATGCAACAGAAACAGTGGCCAGAAGCCTTGGGTTCGTCGACTGCACCCAGAACAATCCGCCAGGAATACGCCTCGCGTTCAGCTTGGCGCGTTGAAGGTCGCTCGGCATCTTTTAGGCGCACGATAGAGGCGCGCGGCCCCGGTATGACGCATTGTTCATCTGCCCGCCCCTCCTGGGGTAAGTCTGTTGGGGTCGAGTTCGACCTTCTGGTGTGGCAGGTCCGGCTCTCTGGACTCGGCCAGGATCCGGCTTCGGACCGTATCGCGTAATCGCAACGCAGCCTCGAAACCGGAGCCCTCGGGCGAGACCGGCTTGCCGATATGTATGCGAACGGGCGCCCGGCGTGGAAACCACTGTCCGCCCCGGAGTACCGACCGCGATCCACTGATGGTGAGCGGGATCACGGGAACGCCGGCCTCGACGGCAACCTTGAAGGCTCCGAGGCGGAAGCCGAGAAGACTTGGCATGCGTGCAAACGTCCCCTCAGGAAAAGAGACGATGCGCACCCCTGACTTGGCTGAGGCGACTTGGTTCTCGGTGTCCTCCAGCCCGCCCAAGGCGTCGAGGCGCCGCGCGAACAGCGTGCCCAGCCTCCTTAGGAACGGTCCGGCCACCATCTGCCCGGCGAGTTCCGCCTTGGCGACGAACGAGAGCTCGCCGGGGATTGCCGCGCAGATCACGGCGGAGTCGAGGTAGCTCGCGTGATTGGCAACCATGACGACGCTGCGGTCGGGAACCTGCGCTGCCTCGGTCTCGATCAGAAGCTCGATGGCCGTGATCTTCAGGAAAAAGCGGGCCGCAGCATGTACCACGGCATGGCGCCACTGCCGCTTGGGAAGTATCATGACGGCGAGCCACGTCAACACCGCGATCACTGCGAGGCTGAACCACCACCAAGCCGCATAGCCGACATCGGTGGCGACCCGCGCGCGCCGCTGGAGCCGGCGGCCTGTCCCCATCACGCCCAGGCGGGTGAGCTGCCACCACAAGGCCCGGCCGCTCTTGCCAAGGGCACCTGCCTCATAGATCTCGCGCGCCGCAGACCTGCGGATCTTACCGCTGGAGGTCTTCGGCACCGTGTGCGGCGACACCAGCACGACCTCATCGGGCGGCAGGTCATAGAGGCTGCCGGCGGCCTCCATGACGCGCCGGCGCAGATCGTCGAGTGCGTGAACTTCGGTGAGCCGTGTCTCAGCCATGACGATGAGGCGTTCCGTGCCGCTCGACTGGTCGCGGGATGCAAAGGCGGCAATGCACCCCTTGCGCACGCCGTCGACCCCTCCGACGACTTCTTCGATCTCGTGCGGGTAGATGTTGCGGCCGGCCCGGATGATCATGTCCTTGATGCGGCCGGTGATGTAGACGTCGCCAGTGGCAATATAGGCGCGATCGCCCGATTCAAGCCAATCGCCATCGAAGAGCGTTCTATTCTTCTCCTCGTTGCGAAAGTACCCGCGGGTTGTCGAGGGCCCTTTGAATTGCAGTCGCCCCTCCTGCCTGTCAGGAACCTCGAGGCCGGCCGCGTCCACGATTCGAACCTCGTGTCGCGGGATGGGCTGACCGCAGGCGACGAATTCGAGTTTGTCCTCGTCGGCTATCGTGACGGGTTGCGCGATGCCGTCCCTAGTCAGCGCAATACGATTGATGCGGTCGACAATTGGGCTGCGACCTGGCGGAGGGAATGCGAGCCCAACCGAGCATTCGGCGAGGCCATAGACCGGCGCCATCGCCTCGGGTCGGAAGCCAAATCGTTGGAACCGCTCCGCAAATCTCGCGATCGTCGCTGGGCTTACTGGCTCGGCGCCATTCATCACCATGCGCAGGGAGGACAAGTCGAGACCGGCGATATCCTCATCGCGCACGTTCTTGAGGCAGAGTTCGTAGGCGAAATTCGGTGCGGCGCTCAGTGTCGCCCGATGGCGATGGATGGTCCAAAGCCAGCGGGCCGGATCGGCAAGGAACGCCAACGGCGGCATGATGACCGTGGGCGCGGCATAGTAGAGGCAGGAGAGCCAAGCACCGATCAATCCCATGTCATGATAAAGTGGGAGCCAACTGACGAAGGTATCGGATGAGCCGGCCTCCAGAGCCTCGCCCATCGCACGGATGTTGGCGAGCAGATTGGCGTGGGTCAGGACAACGCCCTTGGGGTCCCCGGTGCTGCCCGAGGTGTACTGGATCAGCGCAATATCATCTGGGGACGCCGGCAGGGGCACCGGCAGTTCACGCCCGGCCGACAATTCGGCGACCGTCTCGACGCGGCGAAGCTTTTCGGCAAGCCCGAGGAGCAGGCCGCCAACTTGCCTTATCTCCCTTCCAGTAATGAGAATAGCGGCCTCTGAATTGCGCAGGATCCCGGCCTGTCGCCGCAAGTGGTCTTCGATTTGAGCCCTGCGAAAGGGCGGATAGATGGGTACCGGCACACCCCCGGCATAGATAACCCCGAAAAATGCGCTGAAGAACTGAGCCTCCGTCGGCAGCATGATCGCCACGCGCTCGCCAGCCTCTAGGCCGACTTCGAGCAGGCCACCAGCGACTAGCCGCGCCGAGTGATCGAGTTCGGCGTAGGTGATGATCTCGGTGCCAGCCTCACCATGCCAAAGGTGGATATGCGGCCGCTGCGGACGTTCGCGAACGTGTGCTGCCAATGCTTCGATCAGAGTCGCCGCCGCACGTGGTGCTTCGACCGCAGGAAGTTCGGGAGCCTCGGTCGCCGGAGCCAAAGCAAGAACCGTGGACTCGGGCTTTGCAACGAGCACATGCGACAGCAATTGACGCAACGTTTCCGTCTCGCCGATGAGGCGATGATCGAGTTCGATGTTGAAGGCACGATCGAGCCGCAAGTGCAACTCAGCACGCGCCAGACTGTCGAGTTCCAGATCCTGTTCGAGGTGGCTGTCTATGGTTGCAACGAGCACCCTCTTGAGGTGCGGATGGACCTCAACGGCTAGCTCGCGCGCGATCCGGACGATGCGCTCGGCGGCCTTCGCCTCAGACAGCTGTTGCGGGCGATCGGGCCGGATTGTCTCGGTCATCGGAGGTCCTGTTGTCAGTCACTTCTCGCTCGCGCCGATGAGAAACTTGCCAAACCAAGAGAACCATCCGGCACCGATCAACCGAAACCAATGATCCAAGTCAACGCGGGGGGTTGTGCATTGGCTTAGACTATACCTAGTAGTTGGAGTCCAAGGTGGCAACGGCGGCGTGCGGTTGATCGGGGAACGAACCATGGCAGATAGCACATCTCTGCCTGACAATATCATCAGAGCCGCCGAGGCCGGCACGCTGCCGGGGCTCTTCAAGGAGCGTATTCGGCGCAGTCCAGACGCCGTCGCCTATCGAGACTTTGATCGCGCTCAGGAGATCTGGCGCGACCACACTTGGCAGGCGATGGGAGCGCGCGCCGCCTGCTTCCAGCAGGCGCTCCGGGGCCTTGGCGTGTCGCCCGGCGAGCGGGTCGCGATCCTGCAGTCCAATGGGATCGATTGGGTTGCCTTGGACATGGCTGCCCAGGGTCTGGGGCTCGTCGTGGTTCCGCTTTACGCGCACGACAGCGCTGCAAACTCCGCCTACATCCTCGGCCACACGGGCGCCAAGCTGGTTCTGATCGATACGGTCGCGCGCTGGCAGGAGCTGAGTTCACGCGTGAGTCAGTTTCCGGCATTACACGATGTGTGGCTCGGGGAGGGTGCCGTGCCGCCTTCCGGGAGCACGGCGTACCCGCGCATCAGCACGATGGATGGTGTGCTCCCTAGCCAGGGCGGCGCGTTTGCGGTGTCGGCTGGCGACCCGAAGGCGGCAGCGACCATCATCTATACGTCAGGCACGACGGGGCGGCCCAAGGGCGTCGTGCTCTCGCATTTCGCGCTGCTGTGGAATGCGGAGGCTGTAACCCGCCTTGTGCCGCCGCGTGAGAACGACCTGTTCCTTTCCGTTCTGCCCCTTGCACACGCGTTTGAGCGCACGATCGGCTACTATCTGCCGATCATGGGCGGCTCGACAGTCGCGTACGCCCGCTCGGTTCAGGAGCTCCGTGCGGATCTCCTATCGGTGCGGCCAACGGCCATGCTGGCGGTTCCACGCCTCTTCGAGCGCAGCCACGCAGCGGTGTTGAGCCGTGCCGAGAAGAGTTGGGTACGCCGACGACTTCTTAACATCACCGTATCGTTGGGCTGGCGGCGGTTCGAATCCCGCCAGGGCCGCGGGCCTGAACTCGGCATGATGGAGGCGATCGCCTGGCGGCTTCTCGATCGTCTGGTGGCCGCACCGGTGCGCTCAGCCTTCGGCGGACGCTTGCGGGTGGCCGTCAGCGGCGGGGCGACCCTTCCGCAGACTGTGGCGCGCTTCTTGATTGGCCTCGGCATACCGGTGGTGGAGGGTTATGGTCTGACCGAGGCGGCGCCCGTGATTTCGACCAACTCGGTGGAGGACAATCTTCCCGGCTCGGTCGGACGCTCTCTGCCGGGGCTCGACGTAAAGGTCGCCGCCAACGGGGAGTTGCTCGTTCGCTCGCCTGCGGTGATGAACGGTTACTGGAAGGATGATGTGGCAACTGCCGCCACGTTCGATGTGGACGGTTGGCTCAAAACCGGCGACCACGCCGAGATCGAAAATGGCCGGATCTTCATTCGCGGGCGTCTCAAGGAGATCATCGTTCTCTCGACCGGAGAGAACGTCAATCCGGGGGTGCTGGAAACCGAGATTGAGAAGGACACACTAGTCAAGCACGCGATGGTCGTTGGCGACAATCGGCCCTTCGTGGCCGCCATCCTGGTGCTCGACGAGGAGAACTGGAAGGCGCTCGCCGCGGTCAACAATATGAATCCGAGTCGGCCCAACGAAGAGCGAGCAAGGGCGATGATCGAGGCCCGCGTCAACGAGCGGCTCAAAGAAATGCCGCGCTACGCGCAGGTGCGGGCTGTTCACGCAACGCTCGATCCGTGGACCGTCGACGGCGGCCACCAGACACCGACGCTCAAGATCAAGCGCAGGGTCGTGCAAGGAGTATTTGCCGCGGATATCGAGGCACTCTACGCGAGGCGAACACCACATTCATGAGTCCGCAGGAATGGGGTGAGCGGGCAGTACCCGCATCGCGCCACAGAGCGGGTTGTCGGGTGAAAGCGGGAGCATTTCAGGCGCTCATCTGACCGCCATTTGTGTTGCGCCCTGCTTCCTTTCCCCCACAATCCTCACAGAACCGCACTTGCGGGCCGGAGACCGTGATGCCCCAAACCTTCCTGGAATGGACCGAGCTGCTGAGCTACATCGTCACCATTTTCGGCCTCCCGCTTGCCATCTACGTTTTCATGATCGAGCAACACAAGGAACGCCAAGCCGAGGAGGAGGCGATCCACCAGCGACTTTCGGACGAGTACAACAGCTTCCTCAGGCTGGTGATCGACAACGCCGACCTGCAGCTTCTCAGCCGCGAGGGCCTGCGTGCGGAGTTGTCTGCCGAGCAATGCGAGCGCAAGCATGCCATTTTCGGCATCCTCGTGGCGCTGTTCGAACGCGCCTACATACTCGTCTACGAGGAGAACATGGACAGGCAGCGCCGCCGTCTGTGGCAAAGCTGGGAGGACTACATGCGCGACTGGTGTAAGCAGCCCGACTTCCGCGCGGCCCTGCCCGAACTTCTCGAAGGCGAAGACAAGGACTTCGCGCGGCACATCTTCGGTCTCGCCGGTCTCGAAGCGGAGCAAGACTCCGCCTCCTCGCAGAGCCGCGAGCTGTCTTTTACGGCAACTCGAGATTGAGCCGCGCCAGCAATCTCCCGACTCCAGCGCCCATGCGCGCGTCTGCATGTCATTTCAGCTTACAATCAGCAAGACGACCGCGGCTGTCATTAAAACCATCGCAAGACCAGCACGCCGCGCCAAGACGACCTCGGCCCATGATATGGCCGCGCGCGCCGCGCGCAATGCCGACGGCGAAGGCGGCTCAACTTTTTGATGTCCTTGCCTTACTGACGGTGTGAGGCGCTGTCGCGGCCACATCCCGGAGAGCGGCGACAGAATATCGCCTGGCGGCACCGAGATCTTTTCGGTGGTCCATTGGGCTCGCCAGCCAACCGCAACAACCGAAAGGCCGAGCAGGATCGGCCACAAGGCACTGGCCCACTCATCGAGCGACATGACGAAGTCGCCGCGAGCCTGCGGTACAAACCAAATCGCCGCAGAACAGCCACCGACTAGAAGCCACCAACCGGCCCACATTCCAGCGTTAGGGACCTGCACATGGCGAGCCTGTCGCGCGAGAAAAAGCGCACGTAGCATCACCAGAGTGGTCCCGGCGGCGGCGAGCGAGAGAGGGAAGGCCAACCCGTTCCAGCCGGCGGCCACAATGACCGCCTTGAACTCCCCTTTGGCGACGGCACCGCTCGTCAATGGAGCACCGGCGAGAGCCAGCGCCGGCAGCATCATACCGCCTGCGACGACTGCACGGCCAGCTCTTGAAGTCGCGCCGACCATGCTCAGACCGAGGAACATGAGGGCCTTGGCAAACGCATGATGGAAGGCATAGACCACGGCAGCGAGCGTGGCTGCCGGAGCGGCGTCCGGGACCGCGAGTGCGATACCAATCAGGACAGTGATGAAGCCCATCTGGCTGATGCTAGAATACGCGAGTGCGGCCTTGGGGTTGTTTTGGAGCGCCCCGACCAAGGCGCCGCCAAAAGTGGCAACCAGCCCGAGGATGATCATCACATGATCCCAACCCGGAGCCTCGCTTCCCAGCGGCAGAAAGCGCAGCCAGCCGAGCAGCCCTGCCTTGATCAAGGCGCCAGAAAGGATCGCGCTGGCGGGCGTCGGCGCGGCTGGATGCGCCAACGGCAGCCAGACATGCAGCGGGACGGCACCGATCTTGATACCGAATGCTATCAACGTCAGCGCGATGGCCCAATTGCGTGCCGGCGCATTGGCGGACGCTAAGGCCATTTCGGAGAAATAGAGGCTTCCGGTGAGGTTTGCCCAGAGCACAATCGCTGCAAATAGCGCCAGTTCGCCCACGACCACGAGAGCGATGTAGACCCGTCCCGCATGAAGGGCATCCGATGTGCGACTGTGAACCACCAGGCCGTAGGACGCAAAACTCAGCAGGGCAAAGAAAACATAGAAGCTTGCCGCATCCTGAGCGAGAATGACGCCAAAATTGCCGGCCATTGCCGCACTAAAGAAAACGAAGAATGCCGGGCGTCGCGCGTCCCCGTTGAGGTAGGACCAGCCATGAATACCGGCTGCGAGCCACAGCGAAGCCGTAAAAGCCAGAAACATCCTTGCCGTATCGTCCAGTCCAAAGCGGGCGCCCAGGAAGAGCCAAGGCAAATCGACCGTACCGGCCGGTGCAAGCAAAGCGACTAGCAATGCTGGCAGGGCGGAGAGCGCCACTGCAGCCCGCAGCCGCGATCCAACAAGCAGGAGAGGCAACGTGGCGAGTGGTGCCAAGGCCGGGCCTAGCCATAGTAGCGTGTTCAGGACCGCATCGGTCATTGCACCTGCCCTCCGCCTTCGTCACTGGGCATAGCCGAACTCACGGCGTGAGATCAGTTTTGCCCATTCAAGCGGACCGAACGGAGCGTCTGCGAAGAGGCCGGCGCCAACTGCCAACGCAGCCGAGAATAGAACCGGCACCAGCAATACAGCCTTGGCGTCAAACCCTGTGTGCTGCTCATGCGGCCAGGGTGCGCTTTGAGGCACGAACCAGGCGCGGTAGAGAATGGGCAGGAAGTAGCATGCGTTGAGCAGGCTCGAAGCCGCCAAGACGGCGATCACCCACCACTGACCCGCCTCCGCCGCGCCGGAGCCCAGATAGAACTTCGTGACGAATCCGGCAATCGGCGGAACGCCGATCATGCCCAACGCGCCGACCGTGAAGGCCGTCATGGTCAACGGCATGCGGCGCCCGACCCCGTCCATCTCATGCACATGATGCACCCCGAGCGTCTCAGCGAGATTGCCGGCGGTCAGGAACAACGTGATCTTCATCAAGCCCTGGTTTACCAAGTGGACGAGCGCCCCTATGGTCGATAGGGGCCCGAGCACGGCGACACCGAGTATGATGTATGAGACCTGGCTTACCGTCGAGTAAGCCAGCCGCTTCTTCAATTCATCCTGGGCGAGCGCCCGGAAGGATCCATACAGAATGGTGAAAGCGGCCAACAATGCCAATGGTCCAAGGACACCGAGTGTTTCGGCGAACTCGACGCCGAATACGTCGTACACCACGCGTATGATGGCAAAGGCCCCCGCCTTGACCACCGCCACGGCATGCAGCAGCGCCGAAACCGGAGCAGGTGCCACCATGGCCACCGGCAACCAGCCATGCAGCGGAAACAGGGCGGCCTTGACGCCAAACCCGCCGATGAGGAAGGCGAACAACAAGATCAGCGTAAATCTGTGGTCTGTGCCGAACTCACGCAGATACCCGCCGGCGACGAAATCTCTTGGTCCCGCAAGCGCATATAGCCAAGCTACCGCCAGGAGCAGCACGGCACCGCCTGCCAGCGTGTAGCAAAGATAGACGCGCCCCGCCGCAAGGGCCTTTGGGGTCCCGCGATGAACGACGAGCGGGTAGGTGACGAGAGTCAGAATCTCATAGAATACGAACAACGTAAAAAGATTGCCCGCCAGCGCGATGCCGGTCGTCGCAAATATCGATAGGCTGAAAAACCCGAAGAAGCGACTGCGATTGGCAGCATTCTCCAGATAGCCGATGGCATAGACCGTGGTCAGCGCCCAAAGGATCGTGGACAGCGAAATGAACAGCAATGCCAGCGCATCGACGTGCAACGCGACATCGAGCCCCGGCGCAATCGCCAGCCGCACTCCGTAGTCACGGCCGTTGACAACGCCCCAGAGCATCACTCCGACCAGAACCAGCTTGGCGAAGGCGCCGAACAGGTTAAGCAGGCTGCGCAGCGCGACCTGGCGATCGTCGAGCATAAAAATGACAATGCCGGTCAAGAAGGGAAGGCCGACAGCAGCCAGTGGAATCCAGGGGTCCGTCATCTCGGGCCTCCGGCATGCAGCAGGTCCAGCAGCGGCAATAGAGCGAAGTTCATCGCGATCGCCATTCCGGCAAGGATGAGGCTCGTCAACTCCATGGCCCGCGGCGCGCGTGTAGAGTTTGTGACCTCTGGCTCCAGAAATGCGAAGGCGAGCACACGGAGCAGATAAGCGGCAGTGACAAGCCCGCCGAGTATTATGATCGCCGCCCACCACCATGCTCCACTGGCCAGGGAAGCGGAAAGCAGCATCCACTTGCCGGCGAAACCGCCAGAGGGCGGGAGCCCGATCAGGCTCATGCTGGACAGTGCAATCGCAACCGCCGTCATCGGCATTTGCGCGCCGAAACCATGAAGGGACTGGATGCGGTCATGGCCATAGACTGCAAGCAAGGAGCCCGCACACATAAACAAAGCCGCCTTGGACATCGCGTGTGAAACCGCAAGCAGCAACGCACCCGGCAGCGCTCCCGAATGGGAAGCGAGCGGAAATAGCAGGAAAAGGTAACCGACCTGGGCGACGGTCGAATAGGCGACCATCATCTTGAGGCGCTCCTGCTGCAGAGCCTGCACACCACCCCAAAGCACAGCAGCAGCACCGAGGACACCGAAAAACGTAGCGACGTGCTCCGCACGCAACACAGCAAAGGAGTCGAGCCACAATCGCACGACCAAATAGAAGCCTGTCTTGACGACCAGCGCTGAAAGCGCCGCTGAAACCGGAACCGGTGCGTGACCATGGGCCGGTGGCAGCCAGAAATGCAGAGGGAACAACGCGGACTTAGCCAGAAGGCCGGCGGTCATGAGCGCCGCAGCAAGCCACGTTGAAGGCTGGGTGTCGATACGTTGACGCAGCTGCTGCAGATCGAGAGTCGCATATCCAGCATAGAGCAACTCAACGCCCACAATGTACAAGAGAGAGCCGGCGAGCGCGAGCAGCAGATAGCGCAGTGCGGCGGCGATCGCGCTGCCGCCGGCAAGCGCAATCAAGCCGATCGCCGATAGCCCGATCACTTCCAGAGCGACATAGATATTGAACAGGTCGCCAGACAGATAAAGCGCATTCATGCCGCCCCAGAGCATCAGCCACAATGGCCAGAACAGCCACGCAGGACCGGTGTTGCCGGGGGAGGATGCCGCTTCCGTTCGTTCATGGCCGAAATAGCCAACGGCGTAGACGCTAATGCAGACCCCCACCACACCCGTCATGGCAAGCATCACCGCTGCCAGCGCGTCGACGTGTAGGTCAATGCCAAGTGGGGCACCCCAGCCACCGACGGCGTATCGAAACGCACCAGCATTCGATACTGCGAAGGCAAGACCAACCGACGCTGAGCCGCCAACAAATGCTGTCAAAATACCAATCGCGGAGGCTGCGCCGCGGCCAGCAATCAACGCCAAAACCGCCCCCAGTAGCGGAGCCCCGAGCGCCACCTCCATCCACCGTTCTGGCGTCATTCAGGTTCCCGATCCTCGGGAAGAAGGGCGCTTCCTTCATCCCTGTACATACGAGACAGGAGCGCCAGAGCCAACGCCGTAACACAGACGGCGACGACGATGCCCGTCAAAACCAGGGCATGCGGGATCGGATCAGGGGGATCGGTCCGCGCGGCGAGAGCAACCAGCATCATGAAAACGCCGCTGCCCATGACGTTGAGTGCAAGTATGCGCCGCAACACGTGACGCGCCGCCAGAAACGCAAACAGTCCCATGCACAGCACGGCGGCGCCGGCGAATGCGTAGATCATCGGAGGGGTCATGAGGCGTCGCTTCCCGCGTTGTCGCGTGCATTGCCAACGAACAACACAACAAATGTGAGCGCAATCGAGATCATGGCCGCCGACTCGATGATTAGGATCAATATGCCGGCATGGCGGTCCGGAAGCTCGAGGAACCTGCCGCCGAGCGCGGCCAGCGTCAGTCCGACGAGAAGAAAGACTGCAAAGCCAAAGCCGATCACGACGCGGGCGAGCCCGCGATGGCGAATGTTGAACGGCCGCGCCAGGTGCATCAGAATCCCGCCGGCCGCTAGGACGGCTGCCCCCTGAAACGCTCCACCCGGAGCGTGCCCTCCGGCCCAGAGCAAGTATCCTGCAACGATAACCATCAGAGGCAAGAGCGTTTTTAGCAGCACGCCTAGGATTGGCCCGGCGGGCTCGACAGGAGGCATCGGCTCGGCATTGAGCGTCCACACGCCGAGCACAGCGAGCATCAGCACGGCGATTTCGAGCAGCGTATCATAGCTCCGGAAGTTCAGCAGCGAAGCCGTGACTGGATTGATGACGCCACTGCGCGGCATGGCCGCAGCAGTCTCACTCGACAAGCCGCTCCATCCAGGCGGTAGGCTCAGCACCGACCAGACCAGAAAAGCCCCGAGGCCCATGACCAGAAGCGCGCCAACCAGCCGTGGCATGTTCAGTCGCAGGGGCTGCACCTCATCAGCAGCTCCCCGCGCATCCAACCGCCGCAGCGCGTCGAGCACCAGCGCGCCCGTCACACCCGCGCCGATCGCCGCTTCGGCAAGCGCCACGTCCGGGGCCTTGAGGCGGACCCAGGCGAGGGAAAGCAGCACACCGAAAACGACAAAAAAAACGGTCGCCTTGAACAGATCGCTGAGCGTCAGCAGTCTCCAGGCGAGGAAAATCAGAAGGCCGGAGAGCAACAGGTCCAGAACCGATGCGTCACCTGACATGGCGGCGTTCTCCGGGATTCCGGCGCGACCGAAGCGTCGCCTCAGCTACCAGATAGCAGGCACATGAGCTGGCAAGGAGCGCCAAGGGCCACAGCAGCAACAGCTTCATGACCTCCAACAGGCTCCCGGCCTGGAACGACAGGCCCAGCACGATGAACCCCAATCCGACGTTGTCGGCCTTGGTCAGCGCGTGAAGACGGGTCAGCACATCGGGCAACCGGATAAGGCCAACGCTGCCGGCAATGAAGAAAAGCACGCCCGCGCTGACAAATGCCATCGACAGCCATTCACTCGTTTCCATCATCCCCCCGGACCGGTCCAAGCCGGCGAACAAAGGCAGCGCTCACCATAGCCGCCAGAAGCACGATGACGAGCGCCACGTCGACCAGATGCGCCCTTCCCATTGCGTGCGAGAGGAGGAGAAGTACTGCCACTGCGCCGCTGCCTAGGAGCTGTGCCGCCATCATGGCGTCAGCCCGTGTCGGCCCGCGTACAACGCGCCATAGCCCGAGCGCCACAGATCCAAGCACGGCAGCTGCCATCAAGAACATGAATTCCTGCACAATGCCTCCCCGTGCTCAGCCCCAGTATCAATCCCGAAAAGACCAGCCACCGCCCGCTCCAATTGAGCGAGTTCCTCGCGCACTGGCGCGTTAACATCGAGAACATGGACGACAAGGACATGCTCTTTGATACTGGCCACCAGCGTACCAGGCAGCAGACTGACGCAAAGAACGAAAAAGTCCCGCGCCGGCGGCTCTCGCAGCAAGCACGGCTCATATTCGAGCAGCCCCGTCGCAATGCGCACCCGGGGGTGCACCACTCGGGCAGCCACGTCGAGTCCGCCCTTGAGAGATTCAGCGAGGAAGTAGGCAGCAAACCGAGCTGCGCCCTTTAAGCTCAGTCGCCAGTGCGTGCCGCGCTGAGCGAGCCCGACCGCTGCGGCGGCGAAAACTGTCGGCGCGCCCACGACCCATGACGCTACATCACCGCCGGTCAACACGTACCAAAGGAACGCATATCCGATCAGCAGCGTCACACCGCGGCGCACGCCAATCCTGTCATTGGTAGATGCGCTCATCGGGCATACCCAGCGAAATCGTAACAGGGGAGCATGCATAGTAGCCCGTCCCGGGGATTGCTAGGAGTTTCAGCGGGCAACTTGATTGCCCGCTGGGAGGACGCGGTCTTTGTCGGGCTCCCCATAAACGATAGTTTTATCTGATCAATCGCCGCACAGCAGAACGATGCGTTTTCGACCTAAAACTTCGTCTTGGGCTGGATTGTGTTGCCGATCCGCGCGTTGAAAATCATCATCATCGCTTGGCGTGAATGGCGCGCTCGAGCCAGTTCAAGGTGACCACGGCGGGTGCGACGTGATTTTGCTCTGCGTGTGGTCCCAGGATTTGCCCTGGTCGGGCTGGTGGCCTTTGGCGGCGCGTACTATGTCCGCATGTAACAATTCATGTCCCGTGGTCACGTGTTCGATGAAATCAGTTGAAACGAACCGGCGACGATCAAGTCGACATCATGCCGGAACGCCGGTAAACCCTTGGAGATCGCGGGATTCCGGCCGCGAACCCGTCATTCGCCCGGACAACAGTGATCTGCTCGGGAGCGTATCTCGATCACGGTCCGTATAGAAGCAGGATGTCGCAAGCATATGGAATGGTCGATCTCGCTCGGGCGCATCGCAGGCACAGAGGTGCGCATACACCTTACGTTTTTCCTGCTGATTGTCTGGTTTGCCGTTTCCGCGGGCGCACGCGGAGGACAGGCTGCGGCAATTGAGGCGGTCGTCTTTCTCCTGGCCGTATTTGCCTGTGTTCTCGCCCATGAGTACGGTCACGTGCTCACGGCGCGCCATTACGGCATCGGGACGCGGGACATCACATTGTTGCCGATCGGCGGCGTTGCGAGCATCGAGCGCATGCCGGAGAATCCCAAGCAGGAGCTGCTGATCGCACTCGCGGGTCCCGCGGTCAACGTCGTCATCGCGTTTCTGTTGTTCACCGTTTTTGGGGCCCGGCTTGATCCCGAGGGTATCGCGGCTGCCGTCGAGGATCAGAGAATTGACTTCTCGACGCGGCTCGCCCTCGTCAACGTCATACTGGTTCTTTTCAATCTGATCCCCGCATTCCCCATGGATGGCGGACGGGTGCTGCGGGCGCTGCTGTCCTATCGCCTCGGTCGCGCGCGGGCGACCCGCATCGCAGCGGGCATCGGCCAAGCGGCGGCATTCGGGCTCGGTTTCCTGGGTCTCTTCGGCAACCCGATGCTGCTGTTCATTGCCTTGTTTGTCTTTCTCGCCGCGAGGCATGAGTCCTATGCTGTCGAACTCGGCGAGGCGACGAAGGGGGCAGCCACACGGCAGGCCACGATCACGTTGTTCGCAAAGCTCGATACTCAGGCGACAGTCGGGCAAGCCGTCGAGATGCTGCTTGCGACCACACAGCGGGAGTTTCCTGTGACGGACGGCGGCGGGAGGCTGCGGGGCGTCCTGACCAGCGACGGTATGATCCGCGCGTTGGCCGCCACGGGTCCGGACACACCCGTACTCGACGTGATGGAACGCGACGTAGCGACGGTCAATTCCCACGCGCCGCTTTCTGAGGCAGTCGCTGCGCTGCAGGGGAGTGGGCGCCCGCTTGTGGGTATCGTCGACGACGATGGTCGTGTCTCTGGAATCATCACACTCGAGAACCTCGCGGAGTACATGATGGTCGATGGAGCGAGACGCGGATGGCGCGGGCTGGCCAACCAATCATGACGCAGCCGCGAAAGGGGCTCAAATAAATAGTTTAGCGAGTACAGACAGGGTCCCTGACACTTCAAATCGACGAAGAAGTGACTGTGCGCTTCGAGAAGCGGAGCATCGTAAAGATGCCCCAGGGGCGCAGAGCGCGACGCTCGACGAGATCGAGATCGTTACACACCAATACCCGCGGTAGATCGAACACGCTTCGCCAGCCGATGAAGGTTGCGAGCGGCGCCAAGCGCCGCTCGACCCAGCCGCGTACGCCTTTGACCTGACTGAAATGATTGACGAGAATCACCTCGCCGCCGGGCTTCGCGACCCGGGCAAGCTCCCGCATCACGCGCTCCGGCTCGGGTACGGTCGCAATTACGAACATCGCGGCCACGACATCGAAGGAGTTGTCTGGAAATGCGAGGTTGCCAGCGTCCATCTCATGCAAGCCACTGACATGGTCTAGCTTCTGTGTCTCAACGCGCTCGCGCGCCCGGTCGAGCATCTCTGGCGACAGATCGACGCCGATGACATTAAGATGGCGACCATAGTCCGCGAGCGAGAGACCGGTGCCGACGCCAACCTCAAGCACATGACCTCTGCGCGAATTGATCACCGCGACCGCATGCTTCTGGCTCGCCCTCAACAAGCGGCCGATGGTCCAATCGTAAATGGGCGCCCAGCGGCGGTAAGCCGATCTCACGGCATCTTCCGGGATGCAACCTATGCTGATGATGAGCCCGTCTTCGCGGCAAAGATCAACTTCCGGACGCTGACTTGGCTTCAAGTGATCGCTCCGTTCCTCATCTTCTCCTCCCAACTTGCACCACGTCTATCGAGTTGTATCGAGTTGGCGAGTTCGCCGCATTTAGAATTGATGCAGGTTGAAAGCGGTCAATCCATTTATGCATTGACCCAAATCAAAGTTGCGATGACGCGAGTTTAAGCGACGGCGGGATGCACTTCGTCAAAGCATAACAATCTCGCTTGCCGCGAAATGCAAACTTGCATGACGCAAATGCATCGCAATCCCGAGCCCGATACCGCCCGACATCACAGCGCTTCTTGGCGCTGTCAGAGGGGCCCGGTCCGCAATCACACCCGCAATATGAGTGGCCTGGCCAAGGTTTCAAGACGCCCTCGTCGATCGTATGAGTTCAGAGCGATCCTCTATAGCTGGCAAAGACCAGTCGCGACGAGTGCGTGAACGCGCACTGGGTCATGTGCCTTGCTGATGCCCGCCGAAAATGCGAGCGTTTTCGCAGAGACTACAATGACGTTCGTCCGCACAGCGCCATCGGCAACAAAGCGCCGGTGACGCTCGTCGAACGGTCAGCGGCGCACGGCCCGCGCAGACCGGAACAGGCCGGAAAATCTAGTTCTGGCTGAGCCCACGTTGGGGAGCGGTTCAGTCCACGGCCTAGACGAACTTGCCGAGCAGGCCTCATTGGGGGCGGGACTGCGCCGTGCCGAGCAGGTGCTGGCTCTCCAGCGTCGCTGGCGTATGCTCGATGAAATGGCCTTCGCAGGAGATAAAGAGTGCCCACCGAAAATATGATCAGCAACTTCAGAGAAAAGGCGTTGTCAGACAGGTGCAAGCTATTTGTTCTGTCCTTTTATGCTGCGTCCTTCATCGTGTTTGGTTTTCTTATTGATACTCCAGAAGCCATACTGCGGGGAATGATCGACATCATAACGACACGTGGCGCTCTACTGACCGACTATATTGGGATCGGCGGCATGGGCGCGGCATTTGTAAACGCTGGGCTTTTGGCATTAAGCGCCTCCTTTGTATACTATCTGTCCGGCACGGAGATTACAGGCGCCTCTGTTGCGTGCGTGATTCTTGTTCTCGGATTCGGGTTATTCGGCAAGAATGTTTTGAATATCTGGTCTATCGTAATCGGCGTCATGCTATATTCCAAATTCAGGAATGAACCGTTTTCGCTATATATCAATACAGCGTTCCTCGGCACGGCGCTTGCGCCGATTTTCTCTGAAATTCTGTTCAGCCCCTTGCTGTCTCTGTCTGTCGGTTTGCCGCTAAGCATTGTCACCTGCGTACTCATTGGCTTCGTTCTAGCACCCGTCGCCGCGCAATTGTTCAGGGTGCATATGGGCTTTAACCTGTATAATGTTGGATTTGCCGCCGGAATTCTTGGTACATTGGTTGTTGCCCTGTGCAAATCCTATGGCTATGTACCCGAGCCCGTGATGGTATGGACGAGTGGAAATAATTTTGTGCTCGGGTGGTTCTTAGCGGCCATTTTTGGCTCAATGATTGGCCTCGGCTTTTTTTTAAATCCCTCCGTCCTCTCGAAGATGAAGTTGCTCATGAGTCTTCCGGGCCGGTCGCCAACGGACTTCATTTTACTTGTTGGAGTCGATGCTACGCTGGTCAACATGGGGCTGACCGGAACCATTGGCGCAGCTTTTGTTTTTCTCGCAGGGGGTGACCTGAATGGCCCCACGATAGGCGCAATACTAACGATTGTCGGGTTCGCGGCATTCGGGAAGCACCCGAAGAACATTATTCCGATTATGGCTGGTGTGTTTCTAGGATCGCTGGCAAAACCGTGGGCGATTTCTGATCCGCCGATTTTGCTCGCGGCCCTTTTTGGTACGACGCTGGCACCGATTGCGGGGCGCTTCGGGTGGCATTGGGGCATTGCTGCCGGGTTCTTGCATTCCTCGGCGGCGCTCAGTGTCGGCGACGTCCACGCCGGCCTCAATCTTTACAACAACGGTTTTGCGGGCGGCCTTGTTGCCGCTGTTCTCGTTCCGGTCATCCTGGCTGTGCAGGGCGACAACGGTCATGACAGAGGGACAATGTCCACTGAACAAGCGAGATCCCCGGACTGACCAAGGCGAAATCCGTCGACAGTCTACACTGCGCACTATCGTTGCGTCGGGGGCTGGGGCGGGGCATGTGACGCGCGTAGAGCGCTTCGATTGAATTAAGACTCGAATTGACGGAGCATCCGGTCAACAGCTTTGTGAGGGCTCTCATCTGGTAGCTCCACCGATCGGGGTCAGTCAGCAGGGGCTCCCATGCGGGTTTGATAGATGGCGTCGAGCTGCTCCGCGTTGGTGATCCGCACTGCCAGATCGTGAAGCAGGCCGTCGCTCAAGGCGTAGATGAGCCCATGCACGGAGAGAGGCTGACCCGAAGCCCAGGCATTCTGCACAATCGTCGTGTGACAAACGTTCTTCACTTGCTCGACAACGTTGAGCTCGCAAAGACGATCGCCGCGACGCTTCATTTCGTTGATCCCGTCGAGTTCGTGCTTGTGGCGGACATAGATATCCTTGATGTGGCGCAGCCAGTTGTCAATCAGACCGAGCTGGCGCGTGCCGCAGGCCGCGTGCACCCCGCCGCAGCCGTAGTGGCCGCAAACGATGATGTGCTCGATCTTCAGGACCTCGACGGCGAACTGCATCACGGAGAGGCAGCTCATGTCAGTGTTGACGACGAGGTTGGCCACATTCCGGTGAACGAACACCTCGCCGGGTTTCAGTCCCAGGATCTGGTTCGCCGGCACTCGGCTGTCCGAGCAGCCGATCCACAGGAACTTCGGGGTCTGCTGCTCCGCAAGTCGCGCGAAGTACTCCGGATCCGCTCTCAGCTGAGCGGCGGCCCAGCTACGATTATTGTCGAAAAGTGTTGCAAGCTCAGCCATGCCCCCTCCTTCAGTTGCCAGTTCCAATCGAAGGCCCACTATCTGAGATCGATCACGTCGCCAAGGGGCGATCTCGTCGACCCATCTTGCAAACACGATGATAGTTCGACCCTGGCGACCGCAAAGGGCCCTCTGCGGCGCCATAGGCGAGGCCGGCCGAGGGCGCGATCCACTGTCATCAATCTTGCGCCTGCAGCTTGCGATCGCATGACGCCTCGCCTCGCGTCGCCCACAGCGAGGCGAGGATGCCGCCGACGAGGAGCGTCACCGTGACGGCGAGGCTCACCTCGGGCGAGATCTTGCCGATGAACTGCTGCACGAAGATCTTTGAGCCCACGAAGACGAGCACGAGCGCCAGCGCGTACTTGAGATAGTGGAAGCGGTGCACCATGGCGGACAGCACGAAGTAGAGCGAGCGCAGACCGAGGATCGCGAAGATGTTCGACGTATAGACGATGAACGGGTCCTGGGTAATGGCGAAGACGGCCGGGATCGAATCGACGGCGAAGATGAGGTCCGCGATCTCGATGAGGACCAACGCCACGAACAGCGGCGTCGCGTAGCGCTCGAGCTTGCCGGTCTTGGGATCGGGCTGACGAACGAAAAAATTCTGCCCGTCGATGCGGTCGGTGATGCGCATGTGCCCGCGCATCCAGCGCAGGACCGGGTTGTTGGCGATGTCCGGCTTCTGATCAGCCATCAGAAGCATCTTGATGCCCGTGAACACCAGGAAGGCGGAGAAGACATAGAGGATCCAGTCGAACTGGTGCACGAGGGCCGCACCGAGCCCGATCATGATGGCGCGCAACACGATAACGCCCAGTATGCCGTAGAACAGCACGCGATGCTGGTACTTCGGCGGAATGGCGAAGTACGTGAAGATCATCGACATGACGAAGACGTTGTCGAACGCGAGCGTCTGCTCCACGACCCAGCCGGTGAGATAGAGCTCCCATGCGGTCCAGGCACGCTCGGAGCCGGGCGCAGCGGCCGCGATCGCCGGATCGAGCATACTGCCCGTGCCGTTACCGTAGAGCCAGAAGACGACAAAGGAGAAGAGGAAACCGAGGCTCATGCAGAGCCCCGCGAGAAGTGCGCTCTCTTTCATGCCGATCTCGTGAGCATCTCTGTGAAAGAGACCGAGATCGACGGCAAGAATTGTCACAACGATGCCGAGGAACGCGAGCCACACCCACACCGGCATGCCGAGCCAAAGTCCGGTCAAGGCGGCGGCCATCATGTCCATCAAGCGTCATCCCAGATTGTAACAAGCCGAGTCCGGTCGCCAAGTGCCGTGAACATGGCCGCTCATGTCGAGGCCGCGGCTCTAGCGTCGAATTTTCCGTCGTGTCAAAGGCATGTCTACGGCATGTGCCGCTCCCGCAACCTTGTGACACGTGCGGGCTGGACCGCGGCTTCGCCCGCAGCCAGCCGCTCGAACTCGCCCGTATCGAGCAAGCGCACGTTTGTGTGTTGCTCGATGTCGATTAGCCGATCGGCGCGCAGTTTGGACAGCGTGCGGCTCACCGTCTCGATGGTGAGACTGAGAAAGTCGGCGATGTCGGAGCGGGACATGGGCAGCACGAGGGTACGGGCCTCCTCCCCACGGCGCGCGCCGCGCCGCGACAGCGCCAGGAGGAAACAGGCCACCCGCTCTGCCGCGCTGAGCTGGCCGATGGTGCAGAGATGGTTCTGGCTTGCCATAAGCTCACGAGACATGGCCTCGTAGAGCTCGACGGCGAGTCGGGGGTTGCGCTCAGCATTGAGGTTGAGATCCGCCACGGCAATACATTTCACGCGCAGCGGCTCCAGCGCCCGAGCGTTGCACGCATGCTCGATCCCGGAGCCGATCCCTACGTATTCCCCGGCGCAGGGGAAGTCGAAGACTTGGCGGCACCCGTCGGGCATGATCTTGTAGAGGCACACCGAGCCACTCTCGATGCGGTAGACATGGCAGCGGGCGTCGCCCGCCGTGAATAGGTGCTCGCGGGCCTTGACCATCCGGGACTTGCCGGCGGTGAAATGACTATCGAGGCCCTCGGACCGTACCGGCAGAGAGTCGGGGGGCGGAGGGCACGGTGGCGCGACGGCATTAACAGTTTCGATTCCCGTATCAAAGTACAGCATGCGCGATTCCTGCCCATCGTCCGTTGCGGTTTGACCGTTGCACTCAAGCGCCCTGATCATCGCCATTCATGTCGAGGACGCTAGCCGCCTGACCCACATGGTGCTCGTTTTCACCGAGGCCGTTCAATAGCTCCTGGACGTCGGCAATGGCGAACTGTGAAGGATCGATGCCGTAGCCGGCCAGCAGACCGAAAATCTGGTTCTCGCCCAGGCCTTGGAGGGCGCCGGGGTCCACGCCGGCGTTTTGGAGGGCGTCGAGCAAAGACGCTGGGGTCTCAATGCCAGACGCCGGCTCCTGACCGATGAGCGCGGCAAATTGTTCGGCGATCCTGGAAAGGTCGAGCATGGCTTTCTCCTGTCTCGTTACCGTTGTCGGCCGAGTATTACCTCGTCGGCCATAGTTGGGATTTGGGGAGGCCGCGCTAGCTCATCCAATAGATTGTGCCTCCGCCGCTGATCGGGTTTACCTATCACCTTGGAACGAGGTGGCCGACGGGCCATACTTTTCCAACGTGTCCAACGTGCGGAACCGATCCAAACTGGGGAACGCCCTGTGCCGACTATCAGACAGCTTGAATATCTCGTCGCGGTGGCCGTTACGCGAAACTTCCGCAGAGCCGCGGAGCGCACGAACACGACGCAGCCCACGCTCTCCGAGCAGATCAAGTCGCTCGAGGAACGGCTCGGCGCGCAGCTCGTGGAGCGGACGACTTCGCGCGTCGTGCTGACCGCAATCGGCGTGCAGGTGGTCGAGATCGCCCGCAGAATTCTGCGGGATGCCAACGAGATCCGAAGTCTTGCGGCCAGCGGCGGCAAGGAGCTATCAGGGCTCCTGCGGCTTGGATTGCCAGCCACAATCGGCCCCTACCTCCTGCAGCACGTCGTCCCCAAGCTCCACAAGAGCTATGGAGGCCTCAAACTCTACGTCCGCGAGGAACCTCCGAGCTCCCTTCCGCGGTCGTTGGAGGATGGCACACTCGATTTGATTATCACCACTCTGCCGGTCCGTGGCGACGAGTTCGTCAGCGAGATCCTGTTTCGTGAGCCGCTCTACCTGACAGTAGGAGCAGATCATCCCTTGGCCGAAAGAGAAGAGGTCGCGCTCGCCGACATTGCCAGTGAGGATGTGCTCGCCCTGGGCTCCGGGCATCAGCTTCATGACGAGGTTGTCGCACTCTGCGTGGAGGCCGGCGCGCGCATTCGCTATGATTTCGAAGGGACGAGCGTCGATATGCTGCGCGAAATGGTCGTCATGGGGCTCGGCATTACGTTCATGCCCGGTCTCTACGTTCGCAGCGAATTGCTGCGCGATCCCAACGTCAAGACGCTGCGGCTACGCGAGCGGTCCATACATCGCACGATCGGCATGGTTTGGCGAAAGTCGAGCGCGCACCAGGCGGACTACGCCAAGCTCGCCGGCTTTTTCCGTACCACCATCGAAGGCACTCCAAAGCTCAAGCGCGGAATTCTCTAAGCAGTCGATTGCCGCCGCTCGGGGTGCGTCCCAGAATTGGGAATGCCGAATCCCGCGGATTTCTTCCTCGAGCCGATGAGCACGAGAGCATAGGCCGGGCTCACGGATGTGCACTTCAGGGCATTTGTCTTTGCAGCTTCCCGAAAAGTGGTCCTCGCCGGTTTCGGATAACAAGCTGCATCAAAAGAGGAATCTACGCAGCTTTCGTTGGCCAAGCCAGACAAAGCTGCTTAGAGGCTCTGCCCGTTAGGGGCGATCTCATCGGCGAAGCCGATCAGGTTGAGGTCCGCTTTCGATTGGTAATTCAACCCATCGCCAACCACCTCAAGTGCACGGCTCCGCATTGCTCCGCTGTCCGGAGCAACGGCACCACGCAGGAAAGGAACGTGACTCATGAAACCGACTCTCAAGCCGCAACTATTGGCAACGGGGCTTGGTCTGGCCTTCGTCGGAGTGGCTACGGCTGCGGCGCAAGCCGCGACCCCAGCAACACCGCCATCCATTACCGTTTTCGACCAGAAAGTGGAAGCCAACAGACTCTCAGTCGATTACGCCTACTTGCCCGCCGACGGCTACATCGTGATCTACGGCGCAGACAAGGACGGCAACCCCATCAAGGAGCCTCTTGGTCACGCCGAACTCAAAGCCGGTGATCATCGCGGCGTCAAGATCGAGTTCAAGAGCGCCCCCAAGACCGGCACGACACTTTGGGCTTCGCTCTACTCTGACAAGGACGGCAAGCCCGGGTTCGACCGGAGTGGCGATGCGCCGTTCTGGAACGACGCTTTGCCGATGCAGAACCGGTTCGTGATCCGGTGACGAGGCAAGCCGCTCAGTGAGGCTCCGGCGCCTCAGAAGTAACTGAGCGGCTCGGACGTTGAGACAAGGCGCCCGTGGGAGGAGTTCCCTTCCCGGGCGCCGGTTGCGATTTTGCACAGCGTGCGCCCTAGATCGCTTATCGTTGCCACCGAAGCGTGGCCGACAGGCCGGTAACTTCTCCCCCAAGATTATCGGACGCCGGTGAGAAGGGACCACGCCCCAGATCGTAGTTGCCCCTGAGGATCTCGCTTACTCGCGCCGCACCTCGATCTCTGCCTCCACCGACCGCCGATCGAACTATTCCAGGTCCACGTTCACAGTTTGCCTCGCCTCGGATCCCCTGGACAGAGTCGCGCCAGCCAGGAACCAGTTCGTTAGTCCGAATCCTTTACCTCTTTGGCCAGGTTGTCACCGGAGCAGCCACTGCGATTCCTTGCGAACGGTGGGCGGCGAAGAGCCACCCACCGTGACCGCATTTCTGCGACAGCGCGTGTCAGCGATTACTTCTTCGCCGCGTCGATCTCGATCAGGACGTCGAGACCCGCTGCGCCGGCTTCGGTGAACATCTTGTTCGTACAGGCCTTGTCCATTTTGGTCAGAAATGCCTCGGCTTTCGCAAGGCCGTCGGGCGCAAGTTTTGCATCCGCCACCTTCGTTCTCAATTTCGCCGCCAAACCGGTGCAGTTCTCAACGGTGTCCTTCATTTCACCTTCAGTCTCGGCCGCTATTGCCGGGAGTCCGGAGAATACAAAAACGCTTACTACTGCGAGGAGGGGCACTATGCGGGTGGCTCTGGTCATCATATTCTGTCACTCCATTTGAGATTTTGTTGAGATCTGGCGGGCGTGTGAACGCGCTGAGAATGTGTATGCGACCGTCGTTTCACGTTTCGCACCAATCAGCGCACTTGCGTCATGCAGGTCTGCATTTCGCTGCAATTGAAATCGTAGCGCTCCTGCAAAGAAACAATCCCTCCGGCATTCAACTTAACGTCATGGCAACTTTGATTTGGATCATGGCGTCGACGGAACTCCGGCACTGCTTATCCCTGAACGGTCGAGGGGCCACGTCACTCCACCGGCATCACGCGCAGTCATCTGCGCGACGACGCCCGGCGCTGCTTCACCCGTCGCCGGCATGAAGAGACTTGCGCCAAAACTCATGAGCGAGAGTATGATGATCAGCAATGACAACGATGCCGGGTCGCCGCCATACCGAACGGCAAGGCCGCCGCTAATCGTGCCAAGTAGGATGGCGATGAATCTGGCGCTTTCCACCAGCGCATTTCCGACTGGCTATTCGGCTCGGGTGAGTATGCGAGGCAGGATACCGTATTTGATCGGCCCAAAGAGTGCTGCGATTACGCCAAATAGCAGCAGCGCAACAAACTACATCGCGACGGAATGCCAGACGAAGCCAATGATTGCGAGAATAGTGATGCCCATTTCCAGCAACCTGAGGCGCTGCGTGAGCCGTGCCATGTCGTAACGGTCAGCAATCTCGCCGCCAAGGGCGGACAGGAAGAAGTTGGGTGCGATGAAGACGGGTTGCAAGTGGGATCAAGACCGCATACTCAGGTTAACCCGTCTCGAATAGAATTAGAAAAACCAATGCGTTGAGGAAGTAGTTATTTCCAAACGCTGCGAAAAACTGGCACCAGAACAAAGGCGCAAATCGCCGGGTCAGCAACAAAGCAGAAAGCCGCGGCACAATTTCAGCCTGTGTTCGACTAACGTTGGGACACTACCGTGATTGCCCAAGAAGGGACTCCTCACGAAGACTTGTCAGATGTGGCAGCCAGCCGTTGAATGATATCCACGGGCACCGGAAACACGATCGTCGAGCTCTTTTCGCCGGCGATGTTGGCCAGCGTTCCGAGATAGCGCAGCTGCATCGCCTCGGGACGCCTGGCGAGTATCTCGCCCGCCTGCGCCAGCTTCTCGGCCGCCTGCAGCTCGCCCTCGGCGTCGATGACCTTGGCACGGCGCAGGCGCTCGGCCTCGGCCTGCTTGGCGATGGCGCGCACCATGTTCTCGTTGAGGTCGATATGCTTCAGCTCGACGTTCGCGACCTTGATACCCCAGGCGTCGGTCTGCTCATCGAGGATGCGCTGAACATCGGTGTTGATCTTGTCGCGCTCGGCCAGCATCTGGTCGAGCTCGTGCTGGCCGACGACCGAGCGCAGGGTCGTCTGCGCCAGCTCGCTGGTCGCTTGGTTGTAGTCCTCGACCTGGATGACGCATTTCTCAGGGTCGATGACGCGGTAGTAGAGCACCGCATTGACGCGAACCGAAACGTTGTCGCGCGAGATCACGTCCTGTGGAGGCACGTCGAAAACGCGCGTTCTCAAGTCAACGCGAACCATCTGCTGAACAAGCGGAATGACGACAACAAGACCCGGTCCCTTGACCCTCCAGAAGCGCCCCAGCATGAACACGACGCCACGCTCGTACTCGCGCAGGATGCGGAACGAGTTCAGCACGAGGAAGAGGACGATGAGTAGCGGCAAGTAGCCGAAAATATGGAATGGGAACTCGAATGTGTCGGGCATGGGCCTGCTCCTGGTTATTCGGCGATATCAACTGTGAGTGTGAGGCCTTCTCTTCCGGCCACTCTGACCTTCCGGCCCTTCTCGGCGTGCTCTGGTCCACGTGCCGCCCAGACCTCGCCGTGGATGCGGATGCGGCCCTGGCCCTCTTGCCAGTCGATCACCACCCCGGTGCTGCCGATCATCTCCTCGGCGCCGGTGACGACGGCGCGCTGGCGCGCCTTCATGGCGAGACCAAGGGCTCCGACGGAGAGTAGCGCGCTCGTAGCCGCCGCCCCGGCAATCAGGGGCCAGGCGATCCGAAGATCGATATCCGCGCCCGCCGGATCGAACTGAAACATCGCTCCCAATACGAACGAGATGAGCCCGCTTATCCCCAGGATGCCGATGCCGGGCGTGAAAGCCTCCGCTGTCATGAGCGCGATGCCGAACACGAGTAGTCCGAGCGCCGCGTAATTGACGGGCAGCATGGCGAGCCCAGCCATCGCGAGCAGGAGACAGATGCCGCCAACAACACCGGGGCCGACAAGACCTGGCGTCCAGAACTCGAACAGAATGCCATAGACGCCGATCAGAAGCAGGATAAATGCGACGTTGGGGTCCGCGAGCACAGACAACGCTTGTGTGCGGATACTCGGCTCCATCATAGAGACCGTCGCGTTTCGGGTCTCAAGCCGGACCTCTCCGCTTGCCGTGGTGATCACGCGGTCATCAAGCTGAGCCAGGAGGTCATCAGCATCGCGGGCGACGAACTCGACGACACGCTCCTTCAACGCCTCCTCTGCCGTCAGCGTTGCGGCCTCGCGGACGGCCTTCTCGGCCCAATCGGCATTGCGACCGCGAAGCTGCGCCAGGCTGCGCAGGAGCGCGACGGCATCGTTGAGCGCCTTTTGCTCGACGACCGCTGCCGGTTTGCTGGCCTGTGGCTCCTTGTCCGAGGGCTGGCGTTTTGGGTCGGGCGCGCCGGGGAGACCCGGGATTGAAATCTGGATCGGTGTCGCTGCGCCGATGTTCGTACCAGGCGCCATGGCTGCCACATGAGCCGCCAGCGTGATGTAGGTCCCGGCGCTGGCCGCATGGGCCCCGCCCGGGGCCACGTAGACCGCGACCGGAACACGCGAGGCAAGAATCGTCTTGATGATCTCGCGCGTCGAGGAAACGAGTCCTCCCGGCGTATCGAGGCGAATAAGAAGCAGTTGGGCCTTGTCGTGCTCCGCCTTGGCGATGGCTTGCGCGATGTGCTCGCTCGCGGCCACGCCGATCGTGCCACTGACATCGACGCGGAGCACGTTGGATAGAGATGCCTGACTGAACACTTGTGTGGGCAGCGGCAATATCAAGGATAGGAACAGCACAGCCCACGCGAGCAATTTCAGCGGTGGACGACCACCACGGGAATGCGGGCGATGTGCTATCTTGATCATACGTCACCGTGCTCGCAGCGTGCATTCGGGCGGTGCGTCAACCCTCCGTCTGTTAGCGCTCATGGCCGAGTTGGGACGGCGAGCACGTCACACGGTAGCGTCCCAATGAGCCGTTCGGCGACGCTGCCGAGCACCGCCCGGCGAACCCCGGTCCGCCCATGCGTACCGACAACCACGAGATCCAGAGCTGCCCGTTCAACCAGATCGGTCAGGACGTCTTGCGGCGTGCCGATCCCGGCTACCACAGACAATTTCGATGCTTGCGCCCCCTTGCTGAACTCCATCAACGAGCGCTGCGCGTGCTCTGTCATCTCCCGCTCATGACGCTCCGCCAGAGGCCCTGTCACGCGATCAAATGGAAAGAGCCCATGTAGCGCCACCTCATAGGCATGCACGACGGTCGCCTCTGCGCTCGGGAACAGGGCCAGCGTGTAGTCGAGGGCTGCCCGGGACGGCTCGGAAAAGTCGGTCGCGATAGCCAGCTTGCGATAGGGGCCAGTCGCGCGGTTGCGCACGGACAGGACCGGCTGCAATGCTTGCCGGAGCACGCGATCGACAGTTGTTCCGAGCAGCCTTTGGCCGAGTGTTTTTCGCTCACTGGCTCCCATGACCAGCAGATCGACAAAAAGCCTGTCACATTTACTGAGTATGCGCTCTGCCGGAGACCCGAGCGTCGTCAGTACCTCGCACTCCACCTCGGCCGCGGCCGGATTGCTCCTCAACTGCCGAGAGATCGCTTCCTCTGCGGTCTTGGCGCGAGCCGAAGCCACGTCAACTGACGGAGGCGACTCATCATCGACAGCGTGCACGACATAGAGCCGGGCGCCCCAATAGGCCGCCAGGTGGATGGCACGTTCCAGAGTCAAGTCGCTCTCGGGGGTGAGGTCCGTCGCAGCGAGAATCTTGCCCGGCCGCTTGCAATCCTTGGTCATGGTGTGGCGCCTCGTGAGTGCTGGTCAGTCGTCGCTGGCAGCGGACCTACTCCGCTGCCGCCTTCGCGGGCGCCATATTGTCCATAGTGCCCTGAAGTGCCCGAGCCGTCTGCTCGAAGCCCTTGCTGTTGAGTGTGGCCAGCTGGGCGAACTCGCGCTGGTAGTCGGAGAACGCCTTCGCGAAGAACGTCGAGTAAACCTCGAGGACCTCGCGGGGCTCGGTGCACTTGGCGAGATCATGCACGAGAGTCATGTCCACCTGCAGACGGCGCATGAGAAACCCTGTCCAATCGCGATTGAACTCGAGACAGCTCGTCAGGAGTTTGCCGTTGAACTCGGTCAGTCCTTCAACGACCGGCCGACACAAGTTGAATACTTGGTCCGGGCCAAGCGGCACGAACGGCATCTGGGTGAAGCCCGGGCTCCCACAGCCTGTCATCATTTTAGTCATCTCGCTCCTTACTGGAAATTTGTCAGTATATTGAGTTGTGCTTTTGGCTGCCATGATCTCAATCAAGCCTCAGAACCGCCGCGCGATCTTCTGCAGCCGTGGTGTGCCTCCCAGTCGCCTGCGTTGCCCAAGCCGCCCTGATCGACGACTTACCGTTTAGCTCCTGGTAGGCACGGCAAACACTTCGACCTCTGTCGCTCATCGCCGTCTCCATCTCTCTTGCTGTTCGGGGCGAAATGGTTCGCCTCGTTGCATGAGATTCAAATGGAGGGCCGAGCTTGAATAGCCAATCGTTTCGGGGCCGCCGGCTGATCGGGATTTTCGATCAGGCTGAACGAAGACCGGCGTCCCCTAAATCAATGATCAGCCACGCAATGCTCAAGGAAGGCCAATAGCCGCGCCGAAAAATTCGGTAATTCGAGTATCTGGTGTCAATTGCCGGGATCCTGCCCTGCAACAGCCGCTCCCTGCGCGAGCGCCAGAAGTGCCAACACAATTGCGCAAAGCGCCTTGGCGTTGTTCCTGCTGCAACGGCTCAATAATACGCGCAACACGCTCGTTCCACTCGTGGTAACAGCGGCAACAGCTTGCCAAGCTCAAGAAGCCACCGGGGCGAATGACGGTGATATCGGTTCACGTGACGTATTGGCTTTACCATGCATGGTGCTCGCGGTTCACGGTGAAATCGCGACCTTGAGCACGCCGTCGCGCTGATGCGAGAACAGCTCGTACGCAGCTTCGATATCGTCGAGCTTGAAGCGGTGCGTTACGAGGGGTTTCAGATTGGCGCGGCCGGTGCTGATCACTGACATCAGCCGACGCATGCGCTCCTTGCCGCCGGGGCATAAGCTCGTGACGATCTTGCTGTCCCCTAGACCGGCGCTGAAGGCGTCGAGAGGGATCTTGAGATCAGTCGAATAGACGCCGAGACTCGAGAGCGTACCGGCGGGTCGCAGGATTCTGAGACAGGCTTCAAATGTCTGTTGGATGCCGAGCGCCTCAATGGCGACATCGACACCACGTCCGTCGGTTATCCGCATGATCTCTGAGACTGGATCATGCCCGCGAAAGTCGATGACATGGTCGGCTCCCAGCCGTTTGGCGACCTCAATTCGCTCCGGGACGGTTTCGACAACGATGATGGTGGCAGCACCCATCAGCCGGGCACCGACGGTCGAGCACAGGCCGATGGGTCCCTGCGCAAAAACGGCAACGGTGTCTTTAATTTTGATTCCACCGCTTTCTGCGCCCGCGAAACCCGTCGACATGATGTCCGGGCACATGAGAACCTCTTCGTCCGACAGCGCGTCGGGAATAGGCGCGAGGTTGGCCATCGCATCCGGGACAAGGACGTATTCAGCCTGACAGCCATCGATCGTATTGCCAAACTTCCAGCCACCAATCGCCTTCCAACCATGAACGGTGTCAGCACCGTCTTGGGCATGGCAGCCGCACAGCGACGCGTTACTGTACCCGCTGGGAGAGATGGCGCCGCAAACAACCCGCTGGCCCTCGCGATACCCCTTCACAGCGGAACCGAGTTTTTCGATCACGCCGACGGGCTCGTGGCCGATTGTGAGCCCCTTGCGGACAGGATACTCGCCCTTGAGAATGTGAACGTCGGTGCCGCAAATCGTGGTAGTCGTAACACGGACGAGCGCATCAAGCGGACCAACATCGGGAACCGGCTTTTCATCGAGAACGATACGGCCTGGCTCGACAAATATTGCTGCCTTCATTTTCCGCATGGGTTGATCCTTTCATGACATGGAGCGTGGCATGCAATGTCGATAGAGCTTTTCCATAAGTAGGCCGGTGAGGCTAGCATTGGCGCAGACGAGGAGCTCATCCCATGACGCGCCCTATTATCCGCGTCGGAATGGCAAGTACGTCACAGGGCAGCGTCATGAGGAGCAACTCGGCGACGCTCCCGATCGTGTCCTGCTGTTGGCCACTGCGGCCATGGGTGCCAGCGACCACGAGATCGGGCCAATTCTTGTCGACGAAGTCCGCGAGCGCGGCTTCAGGCGCCCCTTCCAGGAGGGCCGTCTCGATGCGGCCCGGCGCGTCCTTCAGGGCTGCAACGAGGTCAGCCATGTCCTGCTCGGCCTCTCTGACGACGCGGGCCCGTTCCTCGGCCTCGACAACGTCGATCGACTTGTCTGCGTTCGGTCCGGTCCAGTTTGGCGAAACACGGTAGGCATGTAGAGCGGTCAAGTGAGCCGAAGGGAAAAGCGCCCGGCCTTGGCCGAGCGCACCCTTCGAGCCTTCCGAGAAGTCGATCGCCGTCACTATAGTCTTGTAAGTACCCTCGGGCCGCCGCCGGACGGCCAGAACGGGCTGGTTTGCCCGCCGCACCATGCGGGCGGCCGTGCTGCCGAGCAGCTTATCGCCGAGAATCTTGCCGTGGGCCGGCCCGGTGACGAGAAAGTCGCAGCCAATCTGACGGGCGTGCTCGAGAGTACGATCGGCAGGATCACCGACGACGATGTGGCGCGGGACCTTCCGCGTCAGCCGCGATGAGCTCACCAGACGATCCAGCTCGATCTCGGCGTTTCGAACGCGCTGCTCTATGCCCCAAGGCCGGATCGCGCTACTCTCGATCACGTGGCAGACGACGAGTTCGGCATCCCACTCCTGCGCCAGTTGCGCGGCGCGATCGAAGGCCCGATCGCACGCGGGCGTGAGATCGGTGGCCAGCATGATGTTGCACGGCCGTCGAGAACCCATCTGCCTTCTCCTAGTTTGCACTAACCTCTACCTACTGACGCCATTCGACCGGTACGGTCTCGCGTCGTCCTCGGGGACCGGCGTGCTGCTATCTCGCCACGGTCACCGGGCAATGCGCACGAAAGACGACATCGCGCGACACCGAGCCGAGCATGAGCCGCGAGACCGAGCCCTTTCCGCCCGTGCCAACCACAATGTGATCGACACCGTTGTCCTCGGCAAAGACGGCGATGGCGCGGGCTACGTCGCGGCTCTTGACGCTGGCGGTCTTAGGATCAGCGGCCCCGGCCTTCTTCGCCTCGCTTGCGGCACTGTCGAGCATGCGTTTGAGTTCTGCATTGTCCCATATGTAGGAGGCCGCGCCTCCCTTTCCGCCGACGCCACCCATGAGCTCGTTCACGGCGAGAAGCGTGAGCTCTGCGCCCATGGCCTTGGTCATTTCGGCCGCCAGGACAATCGCTGTCTTGGAGTATTCGGTATCGTCAACGGCGCAAAGTATCTTCTTGGTCATAGGCCCCTCCTTGGGAATTCAAGCTGACACGCGCACGACCGAGAGTTCGGCTCAACCGGCTAACAGGGCCTGCGCGAAGTGAGAGCCGACGTTAATGAGGTACTAGCGCACGAGAAACGCGTTCGTGCTTTGATGCACATCAACGCACGCCAGAAATGCTCAATGCATATTGCAATAAGATGGTGAGGGATTAGGGCTGCCCATGTTGCGAAAGCCGCTGCTCACAACGCATGAGGTCGGTATGCTTCTGAAGGTCAAGGAGGCAACCGTCCGCCGTTGGATACGCAATCGTGAGCTGCCCGCGCTGCTCATCGGGCGGGAGTGGCGGATCGCGGCCATCCAGCTTGAGGAGTTCCTGAAGGTTCGGGCAACCGTAGTGCAGCCGATGACCGACGGTTCAGCGCGGATTGACGAGCCCGCAGCCGACCTTGAGGCCGGCTCCGGCAAACGAGCGAAGCAGAAGCAGGTGCAACAGCGACGCAAACGGAAGAGCCGGGGTGCGAGTTGAACAAGGGTACGATGCGGCCTCGTTGTTGACCGTCTTTAGGAGTATATTTAAGTGATCAAAAAGTTCCTGGTAGCCACGGACCTCTCTGCACGCTCCGACCGCGCGCTTCAACGCGCCGTTGCTCTCGCCCACGAGCGGACGAGCGAGGTGAACGTGTTGCACGTTGTCGATGGCTCGCTGCCTGAGCCGATGCTCAGTCAACATGAGGCGGCCGCAAAGAGCGCGATTAGCGATCAGATCACGTCGCTGGGCCTTGGAGGGGAAGGCGTGATCCGCACGAGCGTTGTTCGCGGGCAAGACTACATCGATATCGTCAAACAGGCCGACTCTTTGCAGGCGAGCATGATCGTGCTTGGCGTTCCGAGACAGACGGGGCGCGGGATGTTTGGCGGCACTACGGCAGAAAAGATCACTCGCTCCAGCCGCGTTCCCGTGCTGCTGGTGCGCAGTCCTGTCGTCAGATCGTACCAGCGCGTGCTGGTTGCGGTCGATCTGTCCGTCCATTCGCGACGTGCGCTGCAGATCGCGGCTCAACTGGTCCCCAAGAGTGAATTCTTCCTAGTTCATGCATCGCATGAGCCGTTCATTGGCTTCCTGGGACGCGACACGATCGAAGAGTACGTCAGAGACAAGCAGCAAGCGTTCAGGCTCATGGTTGAGCGGGATATTGGTGAATTGAATGAACGTTTCGGCAGTAGCGCGCCGGGCTGCGTGCTCATCTTCAACAGGGGCATGCCCCAGACGGTCATCCAGAATCAAATCGAAGAACTGAAGCCGGACCTCGTTGTTGTCGGAACGCATGGACGCACCGGAATTGCGGGTACGATGCTGGGCAGTGTCGCGGAGGACGTGCTGGCCGATGCTCCGGTCGATGTGCTTGCGGTCAAGGCTTGGTGAAGCTCAAACCAATAAGGAGCCTGACCTGCCCCAGGGTATTCGGACCAAGGATTGCGTATATGCGGGGAACCGTGTGTGAGGGCGTTCAGATGACAGCGAGGTCGGGCGGCTGCGTGAGCCGCGCTACGTCCGGGTAGGCCTTCAATCCAGCCACCACATCGCGCTCTATATTGACGGCCATGACCGGTCCGGCAAATCCGGGGGGGCAGATTGCGAATATCAGCGACACTTTGTGGACGATCCGACGCTCCGATCACCGCAAGTGAGCGCGGTCGGAATAGAAATTATAGATGATGGATGCTCAAGTCTCTATCTTCGGAAATGACTTGCTGCGAGGGCAAGATAGGCGATAAGCAGGAACAACGCGAAATGAACGCGCACCTTGGTCCTGCGGTATGCCCCAGAGAAGTCGACCACTCTAACATGCGGTACACCATCCTCTCTTGCAGGAGCCCGCTCACGGCAGCGTCTGCGAAGTCACAAGCTCATACAAGCCACGCCGGTTGAGGACGCAGGATTGGCATAGGCCCTCACATGCGGACATAGTAAGCGCCGCCCCACGCAGCCAGTATGACCAGGACAAGTCCCGGCACGACACGAAGTGCAAACTCCCGGCCACCACCAACATAGGCAAGCACCATTCGCATGATCGAGTTCGTCGTCATGCCAGTCAGGATCGGGAAGGCTGCATCGGCAACCGCGATCTTTCCGGAGGCCACGAGCAACGCGACCGAAACGGCAGCGGAATGTGTGTTGACGAGGCCAGAGAGCGCTGCAGCGAGCAGCACGCCGTTATTGCCGAGCACGTCCTGTAGCGCCGCCGTCGCCACGAGGATGAGGGCGAGGACAAGGGAAAAAGCAAAGGCCGACTGCACACTGACGGCAGCCTTCTGTGGGCTCCTCGACTGCTCGTCTGCCGGCTGACGCAACGCCACGATCGACCAGATCACCCCATATACGGTCGCCGCGACTCCGGCCGCAAAAAGCGGAGCCGCAAGCGTTCGCAGTGTGGCCGTGCTCGTCGCCGCGAGAACCAAAGCCAATTGAATGATCGTCGAAAGTGACGACAGCGACGCTCCCGCGACGGCTCCAAGCATGAGGCGTGGCGCCTTGCTCGCCCGATCGGCCATATCTCTGACTGTGGCCGTGCTGGAGATGAAACCCGAAGCCAATCCTGACAGCGGGAGGCCATACTGTGCCCCGAACAGCCGAATCGCGACATGCCCCGCGGCACCGATTGCCATGACGAGTATGACAACGATCCAGATCGTGTAGGGGTTCAGCGTCCCATAGGGCCCGACGGGCTCATCAGGCACGACCGGCAGGATAACGAGGGTCGCGGCGGCAAGAATGAGGCCGTCCCGCAATTCGTCTTGGCTCATGGCGGAGCGCACGAAGGTGTGCAACGGCGCCCGGGCGGCCAACAGTATGGCAACGACCACACCGACGCCTGCCGCAAGCTCCGGCCGGCGGATCGACAGCCCGCCGAGCAGCACGGTCAAGACGAGCGCGATCTCGGTCGTCAGACCGACAGCGTCACCCTTGGCACGCACGTAGGCAAGCCCCGCCAGCACGGTGACCCCGGCCGTGGCCGCCACCAGCAGCAGCTCACCACCGGCGAGGATGCTCACCGCTCCAGCCAATGACGCAATCGCAAACGTCCTGATGCCGGCCGACGCCCGCACGGTGTCAGGCGCCGTATGGCGTTCACGCTCCGCGCCAATCAAGAGCCCAATGCCGAGCGCCTCGACGAGATTGAGCAGCATCACCGGTTCGGGCGTCATGGGGTGAGGGTTTCCTTGTTTCGAAGACGCCACTGGTGCGGACGCGGCCGGATCGATCGTGCCAGGAGTTCCAAGGTGCCGGAACGTATCGCAAGAATCATGGCTTCCACGGCTTGCCTCCGGCGCGCCATTCCCGCCAGGCGATGACGATGATCGTCAACGCGCAGATCGGGAGCACGAACGTGCCCAAGACGAGGCTGTAGGTCGAAAGTGCATCGTGCTGTTGCGCGGCCAGGATCAGATAGAGCGTATAGGAGATATAGAGACCGAAGAATACCGCACCCTCCCAGCGGGCGATCAAGTGGCCCGTGAAAAAGATCGGCAGGCAGGCAATCGCCACGGCGAGCATCACGGGGATATCGAATGCGATCATTGCCGGGGCCACGGAGAGCGAACTCGGCGCCACGATCGCGGAGACGCCAAGGACCCCCAGGATATTGAAGATGTTGCTACCGACGACGTTGCCCACCGCAATATCACGCTGACCGCGAATGGCCGCGAGAACCGATGTCGCCACCTCGGGCAGCGAGGTCCCGGCCGCGACAATGGTGAGACCGATCACCATTTCACTGACGCCGAGATGCTTGGCGAGGACGACGGCCGCGCCGACCAGCCAACTCGCACCCAGGACGAGCAGCGCCAGGCCCGCGACGATGAGCGCAGTCTGGGCGATGAGGCTCGAATCCCAACCGGTAGTCTCGGGTTCGACCTTGTCAGCGGCCGCGGCAACTGCTTGCTGACGGCGGCTCTGAACGATCAAGAACGTCGTGTGCGCGATCAGCACCGTCATGAAGAACAGGCCATTGAAGCGCGACAAGCCGCCGTCAAGCGCCATCACAACAAACAGCAGCGAGGCACCGACCATGATCGGGACCTCCTGCCGGATCAGCTGCTGATTGACGACCAAGGGCGTGATCAGCGCCGACGCCCCGAGGATGAAGAGGATGTTGAAGATGTTGCTGCCAACGACGTTGCCGACCGCAATGTCGGTTTGGCCGGAGACTGCCGACTGCACGGAAACCGCCAACTCGGGCGCACTGGTTCCCATCGCCACGACGGTCAATCCGACGACGAGGGGCGAGATCCCGAGTTTGAAGGCGAGCTTTGAAGCACCGCGAACCAGAAGCTCAGCCCCCACGACCAGCGCACCAAGCCCCAACAAGAAAGTAAGCAATGCCATGAGGCCTCCAGTGTGCCTGGTGATTTCGACGTGTGTAAGAGGCGATTCGTACGTCCGGGTCTCCCTGTCTGCTCTTCCCTTAGCGACCCTCGCTCCGCTACCGGGCTCTGCCAGCCCCCAGGTATTGCAGAGCGCAGAGCTTCAGCATCAAGCCGACCGCCGACTCATTCATAGTTCGATTGTCCCGATGCACAAGGAAGGCTTGCCAACGGGCAAGCGATCCACGAGCGCCCAGCCGACGATTGGAACGGTTCCGCCAGTTGTTTACCGGAGCAGAATTCTTAGTCCCGCGGCTTCACGGCAAGGACATCACAGGGGAGCGTCTCGAGCAAGCGGCCCGCAACGCTGCCGACGAGGGCGCGCGCCACTCCTGTGCGGCCATGGGTTCCCACGACTGCCAGATCGATGCCCTCGGCTGCGACGACGTTCCGCATGACCTCCTCCGGATCCTCCTGCTCGAAATGCATCTGAACCGGTCCTGCGAGAGAACCGCCACCGTGGGGAAGTGCAGTCAGCGCACTTTGCACCATTGCGCCGATCTCCTGTCGCACCCTTGCTTCGTACTCTCCGATGGGCGAATGGGGTTTGGCCTCTCCCTTGAATCCCAAATTGTAGCCATGCACGGTCGATATCCGGCCGTGCGGAAACAGCGCCAACGTCAGATCAAGGGCCTGGCGGGAGGGAGCGGAGGGAGCAACGGCCACCGCTATGGACCGGTATGGCCCATTCGCGCGCCTGCGGACGGACAGCACCGGCATCTCCGCCTCGCGCACGAGCCTTTCGGCGGTGGAGCCCAGAAAGCGCTCGCTCATCGATTTGGGTTGCGCGAGCCCGGTTATGATCAGACTGGCCTCGGTCTCCAAGGCGAGTGCGAGGATATTCGAGGCAGAATCACCGATAGCGATCCGTCGCGCGATCCGGAGACTTGGGGCCGCCAGTGGCAACTCGACAAATCGCTCAAGCTCCGCCGCGGCCTGCGTCGCGCCTCTTGATGCGCCGCCGACTTCGTGCTCGTCAACTTTGACCACGTGCAGGACGGTCAGCTCAGCATTCCATTCCCTTGCAAGGAGAATGGCGCGATCGAATGCGCGATCGCAGGTCGGGCGAAGATCCGTTGCCAGAAGCAGATTGGTTGGGGCTGGCCACGTGACCCTCTCCGTCATCAGATCACCTCACGTTCATGGGAGATACTGGTCAAGAGGGGGCGCAGCACTCCCGAATTCCCACGGATTGAGAGAACATTGCAAGTCAGCGTCCTCAAGAACTGGTCCGCGACACTTGAACACGCGATCCTGGCGACACCCGTTGAACCATCGGTTCCGATCACTACGAGGTTCAGCAGAATGCGTTGCACATGAGAGATCAGGACCGAATTCGCAGTCCCGTAATCCAGGCCGGTCAGCAGTGACGCGCGTGAGGGCAAATCGCCGAGGAACTCGATCATGTCCGGCTCGGCTTGTCGACGGGCGCACTCCTTCTCTTGTGCTTCCTTCGCGTCGGTCGGCTCGTGACTGACACTGTCGCAAGCTGTGCGGCACGGTCGAGCGCTCGATCGCAAGCAGGTGTCGGTTCCGTTGCGAGAAGGATGTGCCTGCTCATGTTGTTCAACCACGCCGCTCATGATCGGAACTCTCGGGGCAAATTACTCAATCTCATCGTGCATTATTCAACGTGGTCGATCCTGATGCCGCATTGACGCAGATCAACGCACATCGACGTAGCTCAAGATAGTCAATCATATTGACGCAGCAAGTCGCTATGGACTGGCTGTGTACCATGCGTCGGTGTCACCGAACCGGAATCACTTTGCTGTTGCAGTGTCAGCCAAGCCCCGCAGCGTCGATCATGAGTTGGAACCTCGCAAATTGGAGCAGTCATAATGACAGGGATCGATGTCCTCGTTCACGTCAAGGCGAGCAAGGATTGGACCGAGAGCGTGAATGTCGGACTTCAGCTCGCACAGCGGCTGGAAGCCAGGGCCCACGGGCTGATCACTCTCGGTGAGCTGGCGCGAACCCGGGCACACTTCGGAAATGATGTGGCGTTCATGGCTGAGCGCGTGAAGGTGTGGGAGAGCGTGAGCGCCCGGGCCGAGGCGCGCTTTCGCGAGTCCACCAAGCGCTACGGAGTGGAGGGGACTTGGCTCGTCGGTGAGGGGGCAGCAAGCGAGCTGCTTTGCCTGGTTGGCCGCGTTCATGATCTTTTGGTCGTCGAGCAGGGTGATCCTGGCGTCGACGAGATTGACTTCGACCCGGCGGAAGAGGCGATCCTGGCCGCGGGCGTGCCTACACTAGTCGTGCCCAAGACAGGCGCATATCCCAGCATCGGCAAGCGCATTGCCATTGCCTGGAACCACAGTCGTGAAGCGGCTCAGGCCGTGCGTGGCGCCCTCCCACTGCTGCAACGGGCCCAGTCCGTTATCGTGATCAGCGGGGAGCGCAAGGAGACGTTTCGCAGTATCATGCGCGCGCCCCAGCATGACCTTGTCAGCAACCTGCGACGCAAGGGTATTCCCGCTGATGACACCTCGTTCAGACCTGCTGCTGCCGAGAGTTCGGACGCGGCGCTGCTGAGCACCGTCCGTGAAGCTGGCGCGGATATGCTCGTCATGGGTGCCTATGGTCGTTCCTGGCTGCGGGAGCTGCTCTTAGGCGGCACGACCCGGCATGCGATGAAAAACATGGAACTTCCCATCTTGTTTGCCCACTAGCCGTTTGGTCCAGTTCCGTGAAATTCTGGGCCGGAGATTTCGGCATTTCGTTTAGGCGAGCTGGGAGTTGAGACGAGAGATGGCAGACCAAAAAGCCGCCTCGGCATCCATCGGGGCCGCCGATACCCCGAGCCACTGGCATGCGATGACGCATGAGGCGGTGAGCGCAAGTCTCGAGAGCCCGCCGGACGGGCTGTCGAATGAGGAGGCTGACCGGAGGCTGGGGCTCCATGGTTCCAACTGCCTGCCACAACCGCCACAGCGATCAGCATGGCGCAGGTTGATCGCGCAGTTCGAGCACCTGCTGCTGCTGATCCTGATGGGCGCCGCCGCTATCATGGCCGCCATTGGACACTACACCGACGCTGGCGTGATCCTGGCCGTCGTTCTCGTCAACGCGCTCATGGGCTTCTTTCAGGAGGGCAAGGCTGAACAGGCGATCCGCGCCATTCAACAAATGCTATCCCTGCGAGCTACCGTCCTCAGGGCGGGCACCCGCATTACGGTCCCCGCCGAAACGCTGGTTCCGGGAGACCTTGTTCTCATCGAGCCCGGCGACCGCGTTCCAGCCGATCTGCGCCTCGTTCGCGTCAAGAACACGCAGGTCGAGGAGGCGGCACTCACGGGTGAATCCGTACCGGTGGCCAAGCAGTCCGCTCCCGTCGGCCAGGACGCCACGCTCGGCGACCGCAGTTCCATGGCATTTTCCGGGACGCTCGTCACTTATGGTCAGGCGACCGGCGTGGTGGTGGAGACGGGTCTCGGGACCGAGATCGGCCGGATCACCAGCATGCTCGCGAGGGTCGAGCCTCTTGAGACGCCGCTGTTGCGAAACATGAACCGCTTTGCCCGCTCGCTGACCTTCGTGATTCTGGGCGCGGCCGCCGTCATTTTTGCCTTCGGCATGCTGGTTCGCGGCCTCCCAGCCGGAGAATTGTTCCTGGCGGTCGTGTCTCTCGGCGTGGCCGGAATCCCGGAAGCCCTGCCGGCGGTGCTCACCATCGCCATGGCCATCGGCGTCCAGCGCATGGCCTCGCGCCATGCCATCATCCGCCGCCTTCCTGCTGTGGAGACGCTGGGTTCGGTCTCGGTCATCTGTTCCGACAAGACCGGCACATTGACGCGCAACGAGATGACCGTCGGTACGATCGTCACCGTGGATCGAACGCTCGAGGTCAGCGGTGTGGGATATTGGCCGCGAGGTGGATTTACCCACGCCGGCCGCGAGATTCCCGCCGAACACGCCGCCAGCGCCCTGGAAGCCGTGCGCGCCGGTGCCCTGTGCAACGACGCGGCCCTGCGCCAATCCGACGCTCGATGGGCGGTGGACGGCGATCCCATGGAGGGCGCGCTTCTCACACTCGCTCACAAGGCCGGACTTGAACCGGAACGAGTGCGAAAGGAGCTTCCCCGCACCGACTTCATTCCCTTCGAGTCCGAGCACCGCTTCATGGCGACGCTGCACCACGATCATCGTGGCAACGGCTTCATCTACGTCAAGGGCGCTCCGGAGCGACTGCTGGAGATGTGCCGGCTTCAACGGTTCGATGAGATCGAGCAGCCGCTCGACCCGAGCTTCTGGCTCGCACGTATCGATGAGTTGGCATCCAAGGGCGAGCGGGTGCTGGCCGTCGCGGTGAGACAAGTGCCAGCCGACCATCGCTTTCTCGATGTGCGCGATGTCGAGAGCGATCTGACCATGCTCGGTCTGTTCGGCCTCATCGATCCGCCGCGCGAGGAGGCCGTCGCGGCCGTGGCAGAATGCCGGGCCGCGGGCATCCGGGTCAAGATGATCACTGGAGACCATGTGATTACGGCGCGCGCGATCGCGAGCCAGCTTGGCTTCACCAATGTGTCGGAAGCGCTGACCGGGCCCGAGATCGAGGTCCTGTCCGATCACGAACTCGCAGAGCGAGTATCGAGGATCGACGTCTTCGCAAGGGCAAGCCCAGAGCACAAGCTGAGGCTCGTGCAGGCGCTCCAGGCGCGCGGCGCCGTCGTGGCGATGACCGGAGATGGTGTCAACGATGCTCCGGCGCTGAAACGGGCCGACGTCGGCGTCGCAATGGGCATCAAGGGCACCGAGGCAGCGAAGGAAGCTGCGCAAGTCGTGCTCGCCGACGACAATTTTGCCTCGATCGCCAACGCCGTGCGCGAGGGGCGCACGGTCTACGACAACCTGAAGAAGACCATCAGCTTCCTGCTTCCGGTCAATGGCGGAGAGTCGCTCAGTATTGTTGTCGCAATTCTGATCGGTGCGACGTTGCCGATCACGCCTCTGCAGATCCTCTGGGTCAACATGGTGAGTTCGCTGTGCCTGGCGCTCGCGCTGGCCTTCGAGCCGACGGAGCCCGACGCCATGTCACGGCCGCCACGCTCGCCGGCCGAGCCCATCCTCTCCGGTCTTGTCGTTTGGCGCGTGGTTCTCGTTTCCGTGCTCTTTCTCGCCGGCATCTTCGGCATGTTCAAATGGGCGCTGTCCCAAGGCGCCGACGTCGAGAAGGCACGCACGCTCGCGGTCAACACGCTCGTGGCCATGGAGGTGTTCTACCTTTTCAGCGTCCGTTTCCTGCGCACGCCTTCGTTGACGCCCATGGGCATTCTTGGGACACCTGTGGTACTCGTCTCCGTGGCGGCCGTGGTGGCACTTCAACTGTTGTTCACGTATGCGCCCTTCATGGAGCGCTTCTTCGAGACGCGGCCGATCAGCATCGCGGAGGGGTGGCCAGCCATCGCGGCGGGTATCCTGGTCTTTGCCATTCTCGAGGTCGAGAAGGCGATCCGGCATCGCTGGGACCGGGCCGCCAGGGGAGGGTCTCATCCATCCGGCACAGCGGCAGTGCGACCTTGCGGGAACGAGGAATGACTGGAAGCGTGACCCTCGATCTCGCCCTGCAGGGGGGCGGCGCCCATGGAGCTTACACTTGGGGCGTTCTCGATCGGCTGCTCGACGAGCGGCATATTCACTGCTCGGCGATCAGCGGTGCTAGCGCCGGCGCGATAAATGCCGTCGTGCTCGCCGATGGTCTGGTGGCGGGCGGGCGGGCGGGGGCCAAGCGGGCGCTGGAGGCATTCTGGCAACGCATTAGCCAGTCCTCGCGCCGGTTCCTGCCGGACAAGAGCCCGTTCCACGCCCTCTTCCTTCCCGGCTATGTGCCCTCCTCCCCATGGTCCAGGCTCGGACCATGGGGAGCGCCTTTGGCTATCTGGTCGGCGATAGGCGACACAGTAGTGCGGAAGTTCTCGCCCTACGAGTGGAACCCCCTCAACTTCAATCCGTTGCTCGACCTGCTCGCGGAGTCGGTCGATTTCTCGCGGCTGCGCAGCACGGAGGACATCCAGCTCTTCGTTTCCGCGACAAGCGTTCGCTCCGGAGGGTTGAGAGTATTTCGCAATGCCGAACTCTCCCCGCAAGCCGTGATGGCCTCCGCCTGCCTGCCGCAGCTCTTCCAGGCCGTCGAGATCGACGGCGAGGCCTATTGGGATGGCGGCTATCTCGGAAATCCGGCGCTGTTGCCGCTGATCGCAGAGAGCGAGCCCGCAGACCTGCTCATCATCCAGCTCAATCCTCCCATGCGCCTTGTTCGTTCCCGCTCGGCGGCTGGCATCGCCGGCCGCCTCAATGAGATCACATTCAATGCGAGCCTCGTGAAAGAGCTGCAAAGCATCATGCTCTTGAAGCAAGCCCTGGACGAGGAGCCCGTCGGGCACCCCTTCAAGCATCCGCTGTTCAATCAGGTTCGTCAGCTTCGCCTGCATCGCATCGCCGCCGAGGAGGCGACGTTTCGACTGGACAAAAAGAGCAAGCTCGATCCGGAATGGGAGCTCCTGCTCGGGCTGCGCGACCTGGGGCAGCGCGCTGCCGACGCGTGGCTGTCGCAGCACGGCAGTGATCTCGGCCAGCGCTCCACGCTCGACCTGGCGATGCTGGACTGATGCGTAACAGGGACTGCGCGACAAGGAACAAGCATGATCGGAATTCTAGGTATCCTCGTCGCTCTAGGGCTGCTGATCTATCTATCCTATCGCGGACTGTCGGTGCTTCTGCTGGCGCCTCTCATGGCACTCGTAGCTGTCCTTCTCGGTGGCGCTCCACTGCTCGCGTCCTACACACAGGTATTCATGCCGGCGATGGGCACGTTCATCGTCCAGTTCTTTCCGCTGTTCCTGCTCGGTGCGCTGTTCGGCAAGCTCATGGATGACACGGGCTCTGCCCGCGCTCTTGCGGAATGGATCATCGCGCGCCTTGGCGAGGCAAATGCTTTGCCTGCGATCGTGCTCGCCTGTGCGGTGCTCACCTACGGCGGTGTGTCACTGTTCGTGGTAGCGTTTGCCGTCTATCCCATCGCGGCGGCCATGTTCGAGAGGGCCAATTTGCCGCGAGCGCTCATTCCAGCCACGATCGCACTCGGCGCATTCACATTCACGATGACGGCGATGCCCGGGACGCCAGCGATTCAGAATGCGATTCCGATGCCCTACTTCGGCACGACGGCGTTCGCCGCGCCCGGTATCGGCATCGTCGCCAGCGCGATCATGCTGGGGCTCGGGCTCACGTGGCTCACGCGACGCGCCGCGAGCTGGAGTGAACCGGCTACGACGGTTTCTGCGCTCCGCCCTCGCTCGGCGAAGGAGCTGCGTGAGCTTGGTCAGGGTGAAGGCTTCGATATCAGCTGTCTCGGCGATCAACGCGCGTTCGAGCTCCCGCCGCTTTGGATCGCTGCGCTCCCAATTGGTCTCGTCATCGTGCTGAACCTCGTGTTCGCGACCCTTCTTTTGCCGGCTTTTGATACGACCTATCTGGCCGAGAAGCGCTTCGGCGCTGTCGGCTTCGATGCGGTCAGAGGTGTGTGGGCCATTCTGCTCGCGCTCGCCGTGGCAAGCGTCGTCATGGCCGCTCTCAACATGCATCGGCTGACACGCCTCACGGAGACGCTCGGGGACGGCGCCAACGCCGCTACGGGCCCGGCCTTCAACACCGCCTCGCTCGTAGGCTTCGGGGCAGTGATCGCTTCCCTACCGGCTTTCGGCATCATCCGCGACGCGGTCCTCGGCCTCGCACCCGGTAATCCACTGATCTCACTCGCCGTCGCGGTCAACATTCTAGCCGGCATCACGGGCTCGGCATCGGGCGGCATGAGCATCGCGCTGCAGACGCTCGGAGGCACCTATCTGGAGCTTGGTCGGGCAGCAGGCATTCACCCTGAGCTCCTGCACCGGGTCACGGCGATCGCCACAGGCGGTCTCGATTCCCTCCCCCACAATGGCGCCGTGATCACGCTGCTTTCGGTGTGCAAGATGACGCACCAGGAGGCATATAAGGACATCTTCGTCGTGGCCTGTCTGATCCCAATTCTGGCGCTGATCGTGATCTTGATCCTCGCCGGTACAGTCGGGTCCTTCTGATCCATGCCCGGAGAGTTCGGCGGACGCGCGCACGGCTTCGTCAGCCGCGGAGTGGAAACGGCTCCCGGTTCTCCGGGCCAACGTCGTTGAATGGTATGCCAGGCATGCGGGAGTTGCTGAGCCAGTCCCTGTTCTTCGAGATCTCGGCCATCCTGGTGCTTGCCGCTGCCATCGGGATCGTCGGACATCTGCTGCACCCACCGCTCATCGTCAGCTTCATTGCGGTCGGCATCATTGCAGGCCCGTCGGCTCTCGACATTTCGCGCTCCAGCGAGAAGATCTCGGTTCTGTCGGAGCTCGGAATTGCGATTTTGCTGTTTCTTGTGGGATTGAAACTCGATGTTAAGCTGGTCAGCTCGCTGGGAGCCGTCTCATTGAGCACGGGGCTGGGGCAGGTCGCGTTCACGTCGGTGATTGGCTTCGTTCTCTGCCTCGGGCTCGGCTTTGACCCGGTGGCCAGCCTCTACATTTCCGTAGCACTGACGTTCTCGAGCACGATCATCATCGTCAAGCTGCTGTCGGACAAGCGCGAGGTCGACTCCCTGCATGGCCAGATCGCGCTCGGCTTCCTGATCGTCCAGGACATCGTCGTGGTCCTGGCCATGATTGTTCTGTCGGCAATCGGTATCGGCATGCAATCCGAATCATCGTGGCGCGACGTTCGCGCGGTCTTTGCATCTGGCGGCATCATGCTCGCGGGCGTGATGCTGTTCATCCGTTTTGTCGCGACACCCCTTACCGAGATATTGGCGCGCCGCCCCGATTACTGCTGCTTTTCGCGGTCGCGCAGGCGGGCGCGTTTGCGGCGATCGGGGAGCATCTCGGATTCGGAAAAGAACTGGGAGGACTGCTCGCCGGCGTCTCGCTTGCCTCGACGCCGTATCGCGAGGCGCTGGCCGCCCGCTTGGCGCCGCTCCGGGATTTCCTGCTGCTGTTCTTCTTCGTCGCGCTCGGGGCCAAGCTGCAACTGACCTACGTCGGTGCAGCCATGCTCCCCGCGGCCATCCTTTCGATCTTCGTGCTGATCGGCAACCCGCTGATCGTGATGGCGATAATGGGGACCATGGGATACCGCAAGCGTACGGGGTTCCTCGCCGGACTGACAGTGGCGCAGATCAGCGAATTCTCGCTCATTTTCATGGCCATGGGCGTGAGCCTTGGACACGTCGATACGGCAGCCCTCGGCCTTGTCACGCTCATCGGCCTGATCACGATTGCCGCGTCGACCTACATGATCACATACTCGCACGAACTCTACGCGGTCTTCGGGCCGATCCTGTCGCCGTTCGAGCGCAAAGGGACACCGCGGGAGGCCGCTTCGTCCGAGGCAACGGAATCGGGGCGATACGACGTCGTGGTCTTCGGCCTCGGCCGATATGGCGAGGCCATTGCGGGCCGGCTGAGGGTTGGCGGGCAACGTGTGCTGTGCGTCGATTTCAACCCAAGCGCCGTTCGGCAATGGCAGGCGCATGGAGGAGCCGCCATCTATGGCGACGCGACCGATCCAGAGTTCGTCGCCGCCCTACCGTTCGACGGTGTCAGATGGGTCATCTCTGCAATCGCCGATCATGACGCGGGCGTGACGCACGAGGATATCAGGCTGACGGTGATCGCCGCCGTTAGGCAAACCGGATTCGGAGGATGGATCGCTGTTCGCAGCCGCTGCCCGGCCGACAGGGATATATTGATGGCCGCTGGCGCGGATATTGTCCTGGAGCCGTTCCAGGACGCTGCCGACCGCGCCGTCGAGCTGGTGCGCTCCCATGAGCGCCCACAGCGCCTTCCGACGGTGGACGCGGATCAGCAGAAGGATCTTGAGGGTTGAAGGAGCGCTGGCCCGGGGGAAGCCTAGCTCGGATCGGCCACTGCGAATAAACTGCACGAGGAGAGCGACGATGAAGACGATCATGGCAGCAAGCGACCTGTCGGCGCGGTCGGATCGTGCGCTCGCGCGAGCCGCAGTTCTCGCCCGTCAGCACCAGGCAAGGCTGCTGGCAGTTCATGTCGTCGACGAGGAGCTGCCAGCGGCCCTGGCAGATCGCCAGGCAGAGGACGCGGACCGACTGCTTCGTGCCGCCATCGCAGCACTACCGGATTCGGGTGCGCTCTCGAGCGAGGTTCGCGTGGTGGTCGGCGAGCACTATCAGATCATTCTCTCCGAGGCGGAGGCATCGGGCGCAGATCTCGTGGTCATCGGTCAGCACCGCAAGGATGTGTTGCTCGACCTGTTCCGTGGCAGCACGGGCGAGCGCATCATCCGCTTCGGCAATCGGCCGTTGCTCGTTGTGAAGTCTGCGGCTTTGCATCGCTACGTCAGTATGCTGGTCGCCGTCGATTTCTCACCGCCGTCCCGGCAGGCGGTCGAGATGTCGGTGAAGCTTGCTCCCGATGCCGACATCAAGCTTGTGCATGCCTTCGACATTCCGTTCCGTGGCCTACTTTTCGGGGGAGCCTCCATGGAGCACCTCGCGAAGAAGCATCAGCAGCAGTTCCAGGAGATGGTCGAGGCGCAGACACGCGAGTTCCTGGCCACTCTATCTGCCCCGATTGCGTTGCGAAAGGTGATCGCGCGTGAAGGCGCCCCCGAGGAGACTGTGTTGGCTGTGGCCGAGGAAACGCGGTCCGACCTCCTGGTCGTGGGCACTCATGGCCGCTCCGGAATAGGCCGTGCCCTTCTCGGCAGCGTGGCCGAAGGCTTGATTGCACGCGCGCCCTGCGATGTCCTGGCGGTCCGAGGATGGTGACATCGTTTTTAGCACCTCGGCGTGACGGTCAGACTTCCGAACTGCCAAGTTATATGGAACCGCCGTCTCGTCGATGTCACGTGTCGCTGCATATGCTGCGCGCCGCGCGCTGTGCTCCCCGGCCACGCCGCTCAAGCCGGATCCAGACTGACGGTCCGCCCCGCCGCCACATCGAAATGGCCGCAGGCATCAAGTCGCTTGACCCATCAGAGTTGGTCGACCATACGGCTTGCCGCCTTGGCAAATGGTACGGAACGGCCGCTAGAGGAAGCCTTGGCGCGTCACAGGCCTTCGAGGCGCTTGACGCTCCGCACAGCGCCGTGCATCGGCTCGGAATGCGCGCCGCCGAGCTTTATGAACTGGGCAAGCGCGACGAGGCTTACCGCGAGGTCGACGAAATGGAGCGAGCGTCTATAGAAGTTGTCCGGCTCCTAGACGAGCTGATCAGAAGCAATCATTGAGGCAAGGCTGCGGAAGGCAGCGATTGCGGAGGGCAACAAGAAGCGCTGCGTGCAGCCGTCCTGCCGCCGTTTCAGCATCGCCCAGCTTCGGCGAACAGCAGCGGCCCAAAGAATTGGGGACGCCTCCTTGTTGATCAGCCATGGCATGCGCGCGCCGATTCTCTCTCCAATCAGCGGTAAGGTCGTGGCTGCAAAGGACGTTTGGCCGGAGCGCCACGCCTCTGGATTGGCGAGCTGCCTTGTCGCCTATGAGAAGCTCGAAAATGACGGTTGGAGCCGGGCCGATAATGGGATTCCGGACAAGTTGGATCGCTTGCGCAGCGCTGCTTGAACGCTTCTTCCGATGTTGGCACTAGGCAGTCCATGAATGTCCACGGGACAGTTCCACCTCGAATGCATCAGCTGACTGTCCTAGTCCCCCAGCCAACAAAACCAAATACTTAGCAGAAGTGAAAATCGCATCGAAGTCGTCCGGCGTACGCGCAGTTTACTTGACCTGAATGCTCTCGAGATAATGCGCGAGTTCCAGAATGCGGAGATGAGCGCGGTTGTAGCCGGGCTGAAAGTCCTCACGCTTCATGCGCTCCGCATACTTCGGCATGTGCATGGTGTCATGGCCTTCGACCGGCTGGTCGCCGGCAATGACATCGAAGACGCGTCGGAACGGAAAAGTGCCGCCGTTGCGCTTGGTGATTTCGGTCAGATCATTGGGCTTCTTAAACAACTTCTGGCCGAGGTCACCACCACCCTTGGCATCCGCGCCATGGCAGGCGGCGCAGTTTTCCTTGTACTCTTCGGCGCCTTCGCGGAGGATTGTTGTCCAAGCTCCCGACTGGGCCGCAGCGATGCGTATTAGCGCGGCGAGGATAAGAATGGTGAGCACCACGATCGCCGTCACCTTCGCAACCCACGGCCATGGCCATCGCCCAAGGCCATTGACGTGGACCGGACCGCCGCCCCCGGCGCGTTGGGATTTGCGCAATGGCATAGCTATCCTCCCTTTTATGATCCGGCTTTGCCTTCCGCGAGCGGACTCGCCGCGTGGCTCTCGGCTAACGCGCAACCGTCACCGGACACGGCGCGCGGTTCACGACATCAGCAGAGACGGAGCCGAGCACTAAGCGCTTTACAGCACTCTTGCCGCCCGAACCGATGACGATGTGGTCGTACCCGTGCTCCTCGGCGTATTGGGTGATGCCCCGCGCGACGTCCCGGCTCTCGACGATGGCAGTCTCGACCTTGTCAGCGCCTGCCGCTGTTGCCTCGGCCGCAGCCTCGTCCAGAAGCGTACGGACCTGCGACGGCGACCAAAGACGCGCAGAGGCGTCACGGCGGCTATAGCCGCCGATCATTTCATTCACAGCGAGCAGGGTGAGGTTCGCGCCTGTGGCGGCTGCCAGCGCTCCGGCGAGGCGCGCGGCCACTTTGGTGGGTTCGCAATCGTCCACCGGACACAGGATCTTGTTCATGAAAGGCTCCGTCCTCTTGTCGCGATTGCGTAGCGGTGCAAGCAATTGCTCCGCTCACTTCACAGCGCCATCCTAGAGCCGTTTGGCGCTTTGTTGTTGATCGGTGTCAAATGAGCCCATGTGGCTCCTCGGCCCGACCGAAGTAAGGGTGCCTTCTTATGCGGCTTACGCCACACGCAGCGCCACGAGAGAAGATACCAGCGTCTGAAAGCGTTTTTTCGCGGCCTTTGAAGGGCTCTTTACCGACTGTGGCAGCGGTGCATCCCGAAGGGACGCCGTCTATCTGCGCCGGTCCGCCGCGCAAACAAGCAGTCAAACTTGCGCGCGCCCCCCTTGCCTTCCGGTGATCGAGACATCGGATTTCTCTTTCGGACCTCTTTGTCGCCACCAGCGTCTCGATACCGAGTTGATCGACACCATCGCCCAACGCATTGTGTCAGCCTCCGATCGATCCCCCTGCACCTGCCTATTCCCCTACCCCGAAAGAGAGAGGGACGCGCGGGCCCGGCGAAGCCCGGGCCACGATCGAGAGAGAGGTCCGGCAGAAAGGAAACCCCATGCCCCGCTACCGGGTCACCCAATATCGCGATGCCCACCAGATCTTCACAGCCATCATACCGTCCGACTCGAAAGAAGCCGCCTTCGCCCTGGCCGAAGCCGACACCTGTTGCTGGATTCCCGGCGATACCCACCCTCTGGATGACCGCAATATTCCCTTCGGGGAAATCGAGGAGCTTGATGACTTCTCTTTGGTTCTCGAACCCGGCACCATCCCTACGAAAATCTGGCTGCTTCATATCGATGACGGCGACAACGAAACGAGCGTCGATATCTTCAGCCACAAGCCTTCCGCGCTCATCGCCTTCGAAGCCGCCCTTACCCCCTACATGACCACCGAAGACCGCCGGACATCCCCCCGGAAACCCGGAAGCCGCTTACGAAGCCATCCTCGAACGGGAAGGCGGCGATCTTCCCTATGGACATGTCTGCCGACTCGAAGAGCACCGCCTGAACGTCTATCCCGTCACGCCCGCCTGATGGCCCGCCAAGAGAAAAAGCTTGCGCCACGAAATCTTCGAACCGCTGCGCGGGTTCGAAAGAGCCCGCCGTCAACATGAATGGAAGATCTCTTGACCACCAAACCCCGCACCCAGGCTGTCATCACCATCGCGATCGACAACGATGCCTTCGCCCACAGCCCCCCCCGTGACCCGCATTTCCTCCCGCAAAGAGAAAGGATGGCATCCCATGCGTCGCCGCAGAGCGGCTTTGCAGAGAGCAAGGCAGCTCCCGCGGAGCAAACCGCAACGGTGGAGCCATCATGCAAACTTCAAACTCATTTCAGGAGAGCCTTGCGCTCGCCCACTCCAACAAACCCGCACCAACCACACCCAAGGGCGAGCGCATCGTCGAGGCAGCCCGCCTGCTTGTCCCGCTCCTTGAGCAAGGCACAAAGATCGAAGCCCACGCCCTGCGCGATACGATGCGGTGCGTGTTCCGGGCCAACGACAACGAGGGCCTATGGCAATGGAAGGACGCCTACGAGGCCTGCGAAGCCGCACTCGTCATCTTCCTGCAGAAGTACCTTGCCGCCATGCGTGACGGCGCCGGCGCGCCCCGCAATATTCTGCCGATGCTGCGCACCCTTGCCGATCTCATCCCGACCCACACCCGCCGCTCGGAAGACAGCCAGGCCTTCCAGCAATTCTCCACTCCCCTCGAGCTCGCCTTCATCGCCGCCGAGGCTGGCGCCATCACGCAGAGCGATACCGTCCTCGAGCCTTCCGCCGGAACCGGCATGCTGACCGTTCACGCCCACGCCCTGCAGGCCAAGCTCATCCTCAACGAGCTTGCGGCCGCCCGCGCCGATATGCTGGCCGCGCTGTTCCCCAGCGCGCCCCTCTCACGCTTCAACGCCGAGAATATCGATGACTACCTGCCCCGCGCCCTAAAACCCAGCCTCGTGCTCATGAACCCGCCCTTCTCGGCCAAGGCCAATGTCGCAAGCAAACATCAGGGCGTCGACGCGCTCCATATCCATGCCGCCCTCAAGCGCCTCGCCCCCGGCGGACGTCTGGTCGCCATCACCGGCAAAGGATGCATTCCATCGAACCCCTCATATCTCGATATCTTCGGCAAGATCGGCGATCTCGGCCAGATCCTGTTTTCAGCCTCCCTTGCCGGCCGCTTCTTCGCCAAGCACGGCACCGCCATCGAAACCCGCATCACCGTCATCGAAAAGGGCTCCGAGCACGCCACGCCGCCCGCCTACCATGACGACATCACCGATCCGGACCTGTTGCTCGACCTGATCCAGGGCAGCCTTCCCGCGCGCAGCGTCCCAAACATTCCGGCCCTTCCCGATCCTGCCGCGTCCCCGATCGCGCTGCTCTCTACGCAAAAGCGCCGCCCCCCAACGGCCGTCCCGGCCGCCAAGGCCCCCGAGCCGGACAGCATCATCGAACTCGACTACCATCCGCGTGAGGATGCCGCCCAAGCCCCGGCCACCAGCGATAATATTTACGAGCCGTATCGCCTCGATTCCATCACCATACCCGGCGCCAAACCGCATCCCTCCAAGCTCATGCAATCGGCGGCCATGGCATCCGTCAGGCCCCCGGTTCCGACCTATCGGCCGCATCTTCCCGCCAAGCTGATCGAAGATGGCATTCTCTCCGATGCCCAGCTCGAAACCATCATTCTGGCGGGTGAAGCCCACAGCCAGTATCTCTCCGGCAAATGGCTGCTGGGCGACAATCCCCACACCCTTCACCCCGCCAAAGACGATGACGACACGGCGCTCACCTACCGCAAAGGGTTCTTCATCGGCGATGGCACCGGATGCGGTAAGGGCCGCGAAGCCGCGGGCATCATTCTCGACAACTGGCTCAAAGGCCGCCGCCGCGCACTCTGGATCTCAAAGAACGACGAGCTTCTGGAAGACGCCCAGCGCGATTGGTCCGATCTCGGGCAGGAAAAGTTGCAGATCGTCCTGCAAGGAAAATTCGCGCCCGCTGCCCCCATCGTCCTCGATGACGGAATCCTCTTCACCACATACGCTACGTTGCGATCCGCTGGCGCAAACAGCAAAGGCTCACGCCTGCAGCAGATCCTCAACTGGCTGGGCCCCGATTTCGACGGACCGATCATCCTCGATGAAGCCCACGCCCTTGCCAACGCCTCCCCCGGCGAATCCGAACGCGGCAAAGTCAGCGCCTCGCTGCAAGGCATCGCCGGGCTTTCCCTGCAAAACGCCCTGCCCCACGCCCGCGTCACCTACGTGTCCGCGACCGGCGCCACGGTTGTCGAGAATCTCGCCTACGCCTCCCGCCTTGGATTCTGGGGCGGAGCCGACTTCCCGTTCGTCACCCGCGCCGAATTCATCCAGGCCATGCATGCCGGCGGCATCCCCGCCATGGAAGTCCTGGCCCGCGATGCCAAGGCCCTGGGCCTTTATACCGCCCGCACGCTCTCGTTCGAGGACGTGGAGGTCGACATGCTGGAGCATGCGCTGACCGACGAGCAGATCCGCATCTATGACGCCTATGCCGAAGCGTTCCAGATCATCCATCACAACCTGACCGACGCCCTCGATGCCGCCAACATCACCAGCCCGGAGGACGGCACCCTCAACGGCCAGGCCAAAAGTGCGGCCAAAGGGGCCTTCGAATCCAACAAGCAGCGCTTCTTCAACCACCTGATCACCGCCATGAAAATCCCGACCTTGATCAAGGCTCTGCAGGCCGATCTCGATCGCGGTCACGCCCCCGTCATCCAGCTGGTCACGACGTCGGAAGCCCTCTTGAAGCGCCGCCTAGCGCTCATTCCGCCCTCCGAATGGGGCGATCTCAACATCGACATCACCCCGCGCGAATACGTCCTCGACTATCTGCATCACGCGTTCCCCATCACACTGTACAAAACCTATTCCGACGAAGACGGCAAGCTCCATTCCCGCCCCGCCATAGAAGACGGCCAGCCCGTCATCTGCCGTGCGGCCGAGCGCCTGCGCGATGACATGATCGAAAGCCTCTCAGCACTTCCGGCCGTTCAATCGGTGCTCGATCAGATCATCCAGCACTTCGGCACCGATATCGTCGCCGAGGTCACGGGCCGCAGCCGCCGCATCGTCAAAAAGACCGGCGCACACGGCCGCCCCGTTCTGGCCGTTGAAAACCGCTCCGGCTCGGCCAATCTCGCCGAAACCACTGCCTTCATGGACGACCGCAAGCAGATCCTGATCTTCTCCGATGCGGGCGGCACCGGGCGCAGCTATCACGCCGCGCTTACGGCCAACAACCAGCGCCGCCGCATCCACTACGTTCTGGAACCAGGCTGGAAAGCCGACGCCGCCATTCAAGGCCTCGGCCGCACCAACCGCACCCATCAGGCCTCCGCTCCCGTTTGCCGCCCCGTGGCCACCGATGTGCGCGGTGAAAAGCGCTTTCTCTCCACCATCGCCAGACGCCTCGATACCCTCGGCGCCATCACCAAAGGCCAGCGTCAGACCGGCGGCCAGGGCCTCTTCCGCCCGGAAGACAATCTGGAAAGCCCCTACGCCCGTACCGCCCTCAACGTCTTCTACCAGCAGATCATCCTCGGCAAGATCCCGGAATGCTCGCTTGAAGACTTCGAAGAAGCGACGGGCCTTACGCTTTCGATCGATCTCGGCGCGGTTCGCTCTGAAATGCCGCCCATGCACACCTTCCTCAACCGCATGCTGGCGCTTAAAATCGAAATGCAGAACGCGCTTTTCGCGCATCTGGAAAACATCCTCGCCGGCATCATCGAGCACGCGGTCTCCGAAGGCCGCTACGAAATCGGCCTCGAAACCATCATCGCCCACAGCCTGATCGTCACCAAGCGCCAGACAATCGACCGTCACAAGAGCGGGGCTGAAACCCTGCTCTATGAGGTAGAGCGCAAGAACCGAACCGCGCCCCTCACGCTCGAACGCGCCATCGAGATTGCCTTCGACGCCAAGGCCAAATTCATCCGCAACGAAAAATCCGGCACCGCCGCGCTCCTGGTCAGTGCCCCCTCGCGCACGATCGAGGACGGCTCGGTCGAGCGCCGCTATCGCATCCTCCGCCCGATGGAAACCGATTACCTCAGCGAAACAAGCCTGCACCTTTCATCCTGGAAAGAGTGCGACCGCGAAACCTTCGAACAGCTCTGGGCCGCCCAGCTTGCAAAAATCCCCGAGTTCGTCACCTCGCGCCTGTTCATCGTCACAGGCCTCCTGCTTCCGATCTGGAACCGCCTGCCCAACGATCACTGCCATATTTATCGCTTCACCACCGATGACGGCGAAAAAGTCATCGGACGCCCAGTGAATATGGCCGATCTGGCCAATCTGGGACTCACGCCCAGCTTCGAACAACCGGGCGAAGCCTACGACCACCTGAGCACCGGCGGCTTTATCGATCTGGCCGAAGGACTGAGCCTGCGCAAGGTCAGCGTCATGTATGCCCCGCGCATCGAGCTCACCGGCTTCAATGACATCAGCCTGCCAGGCTTCAAGGCCATGGGCCTCACCACCGAGATCATCGCCTACAAGCTGCGCCTGTTCGTGCCCATGGGCGATGACGCCAACGGCATTCTCGACAAGCTTTTCAAACGCTATCCCCCGCGCTGATCCCGCCTGTTGCCAATCCACGCCTCCTCTCCGGCTGCCGCAGAGAGGAGGAGGCCCCATGGCGCAAGAAAGGACGCGCGTATGAGCAAAGATACCAATGAAATCGCCAGGCTGCTGTCCCGTCATGCCTTGGCCGTCTGCCAGACCTATCTCCCCAATGGCCGCAAGACCGGCAATCACTGGATCATCGGAAATCTTTCCGGTGACAAAGGCCGCAGCATGCACGTGCGCTTGCACGGCCCCGACTATGGGCCGGGCGCTGCCGGAAAATGGGCGGACCACGCGACAGGGCAACACGGCGATCTTCTCGATATCATCGCTGCCGCAAACGGCGGCATCAGCTTTCCCGAAACCCTCGATGAAGCACGCCGCTTTCTATCCCTCCCGCAGCCCAATCCGCCGCCACCCGCAACATCGTTCCCGCCTTCCGAACATGCCGCCAAAGCCATGCGCCTGTTCCGTTCGGGCAAAAACCTCCTCGGCACCCATGCCGAACACTATCTGCGCAGCCGGGCCATTACCGCCTCATTGCAATACGCTGCGTTGCGTTTTCATCCCAACTGCTACTATCGCGCGGACGATGATGCACCGCTGCAAGCCTTTCCCGCCCTGCTGGCTGCAATCACCGATCTGTCCGGCACGCTGACCGGCGTCAATCGCACCTGGCTCGATCCCGCTGATCCCGTCCTGGCATCCATCCTCGATCCGCGACGCGCCATGGGCCGCATGCTTGGCCATGGCGTGCGTTTCGGCGTTGCCCGCGACGTCCTCATCGCCGGTGAGGGCCTAGAGACCATGCTGTCCATCCGTACGCTTCTGCCCTGGATCCCAGCCGTATCGGCCCTGACAGCCGACCACCTCGCCCTTTTGCACCTGCCGCTCTCGTTGCGCCGCCTGTATGTCGCGCTCGACAACGATCCCGCTGGCGACATGGCCTGGGCCGCCCTTTCGCGCACCGCCCGCGCCCAAGGCACCGCAGCCTTTCCGCTGATTCCCGCGCTCGATGATTGGAACGGCGATCTGCGCCATCTCGGCTTTGCCGCATCGAGCGATCTGGCCCTTGCACAACTGCACCCGGACGATATCGCCCCGGTCTTGTCCCCATTGAATCGATCTGACCCCGGTGAGCCAAGCCCAATCCCTGCGCGAAGGACGGCATAGCCCGTTTCCGCGTCCGCATCGATGGCCCGGGACCGTTCTCCCAGAAAAGCAGCGCGCGTGGAGCCACGGCCTTTTGAAGACGCGATCATGCCAGAGCCAGCACGGGGTCAACCCAGAGGGTCGGCGCGTTGCGCCGCCTTGCGCGCGGACAAGTCCGCGACGCTGCGGTGACACCCGCTTTCTGGCTCAGGCAAGAGGATCGCGAAAGGCCGTGGATGGTCCACGGCTCTGAACTTTATCTAAGGAGAAATCTTATGTCCCACTACGATCCTTCCGAGCGCGCCTCCTACGAGGGCTCCGCTACCGCCGCCGTCATCGAAGGTCTCCATACCTTCGGCTATACCCCCTCCGCCGATGAAATCGACCACCGGCCATTGCCGGAACCCGAGGATATGGACCAGGCGATTTCCGCCATGTTCCAAATCATGTCCGATACCCTGCAGGACAGCGCCTTGGAGCCCGACCTTGACGATCTGCTCTGGTCACTCGCCAATATCTTCCACCGCAAAGCTGCCACCGTGCAGCGCATGCTCGATGACAACGAATCGCGCCAGCGTTATTCGCAGGAGCAGCAGGACGGCTCGGAAGTCCGTTCCGTCGAGCTGGAAAACCTCATCGCCCACGGCATAGCCTTCCTGCATAAGCGCGACCTCTACGAAGCCTGCCGCGATCTCGCCGGCGCGCATTTCGAAGCCATCACCGGAAGCGCATGGCGTCCACGGGCCGGATCGCTTGCCAACCGCAAGACCATGACCGCCGCCATCCTCGACTCCAAGGATTACATCAAGGCCAAGCGGTACAAGGAAACCAACACGCTCACCCCTCCGGGAACTCTGATCGCCCTCTCCGGCGGCGTCGAATACAACAACGTGGCGCTCATTTACGAAAAGCTCGATACGCTGCTCAAGCGCTTCCCCGACATGATCCTGATCCATGGCGGTGCCGACAAGGGCGCTGATCTCATTGCCACTAAATGGGCCTCCGCCCGTGGTGTCACGCATATGCCGTTCAAGCCCGACTTCGCCCGCTGGGGCAAGAGCCGCGCCGGCTTCATGCGCAACGATGAGATCCTCAAACTCGAGCCGCGCGGCGTGCTGGTCTTCGACGGCACCGGCGTCCAGCACAACATGGCCGACAAGGCCAAAGCCGCCAAGATCCCGCTCAATGATTACCGCACCCAGAAGGTCGCGCGGTAAACGATGACCGCCCAAGCCCTGAGCGCTTCGCGGCGCTCGGGGTTTTTTTATGCCTCATCCCAATCATGTCTTGCTCTTAAAGCCCAACGCGCGATCAACGCCCTCAGCGCGCTCGGTGTTTACCTGCGCCAATAGTCAAAGCGCGCCCTGAAAAATCGCTCGATCCATTCCACATCCCCGCACGGCACCATTCATCGTTACACGCATATTCATTTACGCATTTCAAGAGAGAGAGGACCGTCGGCAGAGAGCGAACCGTTCCGGTTCAAAGAGAGCGCAAACGCGCCATTCCCAACCTCTCAGCGAAGGACCCGAGCCATGACCCTCTCCAACAGCGCCGTTGGCGACATTCTCTATACCTCCTGGGGTTACGAGCAGACCAACATCGATTTCTATGAAATCGTTGCCCGCCGCGGAAAATCCACGCTGGCCCTGCGCAAGCTCCAATGCAGCAGCGAAGACGAAGGCTGGTGCCGTCACAAGGTCATGCCGCTCAAAGGCCAATTCGCCGGCGACCAGATCCTCTCCCGGCGCATCAGCAAGCACGGCACGGCCAAAGTCGAAAACTATGCCTATTTGCACCCCTGGGACGGCACCCCCAAGCACGCCACGAGCTACGCCTGACGTAGCCACCACGTTTCATAACGAAAGAATTTCCCATGCCACCAAAGCCACCAAAACAAATGACCGTGACCATCACACTCGACAACGACTGCTTCATCGAAAATCTCGAAGCCGAAGTCGCCGCCATCCTTACCGATCTTGCCCATCGCATCCAACACGAAGGCGCCGGGCTAGAAGCCCACAAGCTCCTCGACAGCAACGGCAACAGCGTCGGCAACGTCTCGCTCTCTTACCGGTAGACCCCGCTTTTCACTCGCACACTTCTTGAGAAGAAAAGGCCGTGTTCTACCCCGGCGAAAAGCTGGGAGCGACACCCGAGAGTTGCCGCGCCCGCATCCCAAAAAAACCAACCGAAAGGACCCTTCCATGACCATCGCCTTACCCGATCCGCAAACCGCAACCGCGCTCAAGGCTGCCCAGCGTCAGCTCCAACGCATGCTGGATCACGATGAGCTGCGCTTTTGCAGCGAGACCGGCGCCACCCTCGAGCAGATCATCTCCAACATCCACCACGCGCTGATCCACCCGCTGCAGCCCGCTCCGACCATCAATCCGTCTGAGATCAAAATCTACGCCGTCCATGACGCAACCGATCCAGACCCCGAGCCCAGCCTCTGCGGATACAGCTTCAATGCCGAGCCCGGCAACGCCGAGCCCCATCGACGCCATCAGCCGATCGATCCCCTGAACCCCGGCGCCAGCCTGCATCTTTATTGCTTCAAAACACCCGAGCAAGCCTCGGCCTTCATCGGCGGCTTGCAACTCTTCCGCGCCGATGCGTGCGGCCAGACCATGCAGACCTTTGCCCCGGATCTAACGGCTGTTCTGGTTGAATTCTACGATTCGGCCGCAAACCATCTCATCATCAACACCGATCACCTGATCGCCACCCCCAGCGCCCCGGCCCATGATCAGTACATCGTTCTGGTGCAAACCGAGGCCGACCCGGAAACCCGGCGCTTCCTGCATTTCTCGGCCGACGATCCCCAACACGCGCAAGAGCAAGCGCGGGATGAAGATCCGAACAACACCGTCATGGCCGTGTTTCACCGCATACAATAGGCCCCCTGATCCCACACATTACCCATGACCCGCTGCGCCATTCGCGCTGGCACCAAGCCCTGAGCGCTGACCGGCTCGGGCCTTCATTATTTTCAGCATTCCATCAGAGAAAGAGACCCGCGCAGGCGGGCGAAGCGCGCCCGCTCGATTGAGAGGCGTGCCCTCAACCCGATCTGAAAGGACCATCCCATGACCGCAACCGCCATCGCCCAGCTCCAGTTCATGACCGCAGCCGAAGTCTGCGCCGCCGCTCCCCTGGGCGCCATCATTCGCTACACCGATCTTGCACCCGAACCGCCGCTGCGCTTCAAAAACAAGCATGCCGTCTGGCGGCGCTCCAACGCCCAAGGTCGCCTCATATCTGTCACGCCAGGCGAGAACGGGCATCCCGGCCACTTCACCCTGCACGAGGGCGATTTCGGCACCGGCAAAACCGTGATCCTTACAATCCGCAAAACCTTCGCCCTTGACAGCAGCCTGGGCTTTGCCATCGCCCAAATGCCCCCGCCGGGCTCGGTCGCCGTGCTCACCGCCTGGAACGATATCCCCGAGCTCCAGCATCTCGCCGCCAATCTGCAGGATGCCGCTGACTGGATGCGCACGAATCAGCACCACGGCGCCTACCTGGAGCCCGTCCTCGCCTGCACGCAGCGCGCTCAATGACCACCATGAAGAAGGAGCCTTTTCTCCATGAAATTCTTAACCCCACTTCAGCACGCCCAGCTGATCGCCAATGGCAAAGCCCAAGCCCCCGTCAAAGGCACCGGCCGCGAAATCGACTTTCTTCCCGTCGTGCGCCTCTTCAATCCCTATGGAGCGGGAACATGGCTGCTCACCGAGATCGATGCCGATGATCCCGATATCGCCTGGGGCTTGGCCGATCTCAACTGCGGGTGCGCCGAATTTGGCGCCATCAGCCTGTCGGAGCTTTCCGCCCTCCGCCACCCAGTTGGGTTTTTTCTGATCGAACGCGATGAGCACTGGAGCCCGCGCGCTCCCATCTCCGCCTACATCAAGGCATCTGTCGCCGCCGCCCGCATCGTCGAGCCAGACCTCGAACCCGTTTCGAACTGACGCTTTCCAGCCTGACCGGTCGGTCAATTCCCCAAAACAGCAGAGATCGAGAACGCCCCCGGAGGGGGCGAGCCGGAGGCTGCGCCAGAGAAGAGATTCGATCGTCGGCCTCCCGGCACCCATCACCGATTACCCATCACCCTAACCAGGAGCTTTTCCATGACCAAACCCAAGACCAAAACCACCAGCCCCGCCCCCGAGGCCGTGCAGATTTATCCCAGCCGCATGATCCCGCTCAATCTGCTCGATGTCGACGAGGCCAACGTCCGCCAGATCAAGAACGGCGTGACCATCGAAATCCTGGCCGATGACATCGCCGAACGCTCCCTGATCCAATCCCTCAACGTGCGCACCGCCACCGATGCCGACGGCAAGCCGACCGGGCGTTTTGGCGTCAAAGCCGGCGGCCGCCGCCTCAAGGCGCTGCAGATCCTGGTCAAGCGCAAGCACATCGCGCCCGACGCGCCGATCCCCTGCATCGTCAAGGACGACGGCAATGCCACCGATGACAGCCTGGCGGAAAACATCTTCCGCGAGCAGCTGCACCCGCTCGATCAATTCAGGGCCTTCAAGGATCTCGCCGAACAGGGCATCCCCGATGCCGCCATCGCCAAGCGCTATCACGTCACCGAGCGTTTCGTGCAGCAACGCTTGAAGCTCGCCAAGGCCAGCCCCAAACTGCTTAAAGCCTTCCAAGACGAGGAGATCAGCCTCGAACAGCTGCAGGCCTTTTGCGTCACCGACGACCACAAGCGCCAGGACTCCATCCTCAAGCTGATCAAGGGCGGCCAGCGCTACGGTGCCTATGACATCAGGAAAACGCTGACGGAAGATTCGATCGAAGCCGACGATCCGCGCGCCCGTTTCGTAGGGCTCGAGGCCTACAAGGACGCGGGCGGCACCCTCATGCAGGACCTTTTCAAGGAGGAAAGCGGCCCCTGGCTGCAGGATCCCATCCTGCTCGACCAGCTCGCCATCGCCAAGCTCGAAGCCGTGCGCGACGACATCCTGGCCAAGGGTTACAAATGGGCCGAAATCTGCTTCATCGGCACCAATATCTGGGATCTCAAGCGCAACCTGGCCACCATCCCCAACCTTCCCTCCTCCCTCACCAAGGAGGAGGCCGCGCAGGCAGAGCAGCTTCACGACGAGCACGACGCTCTGATCGAGGAGATCGATAACACCGACGAGGAACCCTCAGCGCGCAAGGCGGTCCGGCTCGAAAAGATCCGCACCACCCTGATCGACCTGCAGAACCGCCCGCCCCGCATGTCGCCCAAGCAGATCGCCCGTTCCGGCGTTCTCATCAGCATCGATAGCGATGGCGATCTCGGCATCGAATACGGGTTCCTAAGGCCCGAAGACGTCAAGCAGGCGAAAAAAGCGGCATCCAAATCATCAAGCGCTGATGGCAACGAGGACGATCTCAGCACGGATGCTGGCGTAACCGGCGAAGATGAAGATGACGATGACAGCGCCGATTACGTCCGCGCCGACAACAATCCAGGCGCCAACATCGCCGGAAAACTGCTCTCCGAAAGCCTGACCCGCGATCTTACCTCCTACCGCACGGTCGCATTGCAGAACGCCATGGCCCAGGACTTCAACACATCCTTCCTGGCCGCCCTGCACGCTTTCTGCCTGTCGTTCTTCTACCGGCGCGGTCAGTTCCACCAAAGCACCGACGCTCACAAAGCCTGCGCCAAAATGGCCCCGACGATGACCGAGTTCCGCGGCGTCCAGGGTCTGGATGAATTTGAACCGCAAAAGCAGATTACCCAGCGCCACCAGCAGTGGCGCGACCGTCTGCCGGAAAATTCGGACGCGCTGTGGAATGCCCTCAACCTGCTTTCCAACGAGGAACGCGGCGATCTTTTCTCGCACTGCGTCAGCCTGACCCTCGATGCGGTGCATGGCAATCAGGCCCGCTCCTCCTCGGCGCTGCATTCCGACCAGTTGGCCGAAGCCGTCCAGCTCGACATGGCGCAGGCCGGATGGGTCTCCACCGCCGCCAATTACTTCGGCCGCATCAACAAGGAACAGATCATCCAGGCTGTGAAGGAGGCCGTCCCCGCCAAGGCTGCCCTGATCGATCACCTCAAGAAAGGCGTGATGGCCGCCGAAGCCGAGCGCATCATAAAAGACACCAACTGGCTCCCGCCTTTGCTGCGTGCCCCGTTCACGGCCATGCCGGAGCCTGAGATCGATGCCGCTGTCGCTGCCGATGCCGATGCCGGGGAAACTCCGGCCGAGCCCAAAACAACCGAAATACCCGCTTTCCTGAAAGGTGGCCTCAACGGCGCTTCCCCCCCGCCTGCTGCCTAGCCGGAACGCCCCGCGCCTCGAACCCCTATCCCCCACACACCGAGGCGCGGGGCTTTTGTTCACCCCCCAACCAGCGAAGGAGACTGCTCGCAGCACCCATCATGACCGCCTCACCCCGAACCTCCCTCTACCGAAGAACCCATTCCCTGACCACCGAACTCCTGCACGCCGGAATCGCCGCCCACCATATCCACGGCCTCTTCCTGTCCGGCGACGACACAAATGCCCTCGGCCAGATGACCAAGCTCATCGAGCACATGCAGATCGCCATGCAAGACCGGCGCGAAATCACCCGCCTGATCAAAAAGGGCGTGCTCTCCCCGCCTTCAACCAAGCAGCGCAGCTAGAAGGCGACCATGACAAACCCGCAAACCCAAGAACTCTGGATCACCTTGCGCTTCAAAGGCTATGCCGATGCCGAAGCCCCGGCTCAGCACGTGGCCGAGCACACCCTTGCCGACCTGCAAGCCCATCTCGAGCGGCGCTATGGCGCGTTGCCCTTCGCAATCTCGCAACCGGGCGAGGTGATCAATATCGAGGAAGAAGCCCAGATCTACGACACGCAAGAGCCAACGCCGCTCTACGATCATGCCATGACGATCGCGTTTTCGCTGCGCTCCGAACATCCGTCCGGCGAAGATCTCACCCCGCAACAGATCCGCAATGCCCTCTATCAGCGCCTTACCAGATTAGATGACGATGAGTTGATCGAAGCCACCGGCGCGCCGTTCGATACATATGAAGTCGACCAATCCATCCCGGTTACAAACCCTGCGCTTCCCGCCGTGATCACGCAGCCGAAAACCTTCCAGGTCGATCACGAAGCTTCGGACGACACCTATCTCATTGTCGATGTTGCCGGTATCGCCACCGTTTCCATCAAGCGCGAGAGCGAAGGCATCGTCGCGGATATCTACCCGCTTCACGCCTCGGATGAGCCCGTGGCCTCGATCTACGCTTTTGATAACGACCTTACCGACACAGAACCCGAACCAGAAAAGGACCCCGACACCAATGGCTAATTACACCGCCGCTGCCCGCAGCAATTATTTCCGCGTCAAAAATCCCAAGGCCTTCCGCCGATGGTGCAACCGGCTCAATCTCGACATCATCCAGCCCGACAAAGACGGCCCGGAGCCCTTCTTCGCCATCACCCCTTCAGACGACGATACCGGCTGCTGGCCCTCTTTCCATCCCGAGAGCGATGAGGAACTCGACATCCATGACGAGCTCGCGCCCCATCTCGATCCGCGCGATGTCGCCATTCTCATGCAATCCGGCCACGAAAAGCTGCGCTTCATCACCGGCTTTGCTACCGCCGTCCATGCCGACGGCCGGACCATCACAATTTCGCTTCAGGACATCTACGACCGCGCGCGCGAAGAATTCGGCCAAGACCTTTCCATCACCGAAGCGATTTACTAGCGCCCCTTTAAAATCGGCCCCCGCTTGCTCAACAAAAGGTCTGACGCCGCAGCTTTGCCGCCGAGGACCGCATGCACCGCTTTCTCAACGCTCTCGCATACCTTGCCGTCATTATCTCGTACGCCCCGGCCGCAGGCTTTGCTGTGCTCGGCCCGGTTTTTGATCATCCCCCTCTATGGGCCGCCGCGGCGTTCGGAGCCGCACTGCTGCTGGCTCCCCCGGTCTTAAGCGCCCTCTGCTACTGCAAAGTCGATGCGCCCGATCTTTTGGGCATTGCCTCCGGTGAGCGGCGCTACACTTCGCTCTTTGCGATGCCGGTCATCCTGATCGCGCTCTATCACGTGGCAATCGCCAACACGGCCCAGGCCATCCACGATTTCGATTTCGCGGCAACCCTGTGCGCCCTTGGCGTTGCCATCGCCCTGATCGGCGCGGCGCTTCCCCTCCGCCCCGAGGATGACCGCGAAGATCGCCGCGACATTTAAAGGAAGAGATGTGCGCTAGCCGGGCAAGCCGGCTGCGCCGCCAGAGAAAGCGCGCACTCGGCTCCCCTCAACCCGAACCAAGGAGCGTTCCATGGGATGGATCTATCTGGACCTCGCCCGCGCCGGGCTCACGCTTGAACAAGCCAAGATCAACCACGTGCGCGATGCCACCCGATACGGCCCCGGCACGGCCGCACGCATCATCATGCACGAATGGCACCCCCGCACCTGGTACGCAATCATCGGGCTCTATGCGGCGCATTCCGATCAGCGCATGCAAACGCCCCATACAGTCTTCCTGCGTACCGACAGCATCGACACGAGAGACGGGCAATTTGGCTACAAGGACATGACCGAGCAGATGGGCCCGCTGGTCGAGGATACGCCCTGCTTGGTCATGGTCCGCACCATCTTCCGCTACATCCCCTACGCCGAGGGCGATGCCATCACCTTTCGGCAAGCGCACGGCATTCCCTTCCTCCGCAAAGGCCGCGCCGCAGCCGCAATGAGGGAGGCCCCATGATCTTACCTCGCCGCACAACGCCCCATACACGCTTGTCGTGGAATTCCTTAGGTGGCTGGCAGGACGCCGCTCTGGCAATCAATGCCCGCCCGCCTTCGCGCCTACGCCACCTTCAAATCGAATGCCACGTCATCGTGCTTGAGGCCGCCTATATCAACGCCTGCTCCAGTGCCGCTCTCCTCCGAAGCGTCAAGGATTTGCTGACCTCCGGCGACTTCCGTCATCCCTGCCGCGGGCGCCGCGCAGATGCGCCGCATACGCCGCTGATCGTGGCCATCAACAACAGGCTCCAGCGCCTTGAGACCGGCGCCGCCATGAACCTGATCAAACACAGCTACGGCGGCCACAAGCCCGCCCGCTATTACATCGACGGCAAGCGCGTTTCGCCCGATCGCTATGAGCTCACCGTCATCGAAGCCCGTATCGCTGGCTGGCAGCACTCCTCCTTTTGGGGGCGCACCCTTTGCACCGTGCCCGGCCGCGAACACTACCTCTACGGATCGTCCATCAACCGCTGACAGTAAGGATCTTCATGGCCACCACCAAACGCCCTCCGCTAACGAACAGCAATGAGCACCGCGTCGTATCACGCAATCACGGCGGCACGTTCACGGTCTGGTTCACCGGCACCCGCGCGGCCTGCCGCCGGTGGATCTTGGGCCGGGCGCGCGGTCATATGCCGCCCTACTATGCCATCACCACCCGTACGTCGGGCTTCGACAAATGCTTCTGACCGAGACTTTTTGGAGGCTGCGCCGCTGCTGATGGCTTTTTAGCCCCCTCACACACGTTCGGTACGTATCGCCCTTCCTGGCGCTGTCTTCCATAACTCAGGCAAAGGTCAGTCTTCCGGCCTCGCCCCCTCCCGGGGGCGACCGCGCTCTATCGCTCGCCCAAGGCGTCGCGACGGAGCCGCCCTCGGCGTCTCCGCCCATCCGGGTCACGATCGCATGGCCGAAACGCCCTTCCGCTCCAATTATCCGCAGAGACCCAGCTTGCGTGCAGACAGCGCACAGCCCGCAGTATCAGAGCAGAAAGAAAAACCCCATGACCTTCTTCGCCCGAACAACACCCGAGGAAACCGCCCTCATCGATAAAATCGCCCAGCGCATTATGGCCGACCCCGAACTCTCGCCCTATGCCAACAAAATGGCCGCCATGATCGAGATCATCCTCACCCACTGCAACGGCACGCCGCTCGCCCTCGATGCCCTCCTGACCGCCGATCCGCCCAGCTTCTGGCACGATATCACCGGCATCGCCCGCAATCTCGACCGCGCAACCGGAAAGCTCGGCAATGGTTTCACGCCGCGCCACGCACTGCACTAATGCGCCGGGGCGCAGCCGCGAGCGCCGCTCCAAGCCTGTCTTCGGCAACAACCGGCCGCTGAAATCCAACGACAGATCCACAACGCCCCGCAAAGAGAAAGAGCCGCCCAGGGTCCGGGCGAATGGCCGGACCAATAGAGAAGAGTCCGCGCCGGAAAGGACTCTTCATGACCCAAAAGAACATCGACAAACGCACCCTCTTCACCATCCTCGCAGCGCTGCGGCACTATCAGGCCGACCTCCCCCGCGCCAACATCGATACCGAAATCCTCGATATCGCCACCGAGGCCGACACCGTTGATCCGCTCTCCGAAGATGAAATCGATGAACTATGCGAAGACCTGAATACGCTTCCGCTGTCCCTGGCCCAACACCCCAGCCCGCCGCAAGCCACGCTCCATGCACATGATCCCGCTTCGTGGCTGAGCACTGTATGGGATGCCCTGCAGGGCTACCGCGAAGACTGCATTCCAGAGCACGACCCAACCTACGACGACGAATGGAGCGACATCTGCGGCGCCATGACCTGGATCAGCGCCGCACTCGGCCTTCCCGATGAAACCGGCCCCTCACCCCAGCCCCAAACCCCGCTGCAGGTCGCCATCCTGGCCAATGCGCTGAAACTCACCATCGTGTGCTGCATCGAGGCCCTCACTGCCGATTGGGACAAATCCGACGATGGATTCATCTCCCTGATCGACGCAGCCCAAGACGCGCTCACCGCCTGCGGGCTAGACAGCGGCGAACATGATTATGCCGATACGACCCCGGAACAGCTCGAAGCCCTCCAAAACAACCTGAGCGACGGCGGGGATTTAACTGCTGACGTCGCATCAGAACGCACACCAGCGACTGTGTAACCTGCGCTCCGCTCAGACCGGAAAATCCATAGCATCACAAGCCTCTCCAGAAGAAAGAGCCGCGATCAATGGGGGTACCGCGCCGAGGCGCTCAGAGAGAGAGCCAAGGCCCCCACCCCGAAAGGATCGCCGCATGCCACTCTCCCCCGCCATCGTCATTCCCGGCACGTTTCAAACCATCGCACTCACGGCCGCCAGCCCCTGGGGCCACATTCTGAACAGCGAGATTCTGATGTGGGGCCTGAATGCCCAGGACCACTCCGTCATTCCGCTGCTCTGGCAGGTGTCCACCGCCAGCCACGGCGGCACCAGAGTCCACGACCAGCTCGCCGCCCAGTATTTCACGGAACTCCCCGCCACCTGCCACGCCTACGGCGGATCGCGCCTCTGGTTCGAGGAAGACGGCGAAAGCACCATCCCCTTCTACATTTTCTATAACGGCCTGACGCCGGATTGCTGGCTCATCAAAAGCAGCCCGTACCCCCGCGACCGTCTGCTCCGGGATTCGCTCCAGCGCTATTACCCAGAAACCATCCCGGCCGTTCAGCGCATCGCACAGCGCTTCGATCAAGCCCTGATGAACGCCGGCATTGCTTTGCGAACGCCGCTCGCGCCGCTCGACTCTGCGGCCTGAACACACGCGCGCCATCGTACGCCGCTTCCGGCTCTGACCCTGCTTCTCCCAACCAACGAAAGGAAATCCGCATGACCGAACCGATAACCGACCAAGCCATAGAAATCATAGCCGCCACGCGCGACGGCGAAGATCTCGATCCCCAGCATCTCAAGCTGGTGGAGCTCGCCGTCAACGGCTTCCTCAACGAGACCGGCAAAGCCGCCTTTCAAGAGCTGCTCGCCAACGTGCGCTCCGGCTACGTCAAACCCTGGTTTCACGGAACCCTACACATAACCCGCGATCATCAAGGCTACATCTTCTACAAAACCCACCTCATCGAGCATTTCGATGCTGACTACGCCATGAGCGATCGCGCCAAGACCTATACCCAACAGCTTGCAAGCGCGTGCCAGACCCTCGAAGCAAAAGACATCACCCCATCCTTCAAAGCCGTCAATACCCACGCTCCCATCAGCTAACTGAAGGATGCGCTTGCTTGCCTGCCAAAGCCCGAATGCGGAACGCCCAAGGGCGCAGCCCGAGAGGGCCAGAGCAGAGATCCCTGCTGTTTCCGCTTTAGTTTTTTTCCGGATTTCTCGATTTTATTGCAATAATTTTCTCATTTCCCTATTATGTCATAAAAAACAAAACAATAGAGGTGTGCATGACAACAGAGTTCGAAACTCTCTTGAGTCGTGCAATTGTCGGAGATACCAAAGAACGCAAGACCTTTGCCGATTATTGCCGCTCGAATGAAAGATATATCCTAGCCCTTGAATGGTATCGCCGCCTTGCCGATGCCGGAGATGCCGAAGCCCAATACCACGCGGCCCTGCTCTATCACGACGGCAAAGGCTGCCCCCTTGCCAATACCGGCAAAGCCATCGAGCTGCTGACCCGCTCCGCTCAATCAGGATATCAGCCCGCCGCCCGCAAGCTCGCTGAGATCACAGGCGTTGCTCACGACGAACCCGGCCACGATGATACGCCGCACGATCCCGATCAGAAAAGACCCCTCACCTTCCGCGATGTCGCCTTCAAACCGACCGATGACGGCTCGTTTTGTGCCGAGATCGTTTCCAACGAAGATTTCACCAACTACAATGCGGCCTATGACACAGGCTATCCGGCGGCCGCCGATCAAGAAGCCCAGGATCCCAGCTACGACTACGACCGCGGCCATTACGCCAACATGGCCCTCACCATCCACGAGCCAGACGCCGAAGACGATCCCTATGCACGGCTCAAGGGTCTGGTCGGTCTCTCAGACCTCAAGGCCCAACTGGAAACCATCAAAGCGGTTCTTCAATTCCAGGCCCGGCGCGCCGATGCGGGCCTCGCAACCACAACCAGCAGCAACCACTTCGTATTCGTGGGAAACCCCGGCACCGGAAAAACCGAAGTCGCCCGCGTGCTCGGCCGCATCCTCAAGCAGTCCAAGCTCCTCTCCCGCGGCCACGTTGTCGAGGTCGACCGCTCCGATCTCATCGCCGGCTGGATCGGCCACACCGCCCTCAAGACCGAGGCCGTGCTCGAGCGCGCCATCGGCGGCGTGCTGTTCATTGACGAAGCCTACAGCCTCGTCCAAGGCAGCGGCTACGATTTCGGCGACGAAGCCCTGACCACCATCCTCAAATTCATCGAAGATCGCAGAACCGACCTGATCGTCATCATGGCAGGCATCCCTACGGAAATGGACGCGCTCCTCGCCTCCAACCCCGGACTATCTTCCCGCTTTCGCCACAAGATCATCTTCCCGGATTTCTCAGCCGACGAACTCTGCCAGATCTTCCACAAATTCTGCGGCGACAACGATTACATCCTGCACGGCGATACCTGGCCCGCACTTCGCACACTGTTCCGCGAGGCCCACAAGCACATCACGCCCGAACTTGGAAACGCTCGCTTCGCGCGCAACGCCTTCGAGGCCGCCATCGAGAACATGGCCCGCCGCGTCATCCGAAATGACGACCCCGATCTAAAAACACTCTATTTCAGCGATATCCCGATCTTCGCCGATCTTAAGACCGGCAAGACCCGCTCATCGGCCAAACTTCTGGTCTGATGCGCCCGGCAAGCTGCATCATGGCGTCGGACCCTCCTCAGACCCGCTGCCACGCTTTCCGCCCTTCTGCCCCGGTGCAACCGCACCCGCTTCCCGGTTGAATTCCTTTGTGATCTCTTTTTTGGGCCGCACTGCCTTGTCCACCGCCTTCTCAACCGGCGGCGCAGCCAGCTTCTGCTCCTGCGGCGCCGCAGCTATCGGTGTCTTTTCCTTGAACTGCTGCCGCTCCAGCAATCTTTTCTCCTCCGCCGCCTTGTTCCGCGCCCGCACCTCCTCCAGCGATTTGTTGCTCGCGCCCTGCCGCCGAATACTCTCCTTCGACTGAAGCAGCTTGTCGCGCGCCTGCGGCGACACATCGGTCGGAATATCAACCTTCGGCGCTACCGCCTTCCCGCGCGATGCGGCACCTGCCGCATCGTCGATCGATTTCTTCGCCTTCTGCTCGGCCGCATTATCGATCGCTTTTTGAGGCGGAGCTTCTGGGGCCGGCAGCGGCTTTGGCGGATCAGGCGTCGCCGCCTTGCGAAACGTGTCCTGGTATCGACCGGCCGAAACCGTATCGACCGGCCAAGCCATCAAGCCTGCCGCAAGAAGCAGCAAAAGCACCATGATGCGCATGTTCGCTCCGCTCTATTGAGGGCGCTTGTACTTCGCCCTGCTCGCCTGCGCGCTCATCAACGTGCCCCCAGCGACCCCAAACCCCACGGCATAAGGCAAATCGCTACGAACAGATTTCATCCGCTCTTGCAAGCTCAGCCCCGGCGGACCCGCGCTGAAGCTCCAAAGACTCGTTTCCACCATCTCCGCCATCACCGACGAAGCCAGAGCGCGACCCGTCCCGCGTTTGATTACACCCTTACCCATGTTCCTCAGCAGCGGTTTGGTCAGATACGAACCGACCCCGGTCGGCAAAAGGATCCCAAGCATCTCCGCCTGCGCGTAATATTGCTTTTGCGTCTGACGCGATAACGCCGCCCGCTGCTCGTTTTCCCAAACACACAGATCGATTTCCTCGGCGGTCCGCGGCTTCATCAGCTCCGCCTTGCCCTTGTCAAATTTCCGCTCCTCTCGCACCGCGTTGAACACTTCATAAAAGGCACCCAAAATATTCACACCAAGCTTGCCAAACTCACTCCCTATGCAGCTGATCCAGGTCGCCTGACCGTAAAGGAACGCGTTGCTCACACCCCATGCCATCGCCTCGCCTTCACCGGCCTGACCGGAATAGGCTTCGTTGAAGAAATAATAGACCGGCACCGTGCATGTCTCCGGACACGCCGCGCCCACGATCTTGAGCGAGATCGCCTTGTTGATCCCGCGCTTGATATCCATGGCATGACGCTGGATCTCGGCCTCGAGGTCGATGATCGCAAACACCGGCTTGCCGTTGATCGCCAGGATGGTGTCACCCGCGCTGATTTTCTGCGCGGCACCGAAAATATCCTGGGCCATCGCAGTCTCGATCTCGACCCCGGGGCTCAAGGGAGAATTGCTGTCGACAATCTTCGCGCCGAGATAGCCGACAATCGTCCGCCCGCCCAACTCCTGCGCCTCCTGCATCTGCTGAACCATCACATCGCGCAGCGCCTTGAGCTGCAATTGCGCAAGCTCCACCCCCTGCAATGGGGCCCTGGCGCTCCCCTGCAGCAACGGCCAGTTCGGAATATCAAACCCGTAAGCCCACACCCGCGATTGAGCATCCGACCGCGCGGCAAGCCCATACCCAAGCAGCCGGCCGTTCTCGCACGTTTCATCGCTCACAAATGGCCGGCCCTTTGGGCCTTCCTCTACAGCGCTGCAATAGATCACATCGGCCGTGCCATGGAAGTAAACCGTATCGTACGATTCCTTGAAAACCACCCGGTCTTCCTCAGCCAGCGCGCTACCGAAAAACGCATTGACCTTCTTGTTCGCCTCGATCGCAGCCTGGTCATGGATCCCCGAATAGCCATGCACATAAATCTCGCCGAAACCCGGCCGGTGATAGACGGTACGCTGCTCGCAATCACCGCTTCCAAGATACCCGCTGCGCAGCCGCGTACGATTTTCGCTGACCCGCACAGCAACACTCAACCGCACCGAAGACAGCGAAAGGTTGCACACCGTCAGATGTGCCTCCTCGATCTTCGCCCCCAACGCGTCAAGCTTGCGCTGCAGTTCCTGCAATACCGAGTCCTGAGCCGTGATGCGCTTATAGACGAAATACCCGCCCGCCATAAGGAGACCGAGCAGTACGACTTGAGATCCAACAAGCCATTTAACACTGCTATCCATGCCAACCCCCGACCAGAAACCCAAGCCTTCCGCCCTAGACAATGAGAAGTGTTGGAAGAAATCAAGCGCAGCTCAAGGGCACTGTGCGCACAAACTTTCAGCACACAACCTTGCAACGTTTCAATGACACCAGCATCAATCCGCCATGGCTCACCAACAGCCAATACGTCTGTAGAGAGGCCGAGAAGGGCTGCCCCGAGGGCAAAGCCCGGGGCAGGTCAGAGAAGAGCTCCGGCAGAAAAGGAGCCCTATGACCCATCCCCACTACCATGCCGTATCATCCGCCAAATTGTTCGGAGGCTCGGCTGAGGACTATCTTCCTATTCACAATTGGTTTGATGCCACCAAGGAGAGCTTCGCGGATTTCCGCCACCGCGCCCTGCGCCATCACGCCGAAGGAATCTTCGAGGCCGAACGCGTGTTTGGCATCACCATCACCAACAGTGACGGCAAGCAGGTGCCCGTCCGCTATATCGCCGAGCAACACGTCATGGAAGATTGCGGCCGCATCCCCTCGGTCGCCGATTGGCTTTCCAGGATCCAGCCCGAAGCATGGATGTCCCGCGCTACCAAAGTCGGCGCTCACTCACGGAGGGCCGCATGATGGATAAATCTCACGGCACCCCGCTCACGGCCGAACAGCGCCTCTTCGCTCTGCCCCCCAAAGCAGCGCAGCCGTTCCGCCAACTGCTCACCACCGGCCAGATCACCGATGAAACCGTCAATCTCGTTCTCGATGCCGGCGAGCTTGCGCAGGACACAAGCAAGCTGGTCGGATTTGCCGCCGGTTACCTCTCCATGCGCGCCCAGAACGTTCCGGTGCACGACGTCATCGCCATGGCCAAGAGCCAGAACCGCCGCCTCAACCTGGCCTGGAGCCCGCAGCGCTGGAAGGACGAACATGAACGTCTCTCACGCGCCGAAGCTTTGCGCCGCTTGGCAACTGAAAACGTCCACTACGACCTCTCGGCTTACGAGCAGCACCTTCCACAGCGTTTCCACGGCTACCTTATCAAGAGCAGCCGCCGCCTCGGCATGGAGGGACTGCGCCAGAGACATTGCGTTGCCAATTATCACGCGCGCCTCATGGCAGGGACCTGCGCCATAGTTGCCGTCTTCATCGACAAGCAGCGCTGGACCGTAGAATTGGGCCTCGGCAATGATCCGCTAGCTCCGCTGCGCATCACTCAGATCAAAACCCGATACAACGGCCTACCCTCGCCCGATATCCGCCAGCGCATTCACAAACTGCTCGGGATCGAGATTCCCAAGGCACCGGCCCAGCCTCCTCAGGCAACCGAAAGGCCCTCTCTTTATCTGGAAAATCTGCGCCGCGTGCTTCCCGTCCTGCGCGATCAAGCCATCGAAACCGTTATCGTCAATTTCGACGGCTCCGGAGACAGCGGCCAGATCGGCGACATCGACTACTATCCCGCCGACCGCAATGCTGCCGTTCGCAATCTCCCCGTCGAGCACTTGCAGAATGAGCGCTTCTTCGATGACGGACAATGGACCAGCCGCGTGATACCGCAGCAGGCCAGCCTTGATGACGCCATTACCGCCCTCACCGACGATTATCAGGAGCTAAGCGGCTGCAACTGGTGGGACAACGATGGTGGGTACGGCACCCTCGAAATTGACGTCCAGGCCGGAACCGTAGAACTCAGCATCTATGTCCGCGATGTCGTCACCTTCTGCGATCATTCCTCCTGCCGCAATATCGAAACGGGCGAAGAGCTTTAGGCGCCGGGCTCCAAAGGCCAATCGACCGGACTCTCGCCACGCTTCTGTTCGTGCCTCACCCATTCCAACAGAACCCGCTTGGCATCGAAAACAGTACTTTTATCGAGATAAGTGCGCGCCCCTCGCGCTACTTTCTCTGCGTCCAAGCAAATCTTCGACGGCCAATCTGCGTTGCGCGGATCGTCCGGATCCTTCAAATACCGCAGCGTTCCCCACAACATCCGGCCTTTGAAGAAACACAACGCCTTGAGAACGATGTCCGGCTTACCCAGTCGCGTGAGCCCCGGAATAGTTCGAAAAAGCCGCCGCGCATCGCCATCCTGGCCAAGCGTTCCCACCTCCATCAAAGCCCGCATCTCCTGGATGATCCCCTCCAGCCTCAACGCCTCCGGCAACTGGTGATTTTCCGCTATGCGCGCCGCCCGCTCCAGGTAATCCTTTACCGGCTGCCGGCCGTCAACAGCGACCATCAGCGCCAGGATGTCCGAGAGAGCGTCGCTTTTCAGCTGGCCCTCCTGCTGCCGGCGCTCTGCCCGCCAGGACGCGATCTGCAACGCCCGATATATCGTCTCATCCTCACCTAACAACAAAACCTCCGGCCCCCGATAGGCCATCGACGCTCGCTTCTTTGTTTGCCCTTCTGCACCATCCTTAAAGTCATTCTTCATCTCGCGTATCCCTTCGATTTTCCCGATGATCCGCGCCGTCACGATCTCCTTGGCAGGCTTGGCACTCTCCACGTACGCGACCAACAACCTACCGCTGAACATTGGCGCTTCCCAACAGAAAAGCCGCCCCCGGGCTTTCCCAGAGGCGGCTCCCGCGCGCGCGGCTGTGCAGCCCGCTGACCTGCCATCTAGGCGGCCATTTCCAAACCAAAATGCGGAATCTGGTGCATCCCCACCGGCACCTTCATTTTCGGCATCCGCACCCGGCTCAAAAGTTTGTTCTTCACCCGCTCCGCCATCACAGCCTGTTCGTCCAGGCGATCCTGCTTGCGCTGCGCATCGAGCAATCGCCCCTCCAGCACATGCAAGGCAACCATCGAGCTCAGAACGCCGCTGTACCCCTTCAGCCAGACCACCCGATAGCGCTTGCCTTCGAACTCCTCCGGACTGCTATTGAGCTCCTCGACATTTCCAACCGGCACAAAGCGGTTGGCTCCGATATCGACGAACCCCTGACGCTCCATCACCGTTTCAAACGACACCGGCGTCACGATCCGCCCCTTGCTCTTGTCCCGCAGCACGATCACGGCTGCGTTGCGCGGCGCGTCAATCGGACCATCCCGATCTTGCCCCAAAGCTTCGTTTTCCCGCACCTTGCGCACATACAAAATGTCACTAGTGCGAACCTTCATCGATTTATTCAAACGTAAGTATTCCATTTTTTCCTCCACACATTTGGGGGCAGAAAGGCGCCGCCTGACGATCGGCCCCGCAAGCGGCGCCCCGTTTCTGCTCCTCCTTACAGTTACGCCATACCCAGCTCAGGCGGCTCTTCCGGCGCTGTCGTTGCGCCCCCCGACGTGCCCAGCGCCTTCTCGCACCGCTGCTTGATCTGCTCCGGCGTGGCAGGGCTCAAGGCCATGCCATTGATCAACGCCACGGACGACTTCCATGCACGCTGCACATCGTAGCCCGCCTGCGAAAGCGATGATTTCTCATCCTTCGTAAACGCCGCCACCCTGTCCTGCGCGATGTTTGCCGCCGGCACAAAGCGGTCGTACCCAATATTGACGGCTTTCAAGGCCGTCTTCAGCTCATCCACGCCAGTGGTCGAGAGCACAGTGCCGTTGCCGTTCGCCAGCGTGAACTTGGTCACGAAGCGTTCAGCGTTGATCCCGGAATTCGCAGCGCGCGACTTGTCTTCCTCGGTAAACGGACCGAAGAACTTGATGTTCTCGCGCACCACCGTGTCGCCCTCGCCGATATCCACCAGATCCAGACCCTGCGATCTGAATTCCACCAGCGAAAGACGCGAAACCTTCGGGCGATCCTCCCCCTGCAGCGTCACCTGCGTTCGCAAACCGCTGCCATCAATATTGTACTTCGCCGAAATCCTCTGGCGATCGTCATCCTTAAGCTCGCTCAGCTTCCTGATGTTCATGGTGTGAACGGCGGCACCGTCGCCGATGCTCACGAAACGAACCCCGCGCTCGTTAAGCTCCGCAATCGTCTTGGTCGCCCAGAACGAACCAAGCTCCCTGGTCAGCACAACCCGGGTGCGGAACTTCGACGTGTCCGAAGCATTCGCCTGCTCGGCAAAGATCTTCTTCTGCTCAGGCGTGATCGGCTCCAAACGCATGATGTTGCCGCGCACCGCATACTTGCCGCCGCCCACATACACGAGCTGGAAGTCATTCGAGCGCAGCTCCTTCACAGATTCGCGGGCGTAGGTAGGATCGATTTTACCCGCCTCGTAGATCTTGGATTGAAACCCGCCCGACGAACCGTCCACATCGCCGCCTTTAGGACCATTCACGATCTGCAGGTAACGAATGCCGCTGACAAGAATTGCCCGCTGCGGGCCGTCCTCCAAAGTCACTGTAATGGCTTTGGCTTTTACGCTATTATTGGTGTTGTTTACGTTGGTGTTCATAATTAAATACTCCTTTTTGATATGATTAGCTATAAAATATGTACAGCGATATTTTCATAATCAACCATAGATGGTCAATTATTTGATTGCAGAATTTTAATTATTGTCTGATTTCTGCGCCTTTTGCGCCGGATGCTTTTACATATTGCAAAACACCATTTGCAACTTTCTGACGCAAATATCAAAAGCGTTTGCAATTTAATTGTCAGCAAAACATCCAACCGCTACGATAATAATCAGTAATCTCCCCTTCGGATCCCGATCCGAAACGCCCAGGGCCTTCCCCACAGGCCCTGGGCCATCTTCAATTGACCGCATCAGAATTTCGGCCACTCGCGCCAGCGCACCAGCGGGCAATACGGGCCGCTGGTCCGAAATGGATCCAGCCCGAGATAATCGCACCGCGTGTAAATGCGGGCCGCCCCCGTCCCAACATACGAATACTCATAAAGAACATGCGGATTGCCCCACGCGTAGAGCATCCAGCCCACAGCTCCAACCACCACCACCCGACCGTTCAGGCTGATGTTCGACTCCGCAAAACTCTGCTTTACAGTCCGCCACAGCGCTCTTTGCACCGCGCCCTTGGGATTGCGCGGATCATCAGGCTCGGGAAAATGTTTCACGACATAAGCCATCAGAACACCACCTCCTTGGGTCCCTTAAACCGCTTGTTCCCATAGCGCCGATTGACCGCATATTTCGAGCGCATCGGTTCACACCGCTCATAACCCGGCAGGCTGACCAGCATCACCCGCTCCTGCCGATACAGCACGATCGCCCGCTTCTCGCGCCGCACCATCTCCGGCGTCAGCACAGGCCGCTGCGCAATCGAACGGTTTTCGCCAACCCCATCGCTCGCCGCATGGCCCAGCGAATAGGATGACGACAATATATTCTGGGTCCCGCACAGCTCGCTGACCTTCTTGGCCTCCTCATCCGTCGAGATGGCGAAGAACATCTTCAAATCCGAGTTATCGAGGATCATCTGCTCACCTTCCGCGCCCCACGTGGCGCGCATCTGCGCCCGCGACTGACAAACATTGATCAGGTGAACATTGCCGTCGCCGCGCACGATCGTCATCTGCTTTGGCAGATCCTTCACGACGAAATTCGCCGCCTCATCATTGATGAAAACCACACGCTGCGGGCATGGATCGCGCTGCAGCTCAAGCAGCATGCACGCGTTCAGCATCGCCCCGAACGGCTCGAACACCACGCGCCGCGAGCTGTCAAAATGGTTGTAGATCGTGAGATGACGACCCTGCGCATCCTTGTATTTAAGATCGCGATACCGGAACGTCGATTTCTCGGTGAGCTTGTGAAGGATTCCCGACTTCGCATAGGGCATCATCGCCTGCTTGGCGACGTTGATATATTCCTGCAGCCCGCCCGGCTTCTTGTCGTTGACCATACCAATCATGCCGCGGGCCATGATCGCCAGATCGCCCTCCAGAGCGGCCTCGTATTCCACCTCCTCGCAGAGCGCGAGAAACATATTCAAATCCGTCACGATCGCCTGAACCGCAGAGAGACTGGCGTTCTGGGGGTCCTTGACGCAAAGACCGATCATCGCAATCGTAATCACGTCACGGCCGCCTTGGCGCCAATAGGAATTGCGCTCATCCTTGGGCTCCGGCACCAGCGCGAGCGCGATCGTCCGTGCATCCGTCAGCACGTCCCCGCCGCCGGCCGCAAGACCGTCCTTGATCAAATCCAGCGGATTATAGGCTTCCGATCCGCCGACCCCGAGGCGAATGACCCGCTGCCCGAAGCGCCGCGCCCGGTATGCCGATGTCACCTCGAAGTTCTCGCCTTTGACATCCGTCACCACACACGGCTGATCGATCAGTCCCAGAAAAATGAATACCAAATTCCGGTTCTTGCCTGCACCCGAAGGCGCAACAATCAGCATGTGGACCGCTTCCAGCAGCAGAACCTTGCGACCCACCACCCCGGCATAGAACACCACCTTGTTCTTCACCGAACCGAACGCCTTTGCGAACCAGCCCTGCTCAACGCAGATCCCGGACTCCTCGATATCCTCAACGGTCGCGATGCGCGCCGAATGCGTCGATTCCTTCGGCCGCTCGGCATCCAACGCCTTCCTGAAGCGCAGCCGAAACCGCAGCGCCGCCAGCACAAGCTGCAGAACGCAAAACCCAGCCACGGCCATAAAACCAATGCGCGCCTGTTCGGCATACTCTGGCGGCACGTACTGCCAAGCCCAGCCGTCCTTCAATGCGTAATAGAGCGCGCCAAGAACAACGACGGATTGCACCACCGGCGACGTATTCTTCCGCGCCTCCTGCCCCTGCCCGTTAGCTCCGCTCCTACCGCCAGCCATCGCTCCAACTCCCGGATCCGGTCAAAAAAATACGGGGCACGCCTAAGCGCTGCCCCGCTACCACCGCTCGCCCGCCATCACGAGCTCTCGCTCGGAAACGAGCACAGGCCCGTGGCTTCTTCCATTTCAACGGCCGTGAAACGGATCTGCGCCAACTCCGCCGCAGAAATCGTTTCCTTCTTCACCGCCTGTCCCGGACGCTTCCTGGCCAGCTGCACGCTGATCGTCACGCCCTGGTCATTCGGCACTTGCACGTAGCACCAGGCCGCCACCCACTCCTGATGCCGAACGAACGATTTGTATTCGACGCCGGTCTCGACCTTGATCCCGCGCTTGAACACGTTGCTCTTGAACAGATTGAACGAGGTAGAGGCCTTCTCCAGCGCCTCCAGCTTGGCAAGCTGCTCCGCAAGCTCCGCCCGCTTCTGGTCCAAACCCGCCTTCTCGCCTTCGAGCGCCTTGCCGCGCCCTTCAAGCCCGGCAATCTCTTCGTTGCGCTTTTTGATCATCGTATCGAGATCACGCTCGCGAAGATCGAACGCCTTCTGCCGCTCCTGTATCTCCTGCTGAAAGGCTTTTTCCATCTTGGACAGGCCTTCGCTCAACTTCTTGTCGAAGCACTTGTCATCGCCCTGAAACTCAATGCCCACAGCGCAGCGCAACTCAGGCCAGATCGGATCATCGGGAAGAGAGCGTGCGATGTTGAAAGCCACCAGCACGCCCACCGAAGCGGTCACGCAGCCAACGGCACAAACCGTTGTGAAATCCACGATCCCAGAACCAACATCACCAAGCTTGCTCATTATGCTTTCCTTTCTTGCGAACCGTTCCGATATCGCCACCTCAATCGGATCTGTTCATTCTCAGTATTCGTTGTTGTGAACCGTCTTCTGCACCTCAACCGCACGACATGGATTTCCGATAAAATTCCTCGACCACGTTTCGCTCCGTTCGGTGAAAAGAGCGCGCTTACGCGCGCTCTCTCTTCTTGCCAGCCGGCGCTACCGCCACCTTTTCCACCGCCGGCAATGCGATCTTCGCCAGCACATCCGGATTGAGCAGCTCCTTGCCGACCACATCATCAAGCTCCAGCAGGCCGCGAACGCGCGCTTCCCGCTTTTCGCGGCGCTTGACTTCCTCCAGTCCATGCAGGCCCAGGAAGATCAGCGCCCACACCGCAAAGAGATCGATACCGATTGCCAGAGCCAGGGCGGGCTTGAACTTGTGCTTGAACTCCCAGACCACCTCCGACATCGAAACCGACTCCACCAGCGAACCGCTGACAGCCTCAGCGCCCGAGAGCTCATCGATCAGCGTTCTCAGCTTGGCGGCAATCTCCGCCATGTCCTGGCGGGTCTGATCAATCGCCGCTGTCTGACGCGCACCCACCTTCGAACCATCGGTCGGCATGGCCGATACCGCCGATTCAACGGCTGCCAGCGATGAGCGCACCATCTCGCCCAGACCGGCAGAGTTCATCGCACCGATCATCGAACGAAGCTCCGACGCGCCCTTCACGAACACGCCCTCACGCTCGCTCATCGGGAGATCGCGATTGTTCACGGCCACCGAGATCTCGGACAGCTTGGCGCGCATTTTCACCGCTTCCGCATCGGCCTTCTCGATCGCACCACGGATTTCTTCCGAACCCGTGTTCAGAACCGCCGCTGCGCCTTCAAGCGACTGAGACAGCGGACCAGCGCCACGGGCTCCCGTCGCCCCGCCGCCGGCAGCCTCCGATGATCCGCGGGCCGAGAAGCCGGCGGCCTTCGCCGACATGGCCGTCGGAATGCCGCGCGCGTTCTTGATCTGGGCCGTCGCACTGGCAACAGCCTTCTCAAGCTTGTCCGTTGCAGCATTAAGGTGCATTTCCAGCGCCGGAATGCCGGTCGTGGACATGAACGCGTACCAGGAGCTCGTTCCAACTGCCCAGCAGCAGAACAAGAAGATGCACACCCACCCGCCGATGAACGCGGATGTACGATCCATCGTGGTCGAAAGCTTCGAGGCCTTGAGGAAGCCGATATAGATGCACATCGAAAGCGTGATCGCCACGCTCAGCGCCATCAACGCGTTCTCAAGGGTTGCACCCAACGAGCGTGCCAGCTCGTAGTTCAGGCCCTTGTAGACCATCTCGCAGGTCAGCATCGAAGCCGCGATCACGGCAAGCTCCGCCAGCTTCGCAGACACGGCATGCGCCCGACCGCGCTTCTTCTTGCGAACGATCCGACGCTGGCCTTCCTCCACCTCCTCCTTGGTGGGCGGGTTCAAATCCCAATCGAACACCGCTTCCTTCTTCGCTCCGAGCTTGCCCTTGACCCACTCGAGCGCACGCTTGAAAAATTTCATCGCTATGCCTTTCCTTTTCGTCATCTGCCGGACAAGCGGCGCACCTACGCCGCAGCCGCCTCACGCATCGCTCAGACCCAGGTGAAGCTTCGATTTCCGGACCCAGTTTTCGAACCCGCGTACTTCGGCGCGCTTGTCCTTGATCATCTGATCGAGCAAATAGCCCATGCTCAGATGCACCCCGGCGCGCAGCGCCAGCTTTTCGATCTTTGCGACCGAAATCTCCGGCCTGATGTAGCTTTCGAACGACCGCTCCATGATCAGCGGCACAGGCATACCCATCAGCAGCTTGGTACGATTGAGCATCACCCCATCGCCAGACATCCGCGCAAAGAACGCGCCGTGAAATGCCGTGCGCATGTAGAGATCGTCCTCCAGCACATCGAACTGAGAGCTTGTTTTCGACATCAGCTTTCCTTTCCCAACGGCGACAACGCATCGCCCGTAAAGCCAAGCTTGGGAAAGCTCCGGCCTCTCTCAATCGCCCTGCCGTTAGAAAATTCGAGCCAACCTCGCGCTCACCCAGCACCCGGCGCGGCGGAACCAAACGGCGCGCGCTATCAAGCCCCCTGACGGGCAAGCTCCGAGATTATTTTGCTGTTCAAGCCATCAACCGGGCGCACCGAACACCTTCACCGATGCCCGCGCACTTTTCAGCATGCCCAGCACTTCAAACCGCCGCTGAGGGCGAAGACGGCGGATTTCCCGCCTTTATGCATCTCGATCCCGGAGCAGCGCCCGAAGTCCTAAACGGGTGCTGGCCTGGCAATGCCCGCACGGTGCAACGACATCTAAGCTCCATCACACTGCACAACGCCCCCTATCCGGAAGACGACACTCCCATTCCGCCTGCGCACCCGAACGCGCGCATGCCTGAAATCGTCCGCCGCCACATGCTGTGTGTGCTCAAGCACGGACCGGGCAATTACCCGCCCGAGTACGTCTATAGGAACCCTGTTGAAACCAAACCACCGGCCATCGATGAGCCGGAGCCCGCAAGCACGAAGATGCCGATGGGATTCATCCCCCGCACCAGATTGATCCAAAGCACCGTCTCTCAGACCGGCGCCATATTGGCCGCTGTTTGAACCGTCATGCCTCGTGCGTCTCACAACTTTCTTTGAAATTTTTCCCGTCAGAACCAGCCAGCCTTACCAGCACTTTTATCCGACGCGTTCCGCAAACCGCGCGACATCATGATTTTTAGTCGCGCTTGCAACGACCTTCCGCACCAGCACCGCGAAGGTCGTTGCATTTCCGGCCCTATGCGCCGGATGCCCAAAGTGCATGGCTGGATGGTCCAGCCAGAAAAAACTCCTCAGAAAGGACACTTACAATCATGACTACTCAAACAACCAATAAAGCACCGATCTACGAACTTGGCTTTTGCGCCAAGAAAGGCACTGACGGCCGCGGAGGCGAAATCCTCGGCTCCATGGTACGCCTGGCCGCCGTATGGGAGCGCAAGGATGCCACCAAAGGCGGTCTTGTCGATTTCTATACGAAAGCCGCGTCCCCGTTCGGGGCTCTGGGCGAAGGCGTTGTCTTCCTCTTGCCGCCCAATCTCCCTGAGCAACGCGATGCCAACAAATCGTACCCCATCTACGAGCTGGGTTTCTGCGCCAAGCGGGGCAAAACCCAGTCCGGGCAGGATATCCTGGGCGCCATGGTCCGCGTTGCGACTGTCTGGCCCCGCAAGGATGCCAGCAAGGGCGGTATCGTCGACTACCACCTGGATCCCGCCTCGCCCTTCGCCAATCTCGGCGATGGCGTGGTGTTCCTAATTCCCACCGAAACCAAAGGCAGCACTCCCCAGCCTGCCAATCAAGCAAACGAGCCGCATGATCCGGAGACGGGCGAAGTCCTGAACGGACACCCTGTTGACAACTATGCGGCCCCCGCCCTCGAGCAAATCTAAGCTCAAAAGGCCCGCCCCTCGCAGGGCGGGCCTTTCTCTTTCTCAGCAACGAAAGGAAAGACAATGAACACCCTACGCTACAACTACCTCCGCTCGGTCATCCGCAAACTGGAGATCGAAACCCAAACGGCCGATGCGATCGCCGCACGCATCCTCAACAACGGCGATATTTCGGCCCTGACATCATTCGATGTCCAACAGCTCGGCCAGGCCGTGCAAACCAGCGCCATGCTTGCCCATGAGGCCGCCGTTCAGCTCCCCCAGGTCGCGGAGGTCCGCTATGACTAGCCAACCCCACGATCTCGGTGCTGGAGAAGTCATCATCGACGGCAAGCTTCACGGCTGGACCGGCCGGCCTTGCCCCAACTGCCAAGGTTCAGGCGAAGGCTCTGGATTTAACGGCGAATGGCGTAAATGCACCGCCTGCGCCGGAACCGGCGATGAACACGGCCTTCTCGACGACCAGCCTGCCGATATGTCCGTCTATTACAAAACGGCCGGCGAATGGCTGAATACCGATCCTTACAAAGGCATCACCATTCTCGATCCCGATGGCTGGGACCGCAAAAATCTGGATGCATCTTGGGCTGAACCCATCACGCAGGAGGAATTCAATTTCCGCCTTTCGATCTCGACCGCATCCTATCCGAAAGATTTGCAGATGGAGAAGACAAGCACCGCCCACAAGTAGAGAACGCCAACGCTGGCTCGCTCACTTTCCTGCATGTCAAAAAACACGCGCTTACGCTGGGCCGATGCGAACGATGCCACTCGTAACGAGAGCAAAGAGGCCAAATAACGCACAAAGCACGGCAGACGTGGAAATCGGACCGGCTTTCGCGAAGGACTGGGCAGCTTCACCGATTTTCTTAAGAGCCTCGCCCGGATCGAGCGACTGCTGCTGGGCGCCCCCGGCGCCTTCAGCCGACCGAGGCTTCGATAGAGCTTGCCCCACGACCTGGAGTACGAAGAGCATAAAGCTCACGACGCAGATGAGAAGTGAAACCCAAAAAAGCGCTTCGATACGCATCTCTCTCGCCTCCTAGACGATAAGTCCTTTCAGGCCGCTCGCTTGTGGGCCCGATTGAGCCAACAGATAATGTATGTCCTGGATGTACGTCGTGAACCCGGCGGAGCCAGCCACCACAATACCCACGACGCTGTTTTGGGCCGATGTAGCGGAACCGGAATCCCCGCCGGATGTCACATCCTTGGTCGTAAAATAGGTATCGCCCAACGTGCCGTATATACTCGGCAGAAAAATATAGCTGCAGTATCCCATGATGTCGGCAGACGCAGCGGCTCTAGCATGTACAGTCACTGAGGAGCTTGGCGAGGCCAGCGCGGTGCCCGAGAGCCTTGGAGGAGGAGAAATAAACGCTCCATTCGCATACTCAACAATGCCGATATCCGCTTCTATGGCCGTGCCACCATTGCGGGGATCGTTCGCATACGCGACCGTCCCGACATGCGATCCCCCTACGTAAACATCCTTCCCATAAGCCTGCGCGACGTGGCCGGCCGTAAGAAATCCTGAACCGCCCGTCCAGGATGCAGCGCATCCAATCTTTCCGATTGCCGGTGACGAAATTCGATCGCCCGGCGACAGCCTCAGACTGGGCGGAAGCATCACCCAGGCGCGAACGCCCTCCAGCCAGCTGTTTGCATCGAGACCGAGCGCGTTGTTCGCGATCTGAAGTGCCTGTCCAACCTCACTCAGGCTCGTTTGACCGCGAGGGTGGTCGACCTTCTCACTATTCACAAGCGCAACGGGCACGAGCTGCGGGATTGAGCTATCATCCAGCGCTATCAACCCTGCGCCGAATATCACCTCCATCGCTGCAGAGCCGCTACTTTGCAATGCCCCCGCCAAAAGCGCAGCACGGGCTGCTATGTCAAGCCGCTCCCGACCTGCGAATTGCGCGAGGCCCATATCTGCTCCCAGAAAACGACAAAGACACTAAGCATGCGGATAAACATATCTGCAGTGTGCCTCTGAATGTCGAACATGGCAATCGTCCGGCTAAAGTCGCAGGGGGCGTCAGGACCTAGCCGGTGCCGGTGCCTGTACTGTCGATGCTATACCCACCGGCGACCTCTCCTTCAGCGCCGCGTTCAAAATGACGTCGAAGACCTTACCCTTCCCCGAAGCTACGTGCATCGCGGCTGCTCTGAGAGCCGCATAGTCCTGTGCGTCCACCTTCGCACCCGATCGGATTAGAAGGCTCGCCATGTCCTCGTTGGCGTGATGGGCAGCCGTCAACAGCGCCCGGCCATCGCAGGCATTCACATCCGCTCCGGCCTTAATGAGAGCCTGAGCCAATAATAAGAAATTAGTGTCCACCGCGTTCCATAGTGCGAGATCGTTCTCAGCATGAACGTCCACTCCGGCATCCAACAGCTCAATCATCGAAAAGTACTCTCCAGAACGCGCGCCCTTTACCAGTGCCTTTTCTCCAAAATGCGAACTCAATACGATATGCTTCATAATTTCCTTTCCGTTTCTCACTGTATTTAATTATTTCATCTATGCATTACATAGCTTAGAAACACAAATAAAATACAATAGCCTTCGCGCAGCAACATGCTTTTAATTACTTTTGGCGGCCGACATGATTTCCACTCTTTTTCAGTGCGGATGCCGGCGTCGCAGTAGTTTTCGTGCGGGCGCCGTCTGGTTGCCGCCCGAGACACCATGATCCTTGAAGATTTGATTGCACTGCGCAGCTTTCAGCGCATCAAGCTGCATGCGAAGCTTCTTGCAGCCCCCGCATTTCATCGGGTGGGCGCTTTCTTTCCAGATTGGCCGCCGCCCATGCGGGCTTTATGGGCGGCCTGGGGCGGCGTGCTTAAGCCGCCGCCCCAAAAGCGGGCAACACACCAAGGATGCGCTTATGGCCCGTGCCCCAGCCGGGCATTGCCTGCATACGTGTGTGTGTTGCCCCGCGTCCTATGCTAGGATGAGTATCGTGCCAGCGATTCCATATTCAGCCGCCGATTCGTTTGGCTTCAATTCGTTATATGAATACATCGACGGCGGTTTTTAATTCCCATAATCGAAAATTCTTGCATTTTTTCTCTGAGTGAGGCCTAATATAAAGGCCGAACGAGGAGCGAGATGTGTTTTTGCTATGCAAAAACCCTCCCATTCGGACATAAAACGGGGCTTCGCCACCGTTTTATGTTTATCCGAATGGTCGGCATCTCGTGGGGAAACCGTCCCGGTTTCCCTCAACCCATCCAGGGTCGGGCTTGTGCCCGACACCACACCGGGGCAACGGCCGCCCCGGACCCGGCAAGCGGGCAGCTTATCCCCTGACATAAGCTAACGCCCGCCCAACCCCATCAGCGCACGGCCCCGCGCACTCGACACCCGCCACGGCCTTACGGCCGGGCAGGGTCATGCGCGTTCCGGCTTGATGCCCGACCGCCACTTCACAACACAGTCGAAACAGCCATGGAGGAACCCTATTGAGCAAACCCATCACAGGGCGCGGCGGCCGTCCCATTAAACAGAAGGCCGAGAAGCGCTGCATTCAGATCAATATCCGCATCACCATCGCGGAAGACCACTATTACCGCCAGCAAGCGGCCCAGGCGGGACTCACCGTCGCCGAATACCTGAGAAGGGCCGGATTGAATCTCGTAATCTCGGTTCCCCGTCCCATGGCGGACGCGCAGCTGATCCGCGAAGTCAACGCCATCGGCGTGAACATCAACCAGATCGCCCGTGCCGCCAATCGAGGTCAGGACCAGCGCGACTTCTGGCAGAATCTCGCCGACAAAGTGGCCAACACACTCGATGAACTGGTCAAGAGGTCGGCTTGAACCCGCGCATCCTGCATGGGCGCTCGTTCAAAGGCGCCGCCGCATATCTGTTGAAAGGATCCAAGCACGAACTCAATGAAAAGCGAGTTGCGTGGACGATGACGCGCAACCTGGCCACCCAAAACCCCGAAACTGCCTGGCGCGTGATGGCCGCCATAGCCATGGACGCTCCGCAGCGGAAAAAGGAGGCCGGTATCCCCTCCACCGGCCGCAAGCAGAAGAACATCGTCAAGCATCTCGTGCTGACGTGGCACCCCGAGGAAAAAGACACCCTCACGCGCGAAGATATGGAGGCCGCCATCGAAGGCGCACTCAAAGCCTTGGGCGCTGAGAACCAGCAGGCGTTGATCATCTCGCACAACGATACCAAGCACCCCCACGTTCATATCCTGATCAACCGCACCCTCGACAACGGCACGTTGCTGGATGATTCCAACGAATGGAACAACCTGTCGGCCTGGGCGCTCGAATATCAGCGCCAACGCGGTCAGCACTATTCGCCCCAGCGCGAATTAAACGCCGAGGCCCGCGCCCGCGGCGAGAAAACCAAATATCGCCCGGTCCCGCGTCACATCATCGATGCTGAGAAATTCATCCGGCAATCGGCCAACGACAACCCCGATCGCCGCATCGAGATGCGCCACAAGCACCATGCCCTGGCCAAAGAGCAGGCCAACCGCTCGCACAGACTGAAGAAGCGCCACAAAGCACAGTGGGACGACCTGCAGCATGATTTCCTGCAAAACCGCCACGCCATCCGCGAACAAGCCCGGAAGGGGCAAGCGGCGGCGCGGGTGCAGATCATCGAGACGTTCCGGCCCCAGTGGCGAGCCTTGAAAGAGGCCGAGATCTCCGAACGCAGGCAGTTCGAGGCGCGCGAGAAATCCAACTTCGGCCGCCTTTCGAACCTGTTCCGCAATGTCGACATCGCCCACGCGGCTGCCGACGGCCCGCGCCCTTCGATCCTGTCCCAGCTCTGGCGCGGCATCGGAGACGCGACCGAGCGCCAGGCCATGTTCGACAAGCAGCTCGCGCAGCGCCGCCAAGAGCTCGATACGCGCCAGCGCAAGGCCATCAGGGCAGCCATGCTCCCTGTCGTCGCCGCCTATAAGATGGAATCCGAAACCGCGGTCATCGAGTACCGCCGCGCGCGCGCAGACCTGACATTCATTCAACGGGGCGAGCTCGCTAAGAACAAGGCCGAATGGCACCAGCTGATCGAGCGCCGCAAAGCCGACTTCGAAAAGCTGGCCCTCTCGCTCGAGCGCACCCAGGAGTTCAACAAGGCTGCCGACCCGCAGTCCTTCCTCGATAAGCTGCGCAACCGCGCCGCCGATTTCCGCGCCGATCGCGACCCGCCCGGCCCGTCCAATGACAATGATCGCACAAGGGACGATTGATGGTGGCAACTCATCTGGAGCGATCTGCATTCGCTGCCTTGACCGTCAATAAGACTAACAGCCTCCATGCTGCACCATTTATTCAGCTTGTCCTCCGGCGCAGCCTGCTATCCTAATGTTCTTCTTGACTTTTTGCCGCTCATTTGGCTACAATGAAGCTACACTCAAGGAGGAACAGCATTATGACCGCCGACGCCGTAGTTCGTGCCCGTATCGACAAGAAAGTGAAAAACCAGGCTGCTCGCGTCCTCGAGCAGATGGGGCTGACTGTTTCCGATGCCATCAGACTTATGATGATCCGCACCGCTTCCGAGAAGGCGCTACCTTTTCAGGTGAAGGTGCCCAACGCCAAGACCAAAGCCGCGATGAAGGAAGCCGATGCCGGCAAACTCAAGACCTCGCGCAATTCTCGCGAGCTGCTGGCCAAGCTGAATGCGGACGATTGAGCATACGAAACTATTCAAACGCGACTATCGACGCGAGAAGCGCGGCCGATACCGTAATCTCGACAAACTGATTACCGATGCGATTGATCTTCTTGCCGAAGATGCCGTGCTGCCCGCACGGTACAGAGACCACGGGCTTACCGGAAAATGGGCGGGCTACCGCGACTGCCATCTAAAGCCCGATCTGGTTCTAATTTACCGTTATCTGCCGGACGTTCTTCAGCTTGTTCGGCTCGGGTCTCATTCAGAATTATTCGACTGATGATGAACAGGCATAGTTCACCGGACGCACTCGATGGAAACAGGCCCGCGCCGGTACCGGAATCAATCGGGCTCCACCAGTGGCACCGCCCCGCCGGGATACATCGCCTCATACAGCAGCTTGGAGATTTCATTGTCCCGCCGCGCATCCGCGTGATCAATGGCCAGATGGCCCTGATGGTCGCGCATCCACGGATTGGCCGAATGATGACGCAACGCCTCGCGGATGTAATCCCCGCTGCCGTTGAACGCAGCCGTGTGCAGCGGCGTAAATCCGTCCTCGAAATCAGCTTCGTCCAACCGCTTGCCGGCCGACAGCGCCTCGCTCAATTCCCCGACGTCATTCGCGCGCGCGGCTCTGAACAAGCTCGGCTCTTTCCGTCTTGGTCCCTCTTTGGATTGCGCGCGCGGTTTCAACACGGGCGATATCCAATGGCAAACTTGTCCCGCAATTCCAGCAGCGATACATACTGCGGCCCTCTCTCGGAAATCTGAACAAAGCCCGCTAAGGGGTCCGAACGCGGCCGATCAAGCCAGTATGTTGTCGATTGAGAAATGATCTCGACGCCCATTCGCCTGAACAAATCCACGTCATCCGCCGGCCAGCTTACGGCGGCATTCACCGGAATGGCGGCTTCCTGCTCCTCCGCTGCCGTCGGGAACAGGTGAACTCTCGGATTGAAATGACGCGGCAGGAACGAGGTCAGCATTGACTGCGACACGCTCGCCCCTGTCGGACTACTGAGAGCAAGGCTTGCAGAAGCCCCCGACGTCCGCATCGGAGATGCCATTCCGTACCGCTCAAGCACGATGAACCCGGAATAGAGGTAGAACAGCCGCGAGGACAAAGTATCGAAGCGCCGCAAGCAATCCAGAGCCGTCGATTGCACTTTGCCAAGCTGCAATGGCCCAGACTCGAGGCCCGGCGGGATCACGCATGCAATGACGTCGACCGGGCTGATATTGCCCTTGAACGCATGACAGAACAGCAACAGCAGGTATTGGCTTTCGAATGAAGGGTCATCGCCCTGCGGCCGGCAATAGGCTGCAAAAATCGTATTATCCAAAATCTTTGCCAGTTCGGCTTGGTACCCGGCGGGCTCGTTGCCCTGAAACGCGTTCTGGGGATGGTAGAATATCGCCAGACACTCGCGATGATATTCCCGCTTCGCGTCCGAGATCGCGCGCTCGACCTCATCCAGCAAGCCCTGCACTCTGAGCCCGCGGATATAGCGGTCAATGTACTGAAATTTCGTGTTCGTCGGCAGGTGGTTGTTCTTGGGATTGTACCAGCCCTTGAAATCATCCAGCCGCACCAATTCACTCCGCGGCCGGTTGACTTTCTTATCCTGATCGTTCCACCCCTCCTTCTCAGCCGCCGCCGCATCCTCTTCGGCCATGATCTGATCGCGGATCGCCAGCCAGCCGACGCGCTTTCTGCTCGTCCGGGTTAGCTCATTTTTATAGCGCACCAGCAGATCCATGTAGTGCCGCTTCAGCCCATCCGGAAAATAGACCAGCGCCGGATCGACCGGCTTTTTCCCCCCGGCTTCCCCCGCCTTCCCGCCCCGAAGGGTAACAACCTTACCCTTCGCACCGGGGCCATCTGACCTTTCACTCGCGCTCATCGATCACGCCTTTTCACGAAGGAAATCAGATCCATGGCGCGCATACCCCTCCCTGTTCCGGCACCCGTTTTCGACAAGGCCCAGAACCTTTCGCTGGCCGCCCAGTACCACGAAACGCGCGCGCCCCGCCTCCTGGATCAACTGGTCAAGAACCACCGCGGCCTGGTCGTCAGATTAGCCAAAACCTTCGGCCGTTACGACCTCCCGCTCGAGGACATCATCTCCGAAGGCACCCTGGCCCTGGTGCAGGCCATCCATCGCTTCGACCCTGCCAAGGCGGGCGACGCCTCCTTTGCGACCTACGCCACCTATTGGATCCGCACCGCCATCAAAGATTACATCATGCGCAACCACAGCATCGTGGCCGTCACCCCCACGGGCGACACCAAGCGCGCCTTCTTCCGCGTCCGCTTCGAACGCAACAAGCTGGCCGAGGCCAACGCCGGCGTCCTGCCCCACGATTATCAGAAAACTATTGCCGACAAGCTCGGCATCTCCGTCGCCACCGTCACGCTTGTCGAAGCGCGGCTTGCCCGCGATGTGTCGACAGACATGCCCCTGCCCAACGCGGAGGACGGGACTCTCGTGGAAACTTTTTCTTCCACCGATCCCGTCCTCGAGCCTGCCCCAACGCCCGAGGATCTCGTTTCAGAAATCCAGGAACGTGACTACCTGCGCTCGCTCATCATGCGTCTCACCGACCGGGAGCGCCAGATCGTCAGCGAACGCGTGCTCGCGCCCAATCCTCCAACCATCGCGCGTCTGGCTGAAAAGCTCGGAATCACGCCGCAGCGTGTTCACCAGCTCGAAACCCGCGCGCTCAAAAAGCTGAAGGCGGCTTCGACCGGATTCATCGCAATCGAAGCAACCGCGGCACAACAGACCGATGCCTAAGCACCCACACCCGTGCCAACCGGCGTCTTCGAGGCCAGCATCCCGGCATGAACCCCTGGGCCGCTGCCTCGCTTGCGCCCGGGTATCGTGCGCGGGCCAAGATCGAGCTCGCGCTCCTGGGCAAAGCGATCAACGATCGCAAACACCTGACCGCGCAGCTCTGTGGGCACAACCATCAGCTCGCAATCAAGCGCTTTGCTCATGTCCAGCACCAAGCCCAATGACAACCCTGTTGTCCCGACCTCGATCCGTGACAGCTGCGCCTGCGCCGACCCCACGACACGGCACAGATCCTGCTGCGATTTTTTGCGGATTACCCGCCAGCGCGTCAACGAATTGACCAGCTTTGACCGCTCTTTCACGGCTCTTTTTTTCCATGTACTCATTATGATTTTCCCTCAATTAGTAGTTGCACATTCTCTAATATTACCAGAAAATACCCATTTATTTCAAATTAGCATACCTTTGTATTTCACCAATTAAAGCACAACCATAAATTGACATAAATAAAAAACGCCAATAATTCTTGACCGTGCCCGATTCTTCCGCGTCAATTCCACTATGGACCCCTCGCCGTTTCCAACGCCGCCCGAGCACCGCAAAACACTCGATTTCTGCTTTTACAAAATGTGCTGGGAAGCATCGCCCGGCCAGATCATGTCCCAGTACCCGAACCTGGCGCGTCAGATCGATTTCAGCGCCATATCCGCCTATCTAACAGCCCAGCGCCCACCGATCGAATACATCAGCCCCTACTTCCCCCGTCATCGCGCCGAAGATCTCTGCCGCTATAAAATGACCCATGGTTGGGGTAACCGGCGGATTGTCACCGCATTCCCGAGAACAGCGGCCCTTACCGACCTTCCCGCCTTGCGCAACAACACCCTCGATCTACACCGCAGCCATATCCGCTACCTGATCGCCCTGAAATCCCGGCTTCCCGATCCGGCTTCACTCGACGAAAAAATCACCGCCATCGAAACAATCGGCAAGATCATCGCGGCCAACGCCTGATTCCGCGCCCGCCCAATCAGCGGCAATCCCGACAATCCGCCTAGAGAAAGAGAGCGGCGAGCCTTGCGCGGCTTTGCCGAGCAATGCAGAAAGAGTTTTTTCTTGCATTATCGCAATAATTTATGCAATGCCAAATCATCGTCAATAATTACGGAGAAGATCCAGAAAGAAAACTACATTATGTCTAAACGCTTATTTATTTCATCTCTGGCCGCTGCCTTCTCGGCCGGCACCGCCTTCGGCCTTTATATAGACCACGTCATTACCAGCGACGAAATCTGCGCTATTCAAAACGCCAAAGATCTCCCGCACCTAAGCAAAAACTCTGCCGACGCTTCAAACACGCCAACCCACCGCGTCAAGGAGCATTTTTATGACTTCCCTCCAATTGCATCCGACTCCTGGCCCGACAAAACCGTCCCGCAAAACAAACCCAGTGACGGCGGATGGATCTATATGGCCCCAGAACCGGGCCCGTGATTTCACGCGCAACCCCCGACCCTGCGGCTTGCCAGCTTCAACAGCATGCTCGGCAAGCCGCTTCTTCCCCACCCCACCTTTCTAGGAAGCGCTATTCCGAAAACCGTACCTGCCCATTGGGGTACATGGCATCGAACAGCAGATTCATAGCCGCTCGATCCCTGCGCACTTCCGCATGATCAATCGCCAGCATGCCCTTGTTGTCCCTGATCCAAGGATCGACATGCTTGATCTTAAGGGCTTCCTCTAGGAACCGCAGGCTCCCGTTCAGCGCTGCCGTATGCAAGGGCGTGAACCCGCTACCCGGCCCTTGCTCATTCAAAGAACGTCCACGGTCCAGCGCCCCCTGCATAAGCCCCACATCGTCCATCCGCGCCGCATCGAACAGCGGATTGCCGATCATCTGCTTGAGCTTGCGCTCGATCTCCGCCTTGCTCAATCCCATGGCCGATACCTGAAAGCCAAGCTGCGCTCCAAAGCCTCTATCCGATGATCGCGACGAACCCGCCGCATTGGAGGCGGTGCCAATGACTCTTTTTCATCACCGCCACCGGCTTCAACACCGAACACGGGCCCGAGCAACGCAAGATCATCACCTGTCTCAAAAGAAATTTCCGCGCCATCGGCGCTGAAGGTCACCGACGACTTGTACGTTCCGCCCTCGGCCAACGACGCAATGCCATCATCCCGTGGCGTCGCCCCGCTCCCCTTTGACAAGATAAGCTTGCCCCAAAGCGCGACCTGTTCCTCGCCAAGCGCCAAGATGTTGTCCGTGACCAGAAACCCGGTATAGAGCGGCACAAAATCCGGCTGTTCTTCCTCCCCATCACGCCCTTCCTTCCGAAGCAGCACGATATCGACCGGCGTGACATGATTGCCGTAATCCCTCACCAAAAACAGGCAGACCGCGGGCCGCGGCGGTCCTTCTCCAAGCCACTGCACCTCGACCTCGAAACATCCTCCCGACACAAACTTTTCAGCCAACGCCAGATCGCGCTCCTTGAGCACCAAGCGATCCCCGCCGTAAGAATTCGGCCGATAAAACAAATGCAGCGCGTCCCTGACGTATTCCCCCTGCGCCAGATCCAAGGCCCGCTCGATATCGTCAATCGCGCCGCTTTTTCGCAAGAAGCGCACGAACCGTTCGATGTACTGAAACTTCACATCAGACGGCAGATGCGACTTATCCTTGTCATACCAGCCCTTGAAATTATCCTCTGACACGGCTGTCGATTCCGGGCGCGCCGTTTCGACATTGATCCGGTCGCGCTGACCACCCCTTTCCCTGGCAAGCTTCTCGTCTTCAGGAGCCATCACCATATTGCGGATCGTCTTCCAGCCCACGGGCTTGCCGCCCTGCCGCGCCAGCTCCTGTCGATAGCGATCCAGGATTTGCAGGTAGTGGCGCTTGAATGCATCCGGATAGTAAAGCACGAGGCGTTTTTCAGCCGCACTTGCCCCACGCACCTGCGCCAAGCCCGTCAGCGCGTTCGGCAACGGTTTTGCAGACCCCTTCCCCGCCTTCATTGATCAGCCCCTGATCCCTGCCCCTGGCCGGATATCCTCCAACAATTGACTGCTCCCGCCAAGAGGAGCCGGCCCACCGCTCCAGCGCTATCGCTCGATCTCGATGCCCGGTTTCGGCGCATTCTCAGCCTCCGCCTGCCGTTCGAGGGCGCGCGCCCGCAGCCGCTCCATCAAGCTGTCAGACACGTTACCCTGATGTCCCTTGAACCGTTCGAGCGCTGGTCGCTGCTGACCGACGGGGCCGATCCGCTTGATCTCCTGCCGCTCCACCGCTGTCAGCACATCGCGCGTCAGCACCATGCGCTGACGCCACAGCCCATCATTGCGCACTGAAAATTCTTCGACAATCGCCTGGCGTTCCCGGGCATAGATGTCCAGCCTCGTATTCGCCTTCGAAAAAGAGCCCGCAACGCCGCCCAACGCCATCTTCTTCTGCAGATCCGGATCGTACCGGCTCTCGAGCACGGACAGCTTTTCACTCGCCTCCGCTTTCAGCTGCTCAGCGATGTTGTTGATCTTCCAAAGCTGCTCTTCCGCATGCCGGATCTTCGGATGGCCAGGAAGCGCCGCGCGCGCGCCGTCCATCCAGATTTTCAGCTCCAGCAGCATCGCACTGTCATCAAGCTCAACAGCCATGGCGTATTCCCGCATCGCTTCCTGCCAACACCAAGAGCCTTGTGAGCCACCGACTTGTTATAAAGACCTTGGCTGCAAAAGAAGCAGAACGCCGGGCTCACCTCGGGGGGAGCACAGCGAGCGCTCTGCGTACGACTTGAACCGAGGCGTGACAGCAGTGCCGCCCTTGAGCGTCCATATGACGGTCGGCCAGCTGATTGAAAAGACTGTGCAGGAGGCATTGGAGTTGCTGATCGGTGCAGGCGGCTGCGAATTCGTGGGTGATTTTCTTAAGCATGGTATTTCTCTCCGGTTTCGGAGGCTCCGGACATCGAAGCCTTTCGCCCAGCCCCAGAAGGCTTCGCATGGCCGAGACGACGGACACCGGAGAAAGAAATCGCCATCTCAAGAAACGCCCGCGTATGATGCGGACGAGTGTGACGGGTCAAAAACGACAATGCTGCTCAGGACTTTTCAGGAAGCGCGGACTGACATCGCACCACAGGCACTGCTGGCCGACCGAGGGAGAATCGCGCAAACGCACTAGGCTTTACTCTCCCGAGCGGACCGGCCGCTGCAAGCGGCCCAACACTCTTCGCCACTAATACATTTCCAACGGGATATCGGCATGCTGCTGAAGGAATTTGAACAGGAGCTCCAGGACATCGCCCGACCAGCGCGCAACGACCGCGACGCTTGCGAAGGGCGGCTGCTCTCAGCATTTGAAAAATCAGGCCTGGCCCACGACGAGGCCGCCCAGCACGCGCGCCACCTCGCCTTGGCCATGGATCTCTGGCCGCATGACGACGGCAAACCGCTCTTTTTGTGGATCGACGATCGGCTGACCTACCGCAGCCCCTCCGACGCCTTGCCCTACGACATCGGCTTTGCAAGCTTCCTGATCGCCCAGCCGGACGGTTCCTACCTGTTCTCAATCTGGGAATTTGCCGAGCGCAACGACCGCATCAACCTGCTTGACCACCACCAGGATCTGCCGGCACCAATTTCGCAACAGACCACCCTCGAAGATATCCTTCAGGCCAAGCCGCCCAGCCATCAGCTCTATCAAGACTTGAGGTTCGTGCCCTTCAACTACAAACCCGACACGATCGCACCGCTCGAAGCCTTCGACGCTCCACCCGATTTTTCCGCGCAAAGCCGCTTTCAGAAAAAATACTTCAGGATCGACCCGGCCCCCGGCAGGTGAAGCCACGCACCGCGAACCTTAGACCGACTTCTGGGTCAGCCGCGCCTCTATCGCCCCCACCGATCGAGAGAGCTGATCTGCAATCTCATAGTCGGATTTCCCTTCCCGCTTCAGCCGCCGCATCATCTGGTCTTCCTTGCGCGACCACCGCCGCCCTTCCCTGACAGGCCGGCCATTGGCAATCGCCGCCAGCTGCTCCATGCGCGTTCCCGCGCCCAGCTCTCCGCGCAGCCGCCGCTTTTCCCCGGCCCGGGCGCTATAGCCATCGAACGCCTGATTGTTGGCCAACGCCACCCCGCGCCCACTGAGCAGGTCGATCCAGAACACCTCGGCCATCAGGGCGGCCCGTTCACTCTCGCAGTGCTGAAGGATGAAAAACTGCGGTTCCCGCCCCGCCGCTACGATCTCCTGAACACGAAGACCGCAAATGGTCTCACCGGCTTCCAGGTGCTGCTCAATGCGCAGATCGAGCCGCGATGTGTGCCCGATATAAAATACCTTCCGGCAGCGGGGATCGGCGATGGCATAGATGACGAAACTCACCCTTCCAGTTTACCGCAACCCGGCCGCTGAAATCCTTTCGCGCCATACTGATGTATGGTGTCAGACGCGAAAGCGATCAACGTCCCCGCCGGCCTCTACCATCCAATTCGGCCTACGTCCGCGACCAGTCCAGGTCTGAGAGGGATCTTTTGGATTCCGGAACTTGATGGTAGCTGCGCCACGCTTCTGATTCCTGCCCGAACCGAACAGCTCGCCCACGCTGAAGCCCGCCTTCTCAGCCATGTCAGCAAGCTTAGCCCTCACGTCAGCGCGGTCTTGCTTTTCGCGCTCCGCAATCGCCGCCTCAACACGTTCCTGCAGCACCCGCAATTCCTTGAGGCTCAATGCTGCTAGTTCGCTCGCTTTCATGCGCGCTCGCTCCACTTCAATGCGAATCCAATTGGATTGGCTATTCGATCGGATACGGAAGGTCAATCGCCGCAGATTGTCGGTTCGGCCCTACGGCTGCGCTGCCTCGCGCAGCAGCCCACACCGTGCATTTTATAAGCTGGAAAATTGACCGATTCAGACCTACGTTAAGGCTGCCGACCACGATCTACCCTTGCCAAATCCCTCTAGGGAGGCCCGGCAGCGAAGGATCAAAATCGGATCAAAATCAGCCTGAATCCCTGAAGCGGAATCCGATAAGTACTTGAAGGATATTGGTCGGAGCGAGAGGATTTGAACCTCCGACCCCCAGTCCCCCAGACTGGTGCGCTAACCAGGCTGCGCTACGCTCCGACTTCGGCCCCCCTTATGTCTGGCCTTGGGCCTCCGGTCAACGCCTCGTTCCGCTTCCAGGCTCAAGAAGCGCCTCAATTTTTGCCGCAGCTTCGGGAAGCACGCCGAGAGGGGGCGGGCTTTGCCCCGCGGGAAGGGCCACGGCGGCGAAAAGGTCTCGGGTCGCCGCTACATCGTGGGCCACGATCCGGCGTTGCTCAGCGCCGGGCAGACTCACGTGTTCCGCGCTCGAGTGAGGGGCCTCTCTCCCAGGCCTCAGATGCTCCAGAAGCGGCCCCACGCCCTCACCGAGCGCTTTCGCCACCGCCTCGATGCGGACCCAGGCCCGCAGAAAGCGCGCATCCGCGTCCGCATCGCCGAGCGGCGCGCCGGCCGCGAGCGCCACGGCCTCCCTCTCGATGGGGGCTCGGCGTGTCTCGGGCATGTGCACGGCCCGCATCAGCTCCAGATCGACGCCGAGCGGCATTCCCGGTCCCGTGCCGATGAGGGCCAGCCCCTTGGTGTGAGCGAGGCTGAAGCTCACGCCATCATTGGCGAGAGCGGGCTTGCCGGATGCGCCGATGACAAAGGGCATGCCGCGCACGGACGGACCGAGCTGGCGTTCGAGAAGAACACGCAGCGCGATGTGCGCCCGCATCCGCTCCCGGCGGGTGGCCTCATCCTTGATGGCGGCGAGGCGGGTGAGGACATCGCTCGAGAGACGCGGCGACGATGCCTCCAGCGCTTCGAGCGCCTCTCCCGATTTATGAAGATCTACGAGCCAGAGTTCCGTCTCAACCATCTGCATCCGCCTGCGCCGCTTCCGCCCGCGGCAGAGCCAGCCGACGCGATCACAGCGACTATACAGGACGACGGGCAGCCATGGAGCTTATGGCGTGCTTCCCGGCAAACGAAGACCGGCGACGCGCCAGCGCGTCACCGGTCCAATCTCTCGCATTCCTCTGCCGCAGACGTACCTAGCGCTGCCGGCTAGGCGCCCACGGCGCGCGCGCGGCGCGGAGCGCGCAACGGCTCGTTCTTGCCGAGCGTCTCGAGCAGGATCGAGCGGCACTGCTCCAGCTCCTTGATCGCAGCCTCGATAGCGGCCAAGTGCTCGATGGCGTTGCCCTGGTTGCGTGCCGCCGCGCGGCGCGCCGACACGGGCACCGGCCCACGGCCACGCCCGCCCGTCGCGGGGACGTTCGCCTGCATCGCGCGCGCATCGGGAATGCCGCGCCCTGCAGCGGGAGCACGCGTCTCTGCCTCGCCCGGAAGGCGGCCGTGCTGCTTCACATGATCGATGCCCTGCTCGCGAAGGATCTTCTGCACACCCTTGATGGTATAGCCCTCGGCGTGGAGCAGATGACGGATGCCGCGCAGCAGCTCCATGTCCTCCGGCCGGTAATACCTGCGCCCGCCGCCGCGCTTCATGGGCCGGACCTGCGGGAAGCGTGCTTCCCAGAATCTCAGAACATGCTTCTGGACATCGAGCTCATCAGCCACTTCGCTGATGGTTCGAAAAGCCTCCGCTGCCTTGCTCATCGTTACCCCTCGATGCCTTGGCCCAAGACGCGCATTGAACGGCATTCGCCGTCACGTTGTCTGCTGGCGCGCGCCGACCGCCCCTCAATTACACTCGCGGTTGGAATCAAGTTCCATGCCTGCCTCTCCTTCTCAGACGAAGAGACGTGCAGTTACTCGACGCTACAGCTTGCGGGCGCGATGATACCGTCAACGTCTCGCTGCGTCTCGACCAATCGGATCATTCGGTCACAGCTTTTTTCGCAATGAGACCAAGCGCAGCGCGATATCGTTTGTGCGTGCGTGCCTCATGTCGCGCGCAGGTGCGCGCTCTGCACGTCTTCTACACGCCCGCCCGTCGCGATGTCTTCGCGTTCGCCGACACCACGCTGCGACGAACACGCGCGCCTGCCGATTGTCGGCGCACGCCTTGAACACGTTGTCGTTTCTGGGCAGTTTCTGGAGGGCGCTTTGCGGAGACCGGATCAAGCCAGCGGTCTCGACGCGATCGGAGCGGCTTTGAAAAAGCACGCGCGTAACAAAGCGCGCATCTGCGCGCGCTCGCACGGGCCGTGCAAGAATTCACAGCCCGTTTACGCGCAGCATCTGCGCATCGATGCAACGCGCTCACGCACGACGTGCGGCAATCGCAGGGATTACTCGGCTGCCTTGGGGCGGCGCGACCGACCGGAGTTGATCCGATCCTTCATGATGTTGCTGGGGCGGAACACCAAAACTCTGCGCGGAGTGATGGGCACTTCCTTGCCGGTCTTGGGATTTCGACCGATGCGCTCGCCTTTTTGACGGATTCCAAACGAACCGAATGACGAAAGCTTCACCTGCTCTCCGCGGGCGAGACTCTCGGAGATCTCGTTGAGCACGAGCTCGACAAGCTCCTGCGATTCGTTTCTCGGCAGGCCGACTTTCCGGACCACTGCCTCGGCCAGATCGGCACGTGTCAGTGTCTTGCCGCTCATGCGCTTTCGCCTCCCCGTCGCTAGGTATTTTCCCTTATGCTACCGAGGGTCGCGTCGGCGGTCAATCACCCATCTCAACAAGCAACTGAAATATCACGTAGATTTAGCTAACGCCAAGAGGCCCGATTTTCAGACGTTCCGACGTCGGATTTGTGCACTGCACCCCCTATTTTCTCGCTTTTGCGAGATCACCAGCGGGCGAGTACCGCGCCCCAGGTAAATCCGCCTCCCATGGCTTCCATGAGCACGAGGTTACCCTCGCGCAGGCGGTGGTCCTCAAAGGCCATATTCAGAGCGAGCGGGATCGACGCCGCAGACGTATTTCCGTGCTTTTCCAATGACATAACGATCTTGCTCGGATCAACGCCAAGCTTCTTGGCTATGCCTTCCAGGATGCGCACGTTGGCCTGGTGGGGGACGTAGAGGTCGATCTCGTCGGCGGCATAACCGGTGATGACCAGAGTTTCCTCGATCACGCCGGAGATTTTTTGCACTGCATGACGGAACACCTCGCGGCCGTTCATGCGCAAATGGCCAACAGTTTTCGTCGAGCCGGGGCCGCCATCGACGTAAAGCAGGTCCTCGAAACGGCCGTCGGAGCGGATGAGGGTCGAGAGGATACCGCGGTCCTCGCGCGTGCCGTGCTGGGGCTGCGCCTCGAGCACGACGGCGCCTGCGCCGTCGCCGAAGAGCACGCACGTCGAGCGATCCGTCCAATCCAGAATGCGCGAAAAGGTCTCCGCGCCGATGACGAGCGCGCGGTGGGACTGGCCGGCCTTGATGAAGTTGTCGGCGATGGTCATCGCGTAGACGAAGCCGGAGCAGACCGCCTGCACGTCGAACGCGGCGCCCTTGGTGATGCCGAGACCGGACTGGATACGAACCGCCGTCGACGGAAACGTGCGATCGGGCGTCGCCGTCGCGCAGACAACGAGATCGATATCGACCGGATCGATGCCCGCGCGCACCAGCGCCTGGCGCGCAGCGGCAATGCCGAGGGTGGACGTCAGCTCGTCATCGGCTGCGATGTGGCGCTGGCGGATGCCGCTTCTCTCGACGATCCAGTCGTCGGTGGTATCGACGATCTTCGCCATATCCGCGTTGGTCATGACGCGCTTGGGAAGATGGGCGCCCACACCGCGGATGACCGATCGAATGACTGCCAAGGTGTCCTCTTATCTGCTTCCGGGGTCTTGAGCCCCTTGTCCCCTATTGGGGAGCCGATTGCGGATCCTGGGACACGGTCCCAAGACGATGATGGAAAGTCTCGAGATCGGCAGCCAGCCGCTCCAGGAGGCCGCTCTCGGACATTTCGTAGCCGAGATCGACCGCGCTCGCAAAGCCCAGGGCGTCCGTGCCGCCGTGGCTCTTCACCGCCAGCCCGTTGAGGCCGAGGAACGTGCCACCATTGACCCGCCTGGGGTCCATTTTTTCCTTGAGAACACGGAAACCGCCACGCGCGAGCAGGGCACCAATGCGCGACAGCCACGTGCGCATCATGGCGTCCTTCAGATACTGGCCGATCTGCCGCGCGGTCCCTTCAGCGGTCTTCAAGGCGATGTTGCCCGCGAAGCCTTCGACGACCACCACGTCGACCTTGCCCTGGCCGATCTCGTCGCCCTCGATGAAGCCGCGATAGTCGAGCGGAAGCTCGACCGCTTTCAGGAGTGCGTGGGCCTCCTTCACTTCCTCGGCGCCCTTGATGTCCTCCACGCCGACGTTCAGAAGGCCCGCGGTCGGACGCTCGACGTGGAAGAGCGCGCGCGCCATGGCCGCGCCCATGAGTGTGAAATCGGAAAGCTGGCGCGCGGTGGCGCCGATGTTGGCGCCGACGTCGAGCACGATGCACTCGGCCGTGATGGTTGGCCAGAGCGCCGCGATGGCCGGGCGCTCGATACCCTTCATGGGGCGCAGGATGAGCTTCGCCATGGCCATCAACGCGCCAGTGTTGCCTGCGGAAACGGCGGCGTGCGCCTCGCCCTTCTGCACGGCTTCGAGCGCAAGCCACATGCTGGAGCCTTTGCCACGGCGCAGGGCCTGGCTCGGCTTCTCGTGCATGGCGACGACTTGCGTGGTGTGAACGATGCGTGAGCGGGCGGCGAGCGCCGGATGCGCGGCGAGAAGCGGCGCGATGCGCGCTTCGTCACCAACGAGAATGAAGCTCAACGCCGGATGGCGCTCAAGGGAGATCGCGGCGCCCGGGATTACCACCTCGGGTCCATGATCGCCCCCCATGGCGTCGAGCGCTAATGTCCGCGGCTGAGCCATCTGGCGCGTCTTGAACCTGTCGAACGAGCTCGGTGCTTTGTCTTCGAGCCAGCTCCATACCCCCGGGAGCAAGCCGTCGGGAAAATACCCGTTTGCACCTGCGAAACAACCAATTTCCGCCAATCCGCGGGGGAGAACCCGAGCGGCTTGGAAATTCTCTGGCTAGCGAGCCACTTGCGATGCGCTTCGGGCCGCCTGCCAGATTGGCCGCAAATTAAGATCGCGGCTTCAACTTGGCCAATGCGGCAAACGGACTTGCCCCGTCCGGGTCGGCCGCCGCTTTGGGGTCCACCCAATCGAACTCCGCGTTCTCCTTGCGCGGATAGGAAGGTAGGGCTGCGGAAAGCACAGCGAAAAGAATGGTCCCCACCTCGATGCGTCCCTCCTCGATGGGCTCCACATCCGGGATGCTGGACACCTCGCGATCGCCCTCGACGGCTGGCTCGTCTCCCAACTCCTCGGCCGGGCCGAGCTCGATGGAGAAAGCTTCAGAAATGACAGCGGGAACAGGCTCGAGGCTCACGACGCACGCCTGCGTCACCTCGGCGTCGAGCGCGCCCGCGAACAGATAGCGGCCCTTTCCGTGGGGCTTGATCTGGTAGGCGACGCGCAAGCTCTCGCAAGACGGAATGTCGAGCTCGCGCGCCAGCTCGATGCGCTCCTCCTCGGTCGCGACGCGCTTTTCGTTGAGCGTGCGATCGCCGATGTCGGAGACGAGATGGAGCCAGTCGCGAAGGGCGGTCATGCGATTTTTCCAGGTTGAACTCAGGAAACGGCCGTGGCGGCCGGATCGGGAAAGGTGATGCGGCCGCCTGCAAGCGCGTCCGTGGACGTGCCGGCGAGTGCGGCGCGGGCTGCCAGCACATAGCGGGCGAGCGCGCTGGCGCCTTCGGGGTTGGCGTCGAGGCCGGGCAGCGTCGCTGCCAGCTCGCCCGCGAGTGCGGGAGCCGGCTCGGGTGTTTCTGCCGCAGTGCGGTAGGCGAGGCAGCGCTCGCCCAGCGCCTGGGCCGCGCGCTTCACCTTCTTCGGAACTGACATGTCGCCGACGCCCATCTCGCGCAGGCAGTCGTCGATGTCCGTGACGAAGGTTTCGCTCAGGAAGCGAGCCGAGCGGCGGCCATGCTCGCCATCCGCCTGCAGCCGCTCCAGAACAGGGAAAAGCAGCAGGATGATCACAGCGGTACGCCCTTCCGGCGTATCGAGGACACCATAGCGCTCAAAAAACGCCGGCTGCCGAGCCTGGGCCACGATCGCGCCATAAAGGTCGATTGCTGTGCGCCGATCTTGGGCTCTGTTTCTAAACCAGGAGAGCACGCAGGTTTTCCTGTCCTTGACGTTAGGGGATGACGGGGACCACGCCGTTGCTTTGGGGGCTCCTTTTAGCTAAGGGCGGGACATGAGCACAGGGAATTCATGAGTCTCCGAGGGGGGCGTTACAATATGCGTCGTCGGGATGCGTCGCGCCAGGGCGCGGAACGCTGCAGGGCTGCACTCCGGTCTTGCCGAGCGGCCGTGCCTGCTGTTTTGCTGATGACGCTCTCGCTCGCCGCCTGCAGCGAGCAAATCACCAAGCACGGGCACTTGTTCCGCGAGACGGACATCGCACAGGTGCAGCCCGGCATGGGCCAGGAGCAGGTGCGCATGATCCTCGGCACACCGACGACCACGACCACCTCCGGTAACGGGTCCGTCTACTACTACATCTCGAGCACCGAGAAGAAGACGGCGTTCCTCAAGGGCGACGAAGTGGACCGCCAGGTGCTTGCCGTTTATTTCACGCCTGCTGCGACGGTGGACCGCGTTGCGAACTACGGCCTCAAGGACGGCAAGGTGTTCGACTTCGTGTCGCGCACGACGCCTGCTCCCGGCGGCAAGGAAGATGGCCTTATCAAGCAGCTCTTCCGCAACCTCGGCACCAAGCAGATCTTCGGCGAGTAGCAATGGCGGTCGAGGATCCGGCGATCACGATCCCGGTTCTCGCGTCTCTCGATCTCGCGGAGACCGAGCGCTTCTATCGTGACGCGCTCGGCTTCGCTGTCGACAGGATCGACGACTATCTGATCGCGAAGCGCGACCGGATGGAGATCCATTTCTGGCTCGCGGCGGATCGCATCCATCCCGAGCATACGTCCTGCTACATCCGCGGCGGGCAGATCAGCGCGCTCTACGAGGAGTATAGAGCGAAGGGCGTACCCACGCTTTCCGATTTCGCCGTGCGTCCGTGGAACATGAAAGAGTTCTACATCCGCGATCCGCACGGAAACCTGCTGCGCTTCGGCGGCGCGCCGGAGGAGCTGGACACGCACTGAGCTTTCACACCCCCATAAAAAAAGCCCCGGAGCCGAGCTCCGGGGCTTTTCCTTTTTATCGATCGCGGATCGCTTAGCTGTGCGCCAGGACGGCGAGCAGCAGGAGCGCCACGATGTTGGTGATCTTGATGGCCGGGTTCACGGCGGGGCCAGCGGTGTCCTTGTAGGGATCGCCGACGGTGTCACCGGTGACCGACGCCTTGTGGGCTTCCGTGCCCTTTACGTGCTTCACGCCGTCCTTGTCGACGAAGCCATCCTCGAACGCTTTCTTGGCGTTGTCCCAGGCGCCGCCGCCCGAGGTCATCGAGATGGCAACGAAGAGACCGGTCACGATGACGCCGAGCAGCATGGCGCCGACCGCCGAGAATGCCGCGCCGCGACCACCGATCTGCTCGATCACGAAGAAGAGCACGATGGGCGACAGCACCGGCAGGAGCGACGGGATCACCATCTCCTTGATCGCGGACTTGGTCAGGATGTCGACTGCACGCGCATAGTCGGGACGCTCAGTGCCCTTCATGATGCCGGGCTTCGCCTTGAACTGACGGCGCACTTCCTCGACGATCGAGCCGGCGCAGCGGCCGACTGCCGTCATGGCGATGCCGCCGAACAGGTACGGGATGAGACCGCCGAGCAGGAGGCCGACCACGACATACGGATTGTCGAGGCCGAAGTCGATCTCGACGCCCTTGAAGTACTGATAGGACGTGGCACCGGCTTCGTTGGCCTTGGCGATGAAGTACTGGAGGTCATAGTTGTAGGCGGCAAACAGCACCAGCGCGCCGAGACCGGCCGAGCCGATTGCGTAGCCCTTGGTGACGGCCTTTGTGGTGTTGCCGACTGCGTCGAGGGCGTCCGTCGAACGGCGGACTTCCTTCGGCAGGCCGGACATTTCGGCGATGCCGCCGGCGTTGTCCGTCACCGGGCCGAAGGCGTCGAGCGCCACGATCATGCCGGCGAGGCCGAGCATCGTCGTGGTTGCGATCGCCGTGCCGAACAGGCCAGCAATGTTGTAGGTGAAGAGGATGCCGGCGACGATCGCGATCGTCGGGAGCGCAGTCGCCTCGAGAGACACCGCGAGACCCTGGATGACGTTGGTGCCGTGGCCGGTGACGGAGGCCTGGCTGATCGAGCGTACCGGGCGGTAGCCGATGCCGGTGTAGTACTCCGTGATCCAGACGATGAGGCCGGTCAGCACGAGGCCGACGAGACCGCACAGGAAGAGACCCTGGCCGGTGATCGAAACGCCATTGGCGACACCGACCTCGCCGAAGCCGCCGAGAACGTACTGGGTCGCCGCATAGAGACCAGCGATGGACAAGACGCCCGAAGCGATGACGCCCTTATAGAGGGCACCCATGATCGAGTTGTTGGCGCCGAGCTTCACGAAGTAGGTGCCGACGATCGAGGTGACGATGCAGGCCGCGCAGATGGCGAGCGGATAGATCATCAGGGGTGCGAGGTTCGCCTGGCCAGCGAAGAAGATGGCCGCGAGAACCATGGTCGCGACGACCGTCACCGCATAGGTCTCGAACAGGTCGGCCGCCATGCCGGCGCAGTCACCGACGTTGTCGCCCACGTTGTCGGCGATGGTCGCCGGGTTGCGCGGGTCGTCCTCGGGAATGCCAGCCTCGACCTTGCCGACGAGGTCGCCACCGACGTCCGCACCCTTGGTGAAGATGCCGCCGCCGAGACGGGCGAAGATCGAGATGAGGGACGCGCCGAAGCCCAACGCGACGAGCGCGTCGATGACCGTGCGGTCACCCGCGCCGTAGCCCATAAGATCAGTGAGAACATAGAAGTAGATGGCGACGCCGAGCAGGGCGAGACCAGCCACGAGCATTCCCGTCACGGCACCAGCCTTGAAGGCGATGTCGAGACCCTTGCCCAGCGAGACCGTTGCGGCCTGAGCGGTGCGCACGTTGGCGCGAACCGAGACGTTCATGCCGATGTAACCGGCGAGGCCGGAGAGGACTGCACCGATCAGGAAGCCGACGGCGACGAGCGGTCCCAGGAGGAACCAGGCGAGCGCGAAAATCACCGCGCCCACGATGCCGATGGTCTGATACTGGCGGTTGAGATAGGCGCTCGCGCCCTCGCGGATCGCGGCTGCGATCTCCTGCATCTTCGCGTTGCCCGCGTCGGACTTCATGACCGACTGAATCGTGACAACCGCATAAAGGATCGATAACGCCCCGCAGGCGATGATCCCCCAAACTATTTCCGTCATTGAATTCCCCTATATGGCCAGTTCGTTGGCTGCGACCTCGCACGTGTCCGTGCTCGCGACAACCGGTGAGCGTGATCGTTCCTGATTGAAATCAATCAACAACGTGAGCAACGCACTTCATCGCAAGTGTCGATCACGGATTACGCGCCGAGCCGGCAAAGCCCGAAGCGGTCTAGTCCGCGTTTCCCCGTCCCCTCCCAAAGCAGAGACGCGCGACCATGCCAAAAGACCCTTTGCGTTGCAATACAGGCACAAAGGGTTATCGCGTAGGGAAACAGACCTGCTCCCATCACATACGACTTCAATTTTTCTTTTTTATTTCAGTTACCTACGCTCGCTCTCTCCGGTTTAGGAAGCCGAGATCGCGGCTGTGGTCTTTAGGCGGACATGACCGCCTGAGCCTCTTTAGCGTGCACTCCGTGCACGGCCCACATACGCAAAAGAGCAGACGACGCCCCGCGCGGGCGTTGCCTGCTCCCTATCCAGAAGGCCGTCGCGGCCGCGTCGACGCCTTACTTACAGGGGCGCGCCTCGATCTGGCAGTCGAAGCTCCCTCCACCGCCGCCGGAGCACGTCATGCCCTTGCTGGCCGCACGAGAAAAACGAGCCCAATCACTGCCGTACTCGAAATCGGTGAAGCTTGCCCAAGAGCCGATCGCAGCCTTCTGAGCGGCCGCCTTGGTCGGCCCGCTACCGCTGCCATAGTGATAGTGGTCCGTGAAGCACGTCCGGCCGCCTTCCTTGCGGAGATCGTGCATGTAGGCGAAGCCCGAATCATCCGCCATTGCAGGCGCTGCCACCGCGCTCATCACGGCCGCAGCCGCTATCGCCCTGAAAATCCTCGTTGCCGACATTGGAGCCTCATTTCGCATTCAGCTATTGAGGCGCGCAGTCTGCCCGATTCACTTAGGGGGCTCGATAGCGCCAGATCAGTGTCCGGCCGAATCGGCTGACGGCGAGGCAAACACGTCACACGGGTAGAATCTTAAGCGAGCAGCTCGGAATAACTGCGAGGCAGAACCCGCTCCGCACATGGCGAAATAGACCCTGCCTCGTGCTCGCTTTCGTATCGTCTCGCGCTTACTTCGCGGCAACGACGCTGATCTCGACCAGCATGCGCGGATCGACCAGCTTGGCCTCGACGCAAGCGCGGACGGGCGTGTTCTTGCCGGCGGTCCAAGCCTTGTAGGCCTCGTTCATCTGCTCGCGATGGCGGATGTCGGCAAGCCAGATGGTGGCCTGGACGACCTTATCCTTCGACGTGCCTGCGAGAGCCAGAAGGCGGTCGATCTCCTTCAGCACTTCCTCGGTCTGGCCTTTCACGCACCGCGAAAGATCGGACGGCACGATGCCCGCCGTGAAAACGAGGCCGCCTGCTTCGGCAGCCTTGGAATAGATCTCGTTGGACTCGTGGCGAACGATGGTCATGGTCGGCGGGGCTCCAATTCAAACAAAAAGGTGCGCCCGCTTAGCAAAGGTTGGCGCGCGGCGCCAGGGTCCGCGCGTCGCCCCCGCTCTGCCGAGGCTCAGAGCCAGGGCTGTTCCGCCACCCTCTTGCCGTCGATGACGAGGGCCTTGATCGCCACGTCACCCGATCGTCCGACAGCGAGGACCACCGAAATCTTCTTTTCACGGACCTGATTTTCCAGTTCGCGGCCCGTACCCTCCGGCACGAAATAGCTTTCGATGCCATAGCGGACGGCGGCCTTCGGCAGTTCGCCCGGGACGGCGCTGCCGGACACGTAGGAGACGATGCCCCTGAGGACGACCGTCTCGGCGCCCATGCCTTCGCTGGGATAGGTGCCGGAGGCGGAGACGACGTCCCACTGTCCAGGCGCCGCGGCGGGCTTCAGGGTCACGTAGACGGTGTCTCCCTGAACCGTGCCGGCGGGAACCGGAACCTCGGCGCGGCCGAAGCCGTAGCCGAGAATGACGTAGTCGCCGCGGAAGATTTCGCGCGGATCGACGGGGATCACCTCGGCGACGATCTCCCGGCCGTCCCGAAGCAGGGTCACGCGGCCGTAGACCATGCTCGCGAGCGCGACGGTCTGGAGAACCGCGACGATGGCAATCGCAAGCCAGGAGGTGGGCGACAACTTGATCATGACAGGGCTCCCTTAGCCTGCGCCTCGCCACGGGAATGAAGCCGGTAGGCCATTGCGGCCAGCGCGGAGACGATCAAGCCGGCGACGAGGAAGAAGAGTGACGTGTTGAGCAGTGTGCCGATGGTCTCGACGTACACGGCCAGGATCTCGACGGAGAAGCCGGCATAGCCGAGCCACAGCGCGCCGCGATTTCCGGATTTGAGACCCCAGAAAATGGCCGCGATGAGCAAGGCGAGCGCGAGCACCGCCAGCAGCGTGAAGACATCGAGCGGCGGGTTCTCGAAGAACTGCAGCGCCCAGAGCCCGGCGAGCACGATGACAAGGCCATAGTTGAACGAGCCCGACCACAGAGCCGGCAATTCCGGCTTGAGGCGCTCGCCCGCCATGGAGGCCGCCATGATGCCGAGCCCCATGGCGACGACGAGGCCATGGGCGTGTCCGTCGTTCAAGCGATAGCCGAGGCTCACCACAAATCCCGTCAGCGCAAGGCCGGCGAGATGAAGGCCGGGCCGCCAGCGCTGCCAATAGAAGGCAGCCGACACCAGGGCCCACGGCAAGAGGAAGAGCCAGAACACCTTGTCGAGCCGCAAGGCTTCCATGGTGCCCCAGATGGTGACGAGGATCATGGCGAAGGCGAGCGCGGGGTTCGACCTCAAGACGACGCCAGCCAGCAGAGCGCCTGCAGCCCAGAGCAGCACGGCGCCGGCCGGGTTGCCGTCCATGTGGTACATCTGGGAGATGAGCATGATGCTGCCGCCGAAGATGCCGACGCCAAGAAGAATGGCGGCATGAGAAAATCCGGCCATGCCGCGGCGGGCGAAGAAGCCCGATAGTCCGTAGGACGTCCACAGCGACGCGATCAGCAGCCCCAGGCGCAGCACGCGCGGCATATCCTGCCAGTTGGAGGCGACGAAGCTCATGACCGCGAAGCCGATCAGGACCGCGGAGAGAATGGCGAGCGAGTTGGCCAGCCCCAGCGTGCGTACGCCCCTCTCTGCGTCGTGGCGAATGGCGGCTTCGTTCTCCGGCGTGATCCAACCCGCCTCGCGCCATCGCACGAGGTCGCGGTCGAGACGTTTGCGGTAGCTCCACATGGGGGGTCCTGATGTTCCGTTTAGGTGAGATCCGGTCGCGGACGGGGCGTTCGCGCGGGCATGGGTCCGGTGAAAAAAGCGACTTGGGCAGGCGTGAGCAGTCACGCGGGGAACACGGAGCGACAGAACTTATCGCCGCGTCGCGTTCTGCGGCTTCCGGTCGCGATCTCCGCTTCCGGCGCCCGCCGTTCGTTGATCTCTACCGAGAGCAAAGATTCATCGCGAAATTATTATGTCACAAGCGTGACGTGCCCACGCGCCGGGATCAGCGCGCGAGCCTCGCCGCGCTTATGGGACATGCGGCGTTAAGGTTGAGAAACGCCAAACGCGGCGCACACAGAAATCTCCGGAAAGCTTCTCTCGCCTCCAGGGGCATTTCTCAACCTCACAGGCAGGGTCGCCGCCAGGTTATTGCGGCGCAGCAGGAGGAGGTGTCTCGGGAGCCGGGGCCGGCTCTGGCGCGGGGGTGGGAGCTGCGGACGGCGCTGGTGCCGGCGCAGGAGCGGGTGCGGTTGCTTCGGGTGGCGTGGCGGGACCTGTCGCGGGCTGCGGCGTGAAAGCGGTGTAGGCGATCACCGCCAGCGCAATGGCCGCGGCGATGGCAACAATGACCTTCGTGTCCATGTGCGTCCTCCGTGCTCCTGAAAAACACGAGCGGCCCTCTTAGCACGCTTTCCGCCATCAAGCCAGGAACGCTCCCCTTTGCCTGCGTCCAACGGGGGGCTCGACGGCACGGCCGACGCACGCCAGTATGCTGCGGACGTCCGGGTGTCCCGGCGCTCGCTTTTCGCGCTCAACCCTTATCGAGATGGCGGTCCATGGATCTCGACGCAACCTTTCTGGCGCGTATTCAGTTCGCATTTACTGTCTCGTTCCACATCATCTTCCCGAGCTTCACGATTGGGCTCGCGGCTTTCATCGCGACGCTGCTCGTGCGCTGGCGCATGACCGGGCGGGAGCACCTGCACAGGCTTGCCCGCTTCTGGACGAAGATCTTCGCCGTGAGCTTCGCGATGGGCGTCGTGTCCGGCATCGTGCTCTCCTACGAGTTCGGCACCAACTGGAGCGGCTTCTCGCGGATCGTGGGCAACGTGCTCGGGCCGCTGCTCGGCTACGAGGTGCTCACCGCCTTCTTCCTCGAGGCCTCCTTCCTCGGCATCATGCTCTTCGGCTGGAACCGGGTCTCGCCCAATCTTCACGTGACTGCGGCGGTTCTGGTCGCGATCGGCACGTCGCTGTCGGCGTTCTGGATCCTGGCGGCCAACAGCTGGATGCAGACTCCGGCCGGACACGAGGTGCGCGCGGGCATCGCCTATCCGGTGAGCTGGTTCGAGATCATCTTCAACCCGAGCTTCCCCTACCGCTTCTCGCACATGTTCACGGCGGCCTATCTCACGACATCGCTCGTGGTGGCGGCGGTGGGCGCGCGCTATCTGCTGGCCGGACGCTTCATCGAAGAATCCAAGACGATGCTGCGAATGGGCATCGGCATGGTGGCGCTGCTCGCTCCGCTCCAGCTCGTCATCGGCGACATGCACGGCCTCAATACGGCGAAGCATCAGCCGGCGAAGGTCGCGGCGATGGAGGCTCATTGGGACGGCAGCAAGCCAGCGGATCTGGTGCTGTTCGCCATCCCCTCCGAGACGGAGGAGAAGAACCATTTCGAGATCGCACTGCCCAACATCGCGAGCCTCATCATCACCCACGAGTGGGAGGGCCTGTTCAAGGGCCTCAAGGACTTCGCGCCTGAGGACAGGCCGCCAGTGAAGCCCGTGTTCTTCGCGTTCCGCATCATGGTGGGTCTCGGCCTACTCATGATAGCCGCGGGCGCGATCGGCGCATTCCTGTGGTGGCGCGGCGCGCTGTTCCACACACGGTGGTTCCTATGGCCGCTTTCGATCTCCTGGCCTGCCGGCTTCATCGCCATTCTCGCCGGATGGTGGGTGACCGAGACGGGGAGGCAGCCTTGGCTCGCCACCGGCATCGTGCGCACGGCGGAGGCAGCCTCACCCGTTTCCGCCGGGGCCGTGCTGACCACGCTGGTGCTGTTCGTACTGATCTACTCGGTCGTCTTCTCGATGGGCATCTACTACATCAACCGGCTGATCGAGAAGGGACCTGCGGGCGCCTCCGTCAAGCCGCCAGAGGGCGTGCCGTCACGACCGCTGTCGGCGGCCGAGGAAGCAGCCCACGAAGCCATCGAAGGGACGAGGTGAGCCCATGGAAGACACGTCCTATTGGCTCCCGCTCATCTGGGTCGCCATTCTCGGCGTCGCGGTGGCGCTCTACGTGGTGCTGGATGGCTTCGACCTCGGGATCGGCATCCTGTTCCCGGCGAGCCCGGAGGAAGCGGACCGGGATCAGATGATGAACTCGGTCGCGCCGTTCTGGGACGGCAACGAAACGTGGCTGGTGCTGGGAGGCGGCGGGCTTCTGGTGGCCTTTCCGCTGGCCTATTCGATCATCATGCCAGCGGTCTACCTGCCGGTGATCATCATGCTTCTGGCGCTGGTGTTCCGCGGCGTGGCGTTCGAGTTCCGCTGGGTCGCCAAGCCTCACCACCAGATCTGGGATCTTGCGTTCGCGGGGGGCTCGATCGTCGCCTCGTTCATGCAGGGCATCATTCTCGGCGCGCTGCTCGAAGGCCCCACGGTGCGCGACGGCGTATTCGCGGGCGGGACATTCGATTGGCTTTCTCCGTTTTCGCTGCTCACCGGCGTTGCCGTGGTGGCGGGCTATGCCCTTCTCGGCGCGACCTGGCTCGTCATGAAAACAGACGGCGAGGTTCAGACGCAAGCGCGCGAGCAAGCGAAGCGCATTCTTCCCTTGGTGCTGCTTGCTCTCGTGATCGTGAGCCTTTGGACTCCGTTCGCGGTGCCGCGCATCTTCGAGCGCTGGTTCACGCTGCCGAACTTCCTGATTCTAGCTCCCGTGCCGCTCTTGACGGCGTATGCGGCGTGGTCGTGCTGGTCGGCGCTCCATGCCGGGCGCGACACGGCTCCCTTCGTCTCGACCATCGCGCTGTTCCTGCTCGGGTTCATCGGCCTCGCGGTCTCGAATTTACCTTACATCGTGCCACCCAACGTGGACGTCTGGCAGGCGGCCGCCCACCCGTCGTCGCAGTTGTTCATGCTGATCGGAGTTCTCATCCTGCTGCCCGTGATCCTGGCTTATACCGTGTTCGTCTACTGGACGTTCCGCGGCAAGGTGAGAGCCGGCGAGGGGTATCACTGAGCGTCGCCGTGCGGGGCGCCCCCACACGCGGCCACGTCGCGAGAGGGCCTGTTTCGAGCTCGGATGAAGATCATGTGCGTCTGCGCCTCACGCGCTCAAACCATGGCAGCCGGGGTGCTGCTCGCGCCGATCGCGGCTCTTGTTGCGATCGGCTGTTTTACGTCTGACGCCGTGGCCGGAGCCCGGCTACGCGTCGCCGTGGAGAACGGCAACGTCGTGCTGTTCACGGGCAACAACCGCAAAACGCTCACCAGCCAGCAGCGCGACAGCGAGGCCGTCATCTCGCCCGATCAGCAATGGGTGATCTATACGCGCTCGGCAAAGCCAGCTTCCAAAAGCCCCGACGAGGACGATAGCGGCGACTGCACCGCGCTCAGCGCACCGGACGAGTTGCGGCGCGTTCGCATCGACGGCGCCGGTGACGAGTTGCTGATCCGAGGGCACGCGGGATCCGAACCCAGCCAGGCTCTGTGCGCGTTTCAGAACAAGCAATTCTCCGCCGACGGCGAGACGCTTTTTTTCCTCTCGCCTGCCTGGGCCACCTCCTCGGCGCTCCATGCATTCACCCTCAAATCGCGAACCGCGCGCTATGTGATGCCGGCGAACGATTTCGCGATCCTCTCGTGGTGCACTTCCGACCTCAAGGATTCCATTGTCGCCCAGCAGCACCGCTATCTCCGTTTCGGGGGCAGCTTCGATTGGTATTGGCTGTTCGATGCGAGCGGCGCAAAGGAGATCGCGCCCGTCGGCGAGTTCGACTCCTTCGACGCGGTAAAGGCCGATCTCGACGCGAGCGGACAGTGCGCGTCATGACACGCGCGCCGCTCTTCCTGAGGAGCGAGTCTGCGACCTCCGCCGGGCAGGAGAAGCGGGGCGAGGCCGAGCGAGGCGCGGGCGGCGCGGTAAGCCTAGAGCGTGTGGGGATAGGCGTTCTCGCCGCAACGCTGATGACGGCCTCCTACTATTTCGCCGCGCGCTATGGGCTCGCATTGCTCGCCCATCCGAGCGGGGTCGCCGTGTTCTGGCCTGCCTCGGGCATCGCGGTGGGTGCACTGCTCGTCTTCGGGCGGGCGAGCTTCGTGCCGGTCGCAACCGGCGTGGCCATCGCAACGATGGCGGCGAACATGGCCGCCGGGCGGATCTATGCATTGGCGCCCCTGTTCGCTTTCGCGAACGTGGTCGAGTGCCTGACGGTGGCGTGGCTTGCCGAACGGTTTCTCGGCACGGACCTGCGCTTCGACAGCCTGCGCCGGGTGTTCGGCATTTTCGTCGCCGCGACCGTGGGAACAGCGCTCGGCGCGGCCATCGGGGCCGTGACGATCAAGATACTCGGCGAGGCCAAAGGCCCGCTTCTCACGCACTGGCATCTCTGGTTCCGCTCAGACCTGATCGGCGTTATCGCCATCACGCCGATGATTCTAGGGTTGCGCACGCTCGCCTCTCGCGAGATCCCGGTGCGCGATCATATCGAGGGCCTGCTTCTGATCGGCCTCGTCTCCGCTACGGCGACGGCGCTCTATCCGGGCGCAATCGGGCAGCACGGCGCGGAGCTGCGCATTCCGGTCGCCATCCTGTTTCCGCCGTTGCTGCTGCTCGCCATCCGCCAGCCGCTCACCTATTCGCCGATCGGAGCTTCGCTCGTTGCGTTCATCCTGGTGGCCTGCGTCGTCGCGCAGCGGGGCGACATCACGGACGTCGACATCATGTGGTCGCAGATCACCATCGTGTCGATGGTCGCCTGCTCGCTTTCGCTTTCGGCGCTGATCGCGGAACGAAGCGCGGGCGAGGAGCGGCGAAAACTGCTCGTCCGCGAGCTCGATCACCGCGTCAAGAATGGGCTGACGCTCGTGCAGGCCGTGGTGGACCGCTCGCGCGAGAACGCATCCTCGGTCGAGGATTTCTACCTGGCGCTCGGCGGGCGCATCCGCTCCATGGCGCGCACGCATTCGATGCTGAGCCGGGAGAAGTGGCACGGGCTCGAGCTTGCGGAGCTCGTTCAAACCGAGCTTGCGCCGTTCCAGGACGCAAGCGCCGACGCGCTCACCGGCCCGCGCATTCTGTTGCGGCCGGCGCTTGCGCAATCCCTAAGCCTCGTGTTGCACGAGCTTTCGACCAACGCGGTCAAGCATGGCGCGCTGTCACGGCCGGAGGGCCGGGTTTTCGTCACCTGGCACATAGAGAGCACAGAGCTGCCGGACACAAAAATTCTCGTGATCGAGTGGCAGGAGCGTGGTCTTCCGCTCACGGGCGAGATCGGGCCGGAAGGGTTCGGCACGAGCACCATCCGCGATCTCTTGAAGTATGAGGCGGATGCGATGGTGACACTGACGTTTCCGGAGCATGGCGCAAATTGCACCATCTGGCTGCCACTCGCGCCTGCCGACCTGACGCTCACATGACGGGGGTGGCGCTCAGGCGTTCGCCTGACTGGCGCTGAAGTCGCGAATGAACTCCGCGATGCGATCGTGATCGAGCGGCTTGCTCATGCGGGCAAGCGCCTCGCGATCGGCATTCGAGGGCAGCGCTTCGTAGGCGGTTATGATGGCGTAGGCGATGCCCCGCTCGATCAGCACATCCACCAGCGGATCCGCGAAACCGTCCCTGAGGTTCATGTCGACGAGCACGAGGGACACAGGCTGGTCATCTATGACCTTGAGGGCTTCGGCTACCGAGGGCACCGGTCCCACAACCCGGGCGCCAGCCTTTTCCACGATGCCCTTCAAGGATTGGGCGACGTTCCAGGAATCCTCGACGACCAGCACCTCCACTTCGGCCCTGCTGCACGTGATGCTGTCAGGTTTCGGGATGATGGACATGGCCGATATTAAGGCTCCTAGTGAGCATGTTCCGTGAATTTTTATGCGCCAGAAATACCCATATGTCCATTCCAGGCTGGCGGACCGGCAAAGAGGCAGCTTGACGAACGGCCGTTAAGGTTGTGATAGGCTCGGCGCCATGACAGCACACACACCCATTCACGTAATCGGCGGCGGCCTCGCGGGCTCGGAAGCGGCTTGGCAAATCGCATCCCAGGGCGTCCCGGCCGTTCTCCACGAAATGCGCCCGGAGCGCATGACGGATGCCCACAAGACGGAAGGCCTCGCGGAGCTGGTCTGCTCCAACTCCTTCCGGTCCGACGACTGGGAAAACAACGCAGTCGGCCTGCTGCACGAGGAAATGCGCCGCGCGGGCTCGCTCATCCTGGCGGCGGGAGACCGGCACAAGCTGCCGGCCGGCGGCGCGCTGGCGGTGGATCGCGACGGCTTTTCGGCCGAGGTGACGGCACGGCTCTCCCAGCATCCGCTGGTCACGATCGAGCGCGGCGAAGTGGCCGGACTGCCGCCAGCAGACTGGGACAGCGTGATCGTCGCGACCGGGCCGCTCACATCTCCCGCGCTGAGCGAGGCGGTGAAGACGCTCACGGGCGAAACTGAGCTTGCCTTCTTCGACGCCATCGCTCCCGTGGTGCATCTCGAGAGCATCGACCAGACGATCGCCTGGAAGCAATCGCGCTACGACAAGGCGGGACCCGCCGGAACCGGGGCCGACTACCTCAACTGCCCGATGTCGAAAGACGAGTATGAAGCTTTCATCGACGCTCTGCTCGCGGGCGAGAAGACCACTTTCAAGGACTGGGAAGCATCAACTCCCTATTTCGACGGATGCCTTCCGGTCGAGGTGATGGCGGAACGAGGCCGCGAGACTCTGCGTTTCGGGCCCATGAAGCCCGTGGGTCTCAGTGATCCCCGCACGGGGCGGCGGCCCTACGCCGTGGTGCAGCTTCGCCAGGACAACGCGCTCGGCACGCTCTGGAACATGGTGGGCTTCCAGACCAAGCTCAAGCACGCGGAGCAGGTGCGCGTGTTTCGCATGATCCCGGGGCTCGGAGACGCGGAGTTCGCGCGCTTGGGCGGCCTTCACCGCAACACGTTCCTCAACTCGCCGAAGCTGCTCGACAGCTCTCTCCGGCTCAAGGCCGAGCCGCGGCTTCGCTTTGCCGGTCAGATCACCGGGGTCGAGGGCTACGTGGAAAGCGCGGCGATCGGCTTGCTCGCCGGACGTTTCGCGGCTTGGGAGCGGAAGGGCGAGCCTCTCTCTCCGCCTCCGCCCACGACGGCGCTCGGTGCGCTGATCGCCCACATCACAGGCGGGCATCTTCTCGATGCCGGCGCCTCCGCGCCGTCGTTCCAGCCTATGAACATAAACTACGGGCTGCTGCCTCCGCTCTACGACGCGCCGACGTCGGGGGCGGACGGACGTCGGCTCAAAGGCAAGGAGCGCGGGGCAGAGAAAAAGCGCATCATGTCCCGGCGTGCGCTGAGAGAGCTGGAAGGCTGGCTTGCCGAACGCGCGCGGGTGGACGCTTAGGTTTCGAGCCTCGATAGGAGCAGGACGCTGGGCGACGCGGAGCAGAGACTCGTGAAAGTCGTGCCGCGCATCCGCGACATCGCGGCCGGTGCGTGGGACGCTTGCGCTAACCCGGATGCGGCGACGTACAATCCGTTTCTCTCGCACGCGTTTCTCGGCGCGCTCGAGGCGGCCGGGACCGTCGGCGAGCGAAGCGGATGGCATCCCCATCACCTCGTGCTCGAAGGCCCGGGAGACGCAATTTCCGGCGTGATGCCGCTCTATGCCAAGACGCACAGCCAGGGCGAGTACGTGTTCGACCACGCCTGGGCCGACGCGCTGCACCGCGCGGGAGGACAGTATTATCCGAAGCTGCAGGGCGCCGTGCCATTCACGCCGGTTCCGGGGCGCCGCTTTCTCGCGCGGCCTGGCGCAAAGGAGGCCGAGACGGAACTGCTGCTCGCCCGTGCGGCCATTCAAGTTGCAGATCGCATCGGCGCATCCTCGGTGCACGTGACGTTCCTGACCGAAGGCGAATGGACGCGGCTCGGCGGCGAGGGCGGCTTTCTGAGACGCACCGGCCAGCAGTTCCATTGGCACAACGCGGGCTATCGCACCTTCGACGATTTTCTTCAGACGCTCGCCTCTCGCAAGCGCAAGGCGATCCGCAAGGAGAGGGCTGACGCGCAGGCCGCCGTCGAAATTTTCTCGGTCACCGGCGCGGAAATCACGGAGGCCCATTGGGATGCGTTCTTCGCGTTCTACACGGATACCGGATCGCGCAAGTGGGGACGGCCGTATCTCAACCGCGCCTTCTTCTCACTTCTCGGTGCGGCCCTCGCGGATCGGTGTCTGCTCGTGTTCGCGCGGCGTGACGGGAAGCTGGTGGCGGGCGCGCTGAACCTCATCGGCGGAGACTGCCTGTTCGGGCGCTACTGGGGCGCGATCGAGCACCATCCGTTCCTGCATTTCGAGCTCTGCTACTATCAGGCCATCGACTATGCGATCGCGCACGGGCTTCCCCGTGTGGAAGCGGGCGCGCAAGGAGAGCACAAGCTCGCGCGCGGCTATCTCCCCGAGACGACGTACTCTCTCCACTGGCTCGCCGATCCGCGCCTCGAGGCGGCGGTGGCCCGCTATCTCGAGGAAGAGCGCAGCGAGGTGGCCGAGGTCAACGAGCTTCTGCGCGAGCACGGACCATTCAAGCGGGACGGCAACGGACAATAGGGCGCGCCGTGGGGAACCCGCTTCATCCGCATGAGATCAAGGCAAAGCTCGTGAGGGCTTGCAGAATGGCAAAGGCGATGCTCATAGAAGGCAGCATCAGACCTGAGATTGGGGTGAGCACGATGGCCTACGACACCAACAACGTCTTCGCCAAGATCCTGCGCGGGGAGATTCCGGCCCACAAGGTTCTGGAAGACGACGACGTGCTCGTCTTCATGGATGTGATGCCGCAGGCGCCGGGGCACACGCTCGTGGTGCCCAAGGCGGCCGCGCGCAACATTCTCGATGCCGATCCCGCTTCGCTCGCCAAGCTGCTTCCGGTGGTGCAGAAGGTGGCCCGCGCCGTCAAAAGCGCATTCGCGGCCGACGGCGTCAGCATCTTCCAGTACAACGAGGCGGCCGGCGGACAGAGCGTGTTCCACCTGCACATTCACGTGGTGCCGCGGCACACAGGCGTGCCGATGAAACCGCATTCGGGAAAGATGGAAGATCCCGCCGTTCTGGCCCAGAACGCGGAGAAGATACGCGCCGCGCTCGCTGGCGGCTAAGGGCCGCTGCTCAGCGGATCGGCGAGAGCTTGTCGCGCGGGGCTGTCGTCTGAACGGAGGTGGACCATTCTCCGACCGGGGATTCGGGATAAGCCTCGAACGCGTCTCCCTCACCTCCATAGCACCCGGCCACACAGGCGGCCGCATTCGACGAAAGCACCGCGCCGGGTGCGGCGGCGGTTCCGCCGTTGTCGGATGTGGGAACGAGCAAACCTTGCGTCACCGTCTTGGCGGCCTCGGCATGGCGCTTTGCGTAGACGACCTCAGGCTTGCCGATGGTCGTGCACCCGGCTTCGCATACCACAACGTCCATGCCCGGATAGGACGCGGCCAGCGGATGCGGTTTCTCGATACTGCTCTTCTCGGCTTCCAGGATCGACTTGGCGCGGCGCGTATAATAGTCGGCCTGCGGCGGCGCGTCGGCCTTTGCCTCGGCTGAAGCTGCCGGCGTGTCTTCAGCGGCAGCGGCGGGAAGTCCGGCCATCAGCATGACCGCCAGAGCGCTCATGCCCGCTTTCAGAGCCAACCGGCTGCAGCCGGCCATTCCAACGCCACGCATCGTTTCACACCCACGCTACGACAACACCGCGATCCCGGACTGTCGCAAAGCGGAGTTAACGAATCCTTCCGCCCTCAACGCGCGGCAGGGTAGCGCCAATAGACGCCGCGGTCCGTCGTCACCTCCTCCAGGCTCGGGGTGCGCAGCTTCGGCGGCCGGGTACCGCTGGCGATCAGCGCGGCGATGTCGGAGAGAAGCGCGTTGTTCTCCGCGTAGCCGGAGTGATTGAGGCCGAGGCTGTCCATGCTCGCGGCGGTCACGTCGATCGTGTCGATGCCCGGCAGGATCAGCGGCCCCGTGGCCGGCACGTCGCCCGCGCGCGGAATGCCGCCGTAGAAATTGCGCGAGACGCGAAGGGCGCGATCGTTGCCGGCGGCGTAGAGCGTGACGCCGTCGGCGAGACCCTTGATGGAGCTTGCGATGTTCTCGAAGTTGTCGCGATCGACATCGGGCGCGGCCAGAATGATCTGGCTGATCTGCACGCCTTCTGGCTTGGCGTAACGCAAGTCGCGCAGCACCTGTAGCGTCGGCTGGTTGCCCATGCTGTGGGCGATGATACTCACGGACTTCGCGCCCGTCTTGTTGATCACCAGCTCCATGAACTGCTTGAGATAGGGCTCGGACTGTCCGGAGCTCTCGCGATCGTAGGTGTAGCTCGCGAGCCCGCCGCCCGACGGCCAGCTGTAGGCGAAGGCCGCGCCGTCGAACTTCAGATCGTAGGAGATCTGCGCCGTGCGGTAGATGGCGTAGTCGAAGCTCGTGTTGTAGCCGTGCACGAAGATGAAGGCGTGATCCTTATAGCGCGACGAGGCGGCGAGCCGCTCGCGCACGGCGGCCAGGAACTCCTCCTCCGAGAGCGTCTTGATCTCTTCCATCGTAAAATGGCGATTGGGGTCCTCCGCCTCTTCGTAGAGCGTGACGTTGAAGACGCGGATGGCCCAGGGCCGCTCGATGGACGGAACCTTGTGGGCCTTGGGAACGGTGACGAGCGCGCGGCCGAGCTCCAGGCGCCGCCCGCGCTCGCTGCCATAGTCGAGCCGCTTGTCGTTCGGCGTCTGGGCGCGATCCGTACCGTAGTAGACAGGCACGACATCCCACTCGCCCGGAGCGGTCTTGGCCTCCTCGGCGGCCGGTGGCGGCGGCGGCGCAGGTGCGCCGGGCGCCATCGCGTCAGGGGGCGGCGCGCCGCTGCCCACGGGCTCGGGCGCGGAGGACGGAGCGGGGGCCTGCGGTTTCGCAGCGGCAGGCGGACGCGCCGCGGCTCTTGGGCGCGCTTCCTCTTCCCCGGCGGCGGGCGGAGACCCGCCGGCCGGTGCGCCATCGGTCTCGCTCGGAGCCTCGGCCTTGGGCTCGGGTGCCGACGGCGCGACCTCGTCCGTCACCGGCGGCGGCTCGGCCTGGGGCGCGGGCGCGGTTGCAGGCGGCGGACTGCCGCTCTTGGGAGCTTCTCCGCACGACGCCAGCATCAGCGCCGAAAGACAAGCCGCGATCACACCGAAGCTACGCAAGGTCGCCTCCCCCAAAATGCAGTCCGCATCAGGTATCCGCCATTGAAGGAACGGCACGGCGTTCCCAAGTCTCGCAAGCGGCCCTACAAAATCGGGCGAGAGCGTAATTCCGATCCGGCGCCATTTCAAACGGGATCACGCCAATCGCCGCCAGCGCTGCTTGCGGTGATGAAGCCTACCGCCGATTGCGATAAAACACGGATAGGCTTCGACTTCGTGACACGGGCTTCCTCCGTCAATACGCCCAATCCAGGGGCAATTTCTTGAGGCAATGCGTCAGCGAGATACCATTCTTCTGACGGGCTTCGGCCCATTTCCTGGTGTCGCCGAGAACGCCAGCCAACGGTTCGTGCCCAAGCTCGCCCATCTCGCGGCCCGCCGTTTCAGCGCGCACCGGGTGGTCTCCAGGATCCTGCCCACGGAATGGGAACGAGCGCCCGGCCGGCTCAAGACGCTCTACGAGCGGGAGCGGCCGAAGCTGGTGTTGCATTTCGGCGTATCGTCCAAGGCTACTTGCTTCGTGATCGAGACGCAGGCGCACAATCTGTGCCGCTCTGCAGAGGATGCCGTGGGCGCGCTGCCGAGCGACACCCACATCGTCCGCGGCGGGCCTGCGACCCACGCGACGCACGTTCCCGCCGAAGAAATCAAACGCCGCCTCGCCGCGTTGCGCGTTCCTGCCGAACTCTCGGACGATGCGGGCGGCTATCTCTGCAACGCCATTTTTTACCACTCGCTGCTTCTGGCGGAGCAAGGTGAGCAACCGGCGACTGTCGGCTTTTTTCATATTCCCCAGGAAATTCAGCCTGCGTTGCTCAAGTCGCGGGCCGATCCCAAGGCGATGCGGTTCGACTGGGGGACGGCGCTCATCGGCGGGCTCGAGATCATCCGGACCTGCCTCGGCCGGCCGCCCCCCTCACGCCGGCACGTTAAGGTCCTTTAACCGGGGGTGTGCATGATGGGCGTCCGGAGCCTCTCATGCCCCTCGATCGCCGCACCCTTCTTTCGACCGGACTGGTCTCGACCGGCCTTGCCGCCGCTGGGTTTTCCGCCCAGGCCGCAACGGGCGCGGGAGGCGAGGCGGGACCGCGTGCGCACTCGAAGGCTTCCGCATCATCCCTGCCATTTGCCCTCCTGCCGAAAGACGGCGTGGAGCAGACGGCAGACTTGCAGGCCGCCATCGACAGCGGGGCCAGCCAGGGTCTCCCGGTCACCCTTCCGCCGGGACGCTTTCGCATCGGCGCGTTGGCGCTGAGGCCCGGCACGCATCTCATTGGAACATCCGGACGCACCGTTCTCGAATTCACGGGCGGAGGCAGTTTTCTTTCAGGACGCAAGGCGGCGGGCGTCCGCCTCGAAGGGCTCGTCCTCGACGGTAATCTGCTCGGCATGGACGCCAATCAGGCGACGGGCCTCGTCTCGCTCGATGATTGCGAGGGGTTCACGCTGTCCGGCCTCGACGTGCGGCGCGGGTTGCTCAACGGCATCGCGCTGACCCGGTCGGCAGGGACGATCACCGACTGCACGCTGCGGGAGATGTCGCAGGCTGGCCTCTTCAGCCTCGATGCGCGCGGGCTCGACGTGAGCCACAACGCGATTTCGGACTGTGCCAACAACGGCGTGCAGATCTGGCGGAGCAGCCCCGGCGAGGACGGCAGCCTCGTTCAGGCGAACCGCATCGAGCGGATCGCTACCAAGGGCGGCGGCAGCGGGCAGAACGGAAACGGCATCAACGTGTTCCGCGCGGGCGGCGTGCTGGTTTCGGGCAACGGCATAACGGACTGCGCCTATTCCGCGATCCGCGGGAACGGAGCGAGCAACATCCAGATGGTCGGCAATGCGTGCCGCACGATCGGCGAAGTGGCGCTCTACGCGGAGTTTGCGTTCGAAGGCGCGCTCATCTCGGGCAATGTCGTAGACAACGCCGCGAGCGGCATCGCCGTCACCAACTTCAACGAGGGCGGACGGCTCGCCGTGGTGCAGGGCAATCTCGTCCGCAATCTGTTCCGGCGCGAGCACGAACCTGTGGATAAGCGCGGAGTGGGCATCGGTATCGAGGCGGACACCACGGTGACCGGCAACGTGATCGAAGGCGCGCCGACGGCGGGCATCCTGGCCGGGTGGGGAGCCTATCTACGCAACGTGGCGATGACCGGAAACCTGATCCGCGACGCGGGCGTGGGCATCCTGATCTCGTCAGACCCGGCTGCGGGCGCGTGCCTCATCAGCGCCAACATGATCACCGGGGCCCGCGACGGTGCGATCCGGGCCATGGATCATGGAACGCCGCTCGGACCTGACCTTGCCCTGGCGGATGCAGCTCCGCGTGGCGGGCGCCTCGCGATCAGCGGCAATCTCGCGGTGTAAACGCCGCGCCGTTCGATGCGCTCCCGAGCAGCGATGGATTGGCCCATTTCTGGCGTGTCTGGACACCGGCCTACGCCGGTGTGACGGCTTGAGGTGTCGGCGGCGCTCGCCCAATCCCTTCGTCACCCTGGCGAAGGCCAGGGTCCAGAACACCTCTCAGGAGCGCATCAAACGAACATGCGTCGCGTGATCGCCCGTCTCTCTAGGGCGTGGCGGCAGGGGGCGTGGCGCGGATCAGCTTCAACAGCTCGCTGTCCTTCGAGATCTGGCTCGTATCGCGGCACTGATCCTTGGCTTCGGCTGTGCATTCGACCGTCACCGTGTACGGCACGCCGAACTTCGTGATCGTGTACTCCGCGAGGAGGCCTTCTTCGCCACCTTCGTTGCGATCGTCGAACACGGAGACCGTGGGTCCCGCCTGGGGCGCGGCGCCCCGGCTCTCGTTCTGATAGATGGGGTAGCTCGCCGGGAACTCGTGCTGCACGCGCAGATCCGCCGACACGGAAACCGTCACGTCTCCATAACGTTCGACGATCTGGTACCAGACAGGCTCGGCCTCATCCATGACGACATCGCGCTCTGTCGCCGGGCGCGGACCGATGCGGAACGTGTTCTCCGCGACCCCGGGCGTCGCCTCGAAGGCGAGCACCGGCAGCTTGAGCTTGCCGAGCTGATCGTCTGCGGTGGGGCCGAGAGAACGGGGCGGATTGGCCGCCGTCGCGCTGACGAAGCTCTTGATCTCGGGATCGGACCACTGGACCGCGATGAGCTTGCCGGCGGCCGCGGCCAGCGTACTGGCCGACAGGAGCATGACGACCGCCAGTCCCGTCGCGGGCCGGTACGCACGAGCGGACACGCCAACAATCGTCATGCGGACATTTCCTTGTCTACTCAAGACATACCTAAGCGCTCAGCGGTCCGCCAAGCGGGGCCGGGCCATTTGGGTGCGAACCTTACCCGGGCGGCCCGTCCACGATCAAGTCCGTCAAGACCCGGCGTCTCCTCCGCGCAACGCCTCTGAGCACAAGCGCGTGGCAGGCGCGGCACGGGTTGAAGGAGTGCGCGCCAAATAGTATGCCGCTTGCATACTGGCATGGTGCGCATCCGGCATGATGTCAGTCCCGTGTGTTGCGTGGAGACCCGCATGCCAGCAGATCCTGGAACGCCCTCCGAGGCCGAGGCGCCGCGCAAGACGGGTCGAACCGCGTGGCGGCTGTTCCGCACGCTGCTGATCGGCGCCATCGTTGCGATCGCGCTTCTCGTCATCTTCCCGCCGCTAGGCCTCATCAAGGATCAACTCGCCAAGAGCATCGGGGATGCGTATGGCCGCAAGGTGACCATCGGGGCCATGCGCATTCACATCCCGCCGAAGCTCGAGCGGCCGAAGCTCGACGTGGAATTCGACCAGGTGGCCGTCTCCAATCCTGAGGGAATGCCGGAGCGCAATCTCTTTCTGGGCGACACCGTGAAGACCACGGTCGATCTGTTGCCGCTGCTCAAGGGCCGCGTGCGGATGGAAAGCCTGCAACTGATCAAGCCGAACATCACGCTCGAGGAAGATGCGAACGGCACCCGCAACTGGGTGTTCGGCACGCCTGCGGCGAGCGTGGCGGCACAACCGGCAACCTCGGCGCCCGTGGCCGCTTTCTCTCCGCCGCCGATCATCACGATCGGGGACGGCGCCCTTAGCTTCCGGAGCGGGAAGACGGGGGCCATTCGCGCGGTGAGCGCCATAAACTCCGTGCAGACACTGGACACCGTCGGAGGCGGCGCGACCTCAAAGGGAACGCTGGTGGCAGGTGGCGAAGCTGTCGCGTTCGACATCGTGCTCGGCGATTTCGATGCCATGGTCGCGGGCGGATCGTCGACCCTAAAGGCGAGCATCGACGGGCGTCCGTTGCGGGCGGCACTCGAAGGTGACGCGCTTTTCTCGGCCGCCGCCGAGTTCAAGGGCGACGTGACCGCATCCACGCCCTCTCTCTTCGATCTCGCGCGCTGGTTCGGCGCGGACACGACCGCGACCGGCGAGCCGCTCAAGACCTCGCTCGAAGGCAAGGTGCTGGCCACCACGCGCGACGTGACGTTCACCGAAACCGACGTGATGATCAACACGACGAGCAGCCGCTTCGACGGCAAGCTCGATCTTGGCGGCGTGCGGCCGAAGCTTTCTGGCACGATTGCGAGCGAGCATGTCGATCTCGGCCGGATCGCGGGCAAGGGAGGACGCGCATCGCTCGCACCTGAAGCGTCACCCGTTACAGAGTTCGAGCCGCAGGTAACCGCGGGCTGGGAGCAGCTTCTCAACGATCTCTCGACGCTGGAGCGCGGCCCGCAAGCGGCCGCGCAGGCCGAAGCTGCGTCCGCCACGGCCTCCTCGGCGCCCGGATGGAGCGAGCAGCCGTTCAATCTCAGGGCACTTCGGGCTTTCGATCTCGACGTGCTCGTCAACGCCGCCGCGATCACCTATGGCGCGCTCGATCTCAAGCAGGGACGCGTCAAAGCCGCCATCACCGACGGGGTGCTGGATGCCCAGCTCGAAGAGCTGGCCGTCGGCGCCGGCAAGGCAACGGGCACACTCAACGTCGACAGCCGCGCCGCGCCGCCCAAGGCCGCAGTGGTGCTCACCATGTCGGATGTCGCGGCGGAGCCCATCATCACCGAATTGACCGGAAAGCCGCTTCTTTCCGGCACATCCAACGTCGAGATCTCGGCGACGGCCGCTGGGCAGAACCAGAGCCAGCTCACCTCCACGCTCGAAGGGAAAGCGCATTTCCGCATGGGACAAGGCGCGCTGCGCGGCTTCGACGTGCGCCGGATGATCTTCGAATGGTGGAAAAGCTGGAAGTTCGACCTCGGCCTCAAGACAGGCTTCGAGCGCCTCGAAGCGCAGTACGACATCAAGAAAGGCATTCTCCGGAGCCAGCCGGGCCTCTCGATGGGCGGCTCTGAGGTGGAGATCAACTCGGCGGGAACTGTCAACGTACCGAGCAAGCGGCTCAACCAGGAAATCCGCGTGAAGGCCATCCCTCCGCCGACGGCGTTCCCGATCCCGGTGCGCATCTCGGGCGATTGGGCGAAACCGTCGATCGGCATCGACTGGGGCGGGCTCTTCTCCGCGGCGCCCGGCCTTGGCGGCCCGCAGGCGCTGGCGGTCGCACCGGAACCGGCACCCGCAAACGTGCAAGCCGCAATCCGCCGTGTTCTTGCTGCAGATCTGCCGGAAGATCGCCTTTCGCCGGAAGCCCGCGCGATGCTGCAATCTCTGCTTCCGGCGGAGAGCGCTCCTTAGGTTTTGCTCCGCACGGCCAGGGTTTGCCTGCTCGCACGGCAACGGTACAAGCTGTTGGTTTTTATATTGTTTCCACAAGCGCCCGCCAGAAGGCGCACTGCCGGGGGTTCCGTTGCCAGGGTCCAACTCTTTGGGCATTATCCGGCGAGGGATCCACATGCACTGTGAAACTGCACTGGATACGGGGGACGTCGCGTGAGGATTGCTCGTGGAGTTGCGTTGTGCGTCATTCCCGCACTCGCGGGTGCCGGCTTCGCAGGGTTCGCCCATCTGCCAACTCAGGATCGCGCGTTCGCGGCTGGGCCTTCGCCTCTTCTAGGGCGCGACATCGCAACATACGCGCTGGTGCAAAGCTTCGCGGCGCCGAGCATGGCACCGGCCTTCAATGGCGTGCGCACGGCTCCTCAGCGCGGTTTTACGCCGTGTGTTGGCGACGCCGGTGTGCAAGGCAACGATCTCGTGCAGCTCGCGCGTTGCAGCTTGCTGCCACCGGCTGATGGCTCGACGCCACCCGTCACCGGCGGCGGGACGACCACACCGGGGACTGATACGGGCGCGGGAAGCGGAACGGGGCAGCCTGGCACAGGTCAACCGGGTACCGGTGGGGGCACGGCCACGCCTCCGGCTCAAGCAGGCTTCGCCTACTATCCGCCCGGAGACCTCTTGGAGAAAGACAAAGGCCGCGGACGCGCGGACCGTCGCGTCTATGCGCCCGACATCATCTTCCCGCTGAAACTCGGCCCCGGCCTTTTCCCGCACATGAACTCTCAGATCTGGGGCTATGGCGGCGGCGGCTGGAACGGCAAGGGCGCGGCCGGCGGCAGCGACAGCGATCCGCGCAACTACGACCCGATGAAGCAGCGGGACAACTACTGCGAGGTTCGCGGCTGGGACATGCCTCTTTGCCCCGGCGGCGCAGGCCATCAGGGCCAGGACATCCGTCCGCCGAGCTACAAGGACAACACGTGGGAAGTGGTCGCGGTCGCGGATGGCACGATCGTCAACGTGACCTCCAACACCACCGTGCAGCTCAAGACCAACGACGGCACCGACTACTACTATCTTCACATGCACCCGCGCTCGATCACCGTGAAGACGGGCGCGAAGGTGAAGCAGGGCCAAGTGCTCGGCAAGGTCTCGAAGTACATGGGCGGCAAGCCCGCCACGAGCCTGCATCTGCACTTGAACGTGCGCCAGCGCATCAAGGTCGGCGACAAGACCTTGCAGGTGTACGTCCCCGTATTCACCTCGATGATCGCCGCGTTGCGCCGCGCCAAGGGCCTCGATGCGGGCATCGATGCGGACGGCAATCTGATCGTCGATCCCGTGGTGGAGATCGGCGCGACGGCACCTCCGGCACCGACACCCACGCCGACACCTCAGCCGACGCCTGCTCCGACTCCGACGCCAGCTCCCACGCCCGCGCCGGAGCCTGCGCCAGTGCCCGCACCGGCACCCGAACCCACGCCTCAGCCTGAGCCCACGCCTGCGCCCGAGCCCGCGCCGCAGCCGGAGCCCGCGCCTCAACCCGAGCCGGCTCCCGTGCCGCCTCAACCGGAGCCGACACCGACACCTGCGCCGACACCCGCTCCGCAGCCGGAACCGGCTCCCGCACCGGCGCCAACGCCTCAGCCCGCGCCGCAACCCGAGCCTCAGCCGGCCCCTGCGCCCGCGCCTCAGGAGCAAGGGTGGTGGGACTGGATCAAGGGTAAGTGGAACAATTGGTGGGGAAGTTGAGGCACGAGGCCTCTTCACCTCCCCACGTCACGTCAATTTTGTCGAGTTAGGAGCAGCAACGATGCCGAGACATACGCCAGCAATTGCCATGGCGGTGCTCATGGCGCTCACCGTGCCGATGTTCTCGACAGCCGAAGCGCAATTGCCGCCGTCGCAGTACGACCGGCTGCAGCGCTCGCTGGAGGAGAAGTTCGCGCCGAAAACCAAGCCTGCGCCCAAGCCCGGCCAGCCGGGAAGCAGCTCCGGCAAGGACGACTTCATCTACATCGAGCCGGATGAGAAAGCCTCGAAGAAGTCCAACGACCCGAATGCCAAGCGTTCGAGCGTGACGTGGAGCGAGTCCGTCTTTGCGTTCCTTTCCGACAAGCTCGGCACGGAAGCGGCTCCGGCTGCGGAGAACCAGCCGAAAGGCGCCTTCAGCGAAGCCTCCGAGGCCAGCACCTCGCGGCCCAGCCTGTTCCGCACGCTGTTCGGCCGCCGCGGCCGCACGCCCGCGGGCGAACCCGTCGAGGTCGCCGCGCGCAAGGTGCCCGTGGCCAAGCCCAACAGCTACGTCATTCAGCTCGCACCTACCGCGACCGACGCGGACATCGAGGCGCTGCTCAAGAAATACAATCTGCGTATCACCAAGATGATCGCGCCGCTCGGCGTGATCACGGTCGAGGTGGACGGCAAGGCGCCTGCCCCCGTGGGCGCGGCCCCGGGTGCCGCGCCCCAGGATCGCAAGGCGCAGCTCCAGAACATCCTCGAGCCTCCGCTCATCCGCGATCTCAGAAACGAGCGGATCGTCGAGGGCGCCTTCGTCAACTCCACGATGGAAGCCAAGCATCTGCCGAAGGGCGCGGGCGCCACCATCACGGTGGGCGACCAGATCTATAGCTGGCGCTGGAATGCCGGCGACGGCCAGGACGGCAACTGGGGCCTCAAGGCCATCCGTCTGCCGCCGGTGTGGAGCGTGCTCGCGCAGCATCGCAAGGCCAACCCGGATGCGAAGCGCCCGAAGATCGGCATCATCGACGGCGGCTTTGCGACCAATCCGCTGGTGCCGTTCGCTTCGATGGAGAACGTGAAGCCGCTGGTCTACCACACGGCGGGGTGCGGCACGCATCACGGCATGCATGTGGCCGGCATCATCGGCGCGCGGCGCGACGACCAGCCGGGCATCGACGGCATCATTCCCGACGCGCGCATGGATGCGATCGCGGTGGACGACAAGATCGTCGGCGACTCGGGCCACGTGGGCGTGGACGAAGGCTGGCAGGTGCACGCGCTGCTGTTCGACGACGTGCTCGCCAAGACGCTCGACTACGTCTACGCAAACCTAATGCAGCCCGACAATCTTCGGGTGGTGAACATCAGCCTCGGCTACAATTTTGTGGCCAGCAACCTGCTCGGCGACGAAGATCCGGAGGAGGTTCCCGGTCTCGCGCTGCACGTGATGCACCAGGCCAACCTGATCCGCCTGATGGCGAGCCGCGTGAAGGATCATGTGCTGTTCGTCGTCGCGGCGGGCAACGATTCCGACGACCGCGCCGTCCCGATCGACGCCAAGTGGGCCTCGCCGTTCGCGTGGGCGGGAACGCAGGAGTCCGCCACCGGCGACAGTCCGCCCAACATCCTCGTGGTGGAGGCCGTGGACCGTAACGGCGCGCGCGCCGAGTTCTCGAACATCGGCGGTCATCTCGCAGCGCCGGGCGTGGACATCATGAGCACGCTCTCGCCCGACAAGCTGCCGCTCGGCGTTTGCAGCGGCACCTCACAGGCCGCGCCGCACGTCGCCGCGCTGGCCGCCATCCTGTTCGAGCTCGCACCCGACAAGACGCCCGCCGAAATCGCGGAGATCCTGAAGGCGAGCGCAACGCCCGCCAAGCAGGGCGAGACCCACGCTCCCGCCATCGACGCGCTGGAAGCCGCGACGCGGCTCGTTCCCGAGGAGGTGCGCCTGCTCGCCGATCTCGACGGAGACGGCGCGGTGGGTCCGAGCGATCTTGCCGTGTTCTCGCGCCAGCTCGCGACCCTCTCCGGTGCGGCCACTCAAAACGCCGCCTTCACCGAGGACCTCAACGGCGACGGCGTGATCGACGACAACGAATGCTTCTGGCCGCGCATCGACCTCAACGGCAGCGGCTTCGGCGCACTTTCTCCGAAGGATGCGCGCAAGCTCGGCGGCAGCGACCGCACGGATCTCGCTGCCATGGAGTTCCTCTGGTCGGATCCGGCGACGCCGTTTGGAACTGCAGTCGCCAGCGCCGGGCTTTCCACTCCGCCCGAGATCTACGCGGTTGCCGAGGCGTCGCCCGAGCCGATCACGAAATGCCGGCGGCTCGTGAGCACGACCACGGTCGCAAGCAACGCGACTGGCGCCGGCTCGCAGAACGGCGAGCAGGCCACGCCTCTGGTCACGGCCGCGCCGAGCGGGACCCAACCGGCAGCAGCGAGCGATCCAGCGGCCGTGAAGGCCGAAGTAGAGCGCGCGGTAGAGGAATTGCGCAAGACGCATCCCAACCTGCGCGTCACCATCAATCCCGCGACAGGACTGCCGACGACCGTGATGGGGCTCTCGCCGCAGCCGGGCTCGGGTGCGCCGTCGCTCGGGGCCAACGAGGGCGGCCGCGAGCAGACCGAGGAGGAAACGAAGCGGGCGGTGGAAGCCTATTTCGGCACCGGCGGCCTCAGCTCGCTCTATCCCTCGAAGAACAAGAGCGCGAAGCCGGAGTACATCGGACGGCGCAAGGATCCGGATTTTCCGGACCGCTACGTCGCGCAGGTGGAGCAGCGAGTGGACGGTATTCCCGTGTTCGGCTCCACCGCGAAGCTCAACGTCGACCGTTCGCTCGGCGTGACGAAGTTCAGCGGCACGATCTCCAACGTCGCGCTCGAGGACACCAAGCCCAAGATCGCCGAAGGCGAGGCCATCGCCGCCGCGCGGGCCAAGCTCGCGGATGTGCTGCGCAGCGCGCCGGACGCCTCACGGGCCTTCCCGCTGGCGCCGGACCCGAGCAAGGCCGAAATCAAGAAGCCTGATCTCACCGTATTCGATCCGGCTCTCATCGGCAAAGCGAAGTCGGGGCCGACACGGCTCGCGTGGCTGGTCACCATCGATTCCTTCCGCATCTTCGTGGACGCGAACACGGGCGAGGCCTTCTACTATTATCGCGATCAGCCTTCGGGGATGCTGCGGCGGGTGTACGATCTGGCCCAGGCCACGACCTTCCCGGGCTCGCTCGGCATCGACGAGGAGACGCGCAAGCGCATCGAGAAGCTCGCGCCGGAAGCGCTGGTCGCGTTCCGCAATGCAGGCATCGTACGCGACTACTTCTTCCTGACGTTCGGCCGCGACGGTTTCGACGACAACGCTGGACAAGGCGGCTCGCCGCTCGAAGCCTACGTCCGCCATGGGCGCACGCAGAATGCCTACTGGTGCACGAGCAAATCCTACGACTGCCCCAAGGCGAACGTCATGGTGTATGGCCCGGGCTATGCGGGCGCGCTCGACATCGTGGCTCACGAGATGACGCATGGCATCATCGCGCATGAGAAGAACCTGCTCTATCTCAACGAGCCGGGCGCGGTGAACGAGTCGCTCGCCGACATCTTCGGCGCGCTGATCGAGTTCGACGCGAGGGGCGACGGCGGCAACTGGCTGATTGGCGAATCCTCTCCCGGCTTCTCGATCACGTCGCCGCTGCGCAGCCTCGCCGATCCCAACCTCAAGGACGCCAACAACAAGTCGATGTTCGACCGCGCGGCGCGCTTCTCGCTCGCCAATCGCGGACAGCCCGACCACTACTCCGACGTGCTGACGCCCGACGATCCCCAGTGCGGATCGACCGCTTATCAGGACAACGGCTGTGTGCACTTCAACAGCGGCATCCTGAACAAGTTCGCTTATCTGATCTCCGAGGGCGGCACGCATCGCGGCGTGACGGTGCAGGGTATCGGGCGTTACAAGCTCGCGCGCATTACCTATCGCGCGATGACGGTAGGCCTCAATCAAAGCTCGACGCTGGCGCACGCGGCGAATGCCTTCGTCGAAGGCTGCTTCGAGCTCGCTGGCGCGGAGCTCGGCGGGCTCATCCCTTCCGATTGCGATCAGGTGGTGGCCTCGCAAAAGGCCGTCGGTCTCGAAGTGCCGTCGAGTTGAGCATCCTGACTTTTCGCCGTCCCGTTTTCGGGTCGCGGATAGCCAAACGAAATGTGACGAGGGAACGCGTATGAAACGGGTCCAAATCGACCGCCGGCAGCTTGGAAAGGGCCTTGCAGCCGCAATGGCGCTTCCCCTCGCGGGCGGCATCGGCAGCCTTTCCGCCCGGGCCCAGCGCTATGGCGGCACGTGGTCGTCGCTCGCGGGCCTCTCCGAAGAAGCCCAGCGGCTTGGGCTTTCCGTGCCTCGCATGGGCCTTGCGCCTTCGTCCTCCAGCGAGGACTTTACAGAGATCCAGCCGGCCATCGTGGACTTCATGGACAGCGTCAGCGCGTCGGCTCCCGACGCGCGGGGCGTAACGTCAGCCGACGTGGACAGCCTGCTCGATCGCGCGTCCGAGCTTCTTCGCACGGCGCGCAACGCGGAGCGGATGCCGCGCGACATCCCCGAGGGCCCGCAGGCGCAGGCGATCACTGCGCCCGCCTTCGACAGCATTGCCGAGGACTACCGGCGCCTGTTCGCCACGTGCGAGATCCGCTCCGAGAAGCGCTCGGAGGTGATGTGGTACGTCTCGAAGATCACCGATCCCACGCGGCGCAAGGCCTACGACCAGGTGTTCGAGGAAACCTGCGTGCCGTGGTATTTCGTGGCGATCATCCACGGCATGGAATGCGGCTTCGACATGCAGTCGCATCTCCACAACGGCGACTCGCTCAAGAAGAAAACCGTGCAGGTGCCGAAGGGCCGGCCCGCGCAATGGCTGCCGCCATCAGACTGGGTGTCGAGCGCGGTGGATGCGCTCCGCTACGACAAGCTCGACGAGAAGCCCGACTGGACGCTGGCGCACATGCTCTATCGCTGGGAAGCCTACAACGGCTGGCGCAGCCGCCTGCTCTACAAGATCAACACACCGTATCTGTGGAGCTTCTCGAACCACTACACGAAGGGCAAGTTCGTTGCCGACAACGTGTGGGATTCCAACGCCGTTTCCAAGCAGTGCGGCGCGGCCGTGATGCTGAGGGGACTGGTGGAAGCCGGTCACGTCGCGGCGCCCGCGTAAGGAAGAGTTGCGCGAAATTTCGCGCTGTCATCGTTCAATTATGAGGCGTTGATCGAGATCAAAGCAGCTTGCCGTGCGCGTGCCTCTTCATACAGGCGCGCGAACGGTCGTGCTGCCCACTCTCCCCCTCGGGGCAGCCTTCAGCTTTCCCCACCCCCACATAGTAAGCTGCGTCGCGCTTCGAGCCCCCGGCTTAGTCCGGGGGCTCCTAATTTCGCGAGACGCGACGCTCACTGCATCGCCGCCAGAGCTTCCACGAAGCTGTTGCCGGTCACCCGGATAATGCCCATCCCCGGATAGTCGAGGTCGATCGTCATCCACAAGGCAACCGCGAGGACGGCCCCGTAGACGGAGTCGAGGAGCGAGAAGCGCCGGTTCACGCGCCCGTTGCCGAAGCCGATCAGCGCCACGCCGATTGCCGTCGTGCCCAGCAGAGCTCCCATGATCGGAATGGGCAGGTGACGCCTTGCCATGGCGAGGTGCGTCGCATGTAAATCAATGACCTCGTTGACCGGGGGAAGCACGACGGCCATAAGCGGCGCATTGTCCTGCGTGCCCTTGATGGCCGCTTGCCACATGCGTTGGTGCAGGCCGCCGACCTTGGCGAGCAGCGTCTCGATCTCTGGGCGCCCGGCGCCGCTCAACATAGTGACTCGATCGCCCGTGTACTCCTTCAGCGCGGATTTGAGATCGCCGCGGTATGGATCGGCAAGGGTATCGGCACGCAGATACGCCGTTCCAAGCGCATTGGCTTCGGTGACCATGATGTCCAACCGGTCGATGAAGCGCGAACCGGCTCCCGAGAACGCAAAGCCGATCAAGAACGCGACCAGCGCGCCCGTGGAGTTCCGGACGAGCGCCACTTGGCGGTCCAGGGTTGCATCGGCGGATCGCGACCTGAGGCCCAATCTGAAACCGATTTCATGGGCGGCTATGACACCGGCGACGAGTGCGGCAGCGACGAGCAACTCAGCCATGGCTGCACCTTCCTCCGCAGAGCATCGCACCAGACCTTCGGGCCTGGACGCGAGAAAGGGCGTATGATCGTCCGACGTCGAATATTAGCCGAAAAGCTTCTCTCTGCGAAGCGGGGCCGGACCGGCAGCAGCCCCCGCCATTCAAACAGAACGGGCGCCCGTGCGTGCGGGCGCCCATATCTTGTCGCGCTCACGGGGCGCGGATCATTTCGTCGTGTATCCGCCGTTGACGAGGATCGTCTGTCCCGTCATCCACCAGCCGTCCGACACGAGGAAGCGAATCCAGGGGACGATGTCCTCGATGTGCGTGAGGCCGGTGGGCGTGAAGGGCGATAGCGCGGCGGCCGTCTTGTGATAGGCCACGGCATCGGCGCCTTCCGCGGGATAGAAGAACGGTGTGTCCATCGGGCCCGGACCGATCGCCGTTACGGATATTCCGCGCGCGCCGAACTCCTTCGACGCCGCACGCGTGAAGTGCTCAACCGGCGCCTTGGTTCCGGCATACGAGGAGTAGAACGGCGTATATGCGCCGAGGAGCGAGGTCACGAGCGTGCAGACTTTGCCGTTGTCGTTGACGTGCTTGCCCGCCTCCTTGAGGAAGAAGAAAGCCGACTTGGCGTTGACCGCGCTCATCTCGTCGTATTCGGCCTCCGTGATGTCCACCATCGGCTTCTTCAGCACCTTGCCGACGGTGTTGATCGCGATATCCGGCCTTCCGACGGCGCTCACGGCATCCGCAAACAATTTCTCGACAGCTCCTGCCGAGGTCAGGTCGGCTTGAAAGGCCACGCATTGTGCGCCCGCCGCCTTGACCGCTGCGACCGTTGCCTCGGCCTCGGCCTTGCTGGAGGGGCTGTTGTAGTGAATGGCGACGGCCTTGGCGCCTTGAGCCGCCAAGTCTTTCGCTATGAGACCGCCCAGGTTTTTCCCACCACCTGCGATGATGGCTGTCTTTCCCTTGATGCTGTGATCGACCATGATCTCCTCGTTCAACTAGCCTTTTCGCCATCGAGCATATCGTCTAGTTTCCATATATAAATATGGCCAATCTGGCATCACATGTCAGAAACGCCGAACAATGGAGACGCTTGCCGGTGGACCGCATCGAGCTGTTTCGCATCTTCGCTCGAGTGGTGGACTGCGCGAGCTTCACCCGGGCCGCGGACACGCTGGGGCTGCCGAGATCCTCGGTCTCCGCGGCAGTGCAAGACCTGGAAACGCGCCTCGGCACGCGACTCCTCAACCGGACGACCCGCAAGGTTGCGCCGACAAATGACGGGCTCGCCTTCTATGAAAGATGCCTGCGGCTGCTGGCGGACGTCGAAGAAGCCGAGACGCTGTTCCGCAAATCGGCCGCACGTCCCTCGGGAAAGCTCAGGATCGATGTGCCGGGCCGCATCGGGCGCCTCACGATCGCGCCGGCTCTGCCCGCCTTTCTCGATCGCTATCCCGACATCACCGTCGAGCTCAGCATGTCGGATCGAACCGTCAACCTCGTCGAGGACAACGTCGACTGCGCCTTACGCGTCGGGCCTCTGCGGGATTCAGGGTTGATCGCGCGGACTGTTGGAGAGCTGCGGCTGATCAACGTCGCCAGCCGTTCCTACATCAAGCGTCACGGCCGGCCGCGATCTCCCGAGACGCTCGATGCGCATTGGGCCGTGGGCTATGCCTCTCCCTCGACGGGGCGCGTCGAGGATTGGGAGTGGGTGGAAGACGGCGAGCTACGCTACCGCTCCGTGCGCGCGCGTGTGACAGTGAACAGCGCCGAGGGCTACATCGCGTGCTGCCTCGCGGGTCTGGGGCTCATCCAGATACCGGCCTACGATGTGAAGACCCATCTCGAGTCGGGTGAGCTCGTGGACGTGATGCGGACACACCCTCCCGCTTCGATGCCAATCACTTTGCTCTATCCGCATCGCCGGCATCTCTCGCATCGGCTTCAGGTCTTCACCGAGTGGCTCGAAACGGTGCTGAGAGCGGACGTGCTGGTCTAGGATGACGCTCGCGCGCGACGGCACGGAAGCGCCATCAAGCGCCCAGCTTTTCGAGGCGTGCGTTTTTCATCGGTTCGCCGGCCGGGTTGGGGCCATAGATCCCCAACATGCGGGCGTACTTCGGTGCGAAGTATTTTCCGATGCTGCCAGCGGGCACACAGACCATATCACCCTGGCTGGCTTCCACGGTCACGCCGTCGCTTTCGACAAAGAGCTGGCCTTCGAGAACGTAGGCGAACTCGTCGTGCGCGTGCTCGTCCGTCCACGCCTCGCCCGTCAGCTCCCATTCGCTGATGATCGGATCTGTCCAGGTGCCGCGGGGCGGCCCCGTCAACCAACGGGCCTTGGGTTCGCCAACGAGTGGGGCCTTGGGAATTTTTCTGGGTGCCATCTCTTCCTCGCTCGGTAGCGGCTTGCGTGGGTATCTGGGGTGAGCAGGCACTTTCCGCAACCCGGCTTCAACGAAGCCCAGGCCGGACGCGCATCATCCCAGCGTGACACCGCAGGCGGCAGGCCAGCCGAGGCCGGCCGATGTCTCGCCGCGCGGCTTGTATTCGCAGCCGATCCAGCCCTCGTATCCCGAGGCGTCGATCAGGTTGAAGATGCGCGCGTAGTCGAGCTCACGCGTGCCGAGGCCCGGCTCGCCGCGATCGGGCGGGTCGGCACACTGGAAGTGGCGCGCGAGTGGACCGAACTCTGCGAGCGCGCTCTCCACGCCGCCCTCCTGGACGTGGCGGTGGTAGATGTCGAACTGGAGCCCGATGTTTGCTTCGCCCACCTCGGCAATCACGTCGCGAGCGTCTGCGGTGCGCGTCAGGAAATAGTCCGGCATGTCGCGCGTGTTGATCGGCTCGATCAGGATGTCGATGCCGAATGGCGCGGCCCAGTCCGCTGCCATGCGCAGGTTCGCGACGTAAGTCTCACGCGTGGCGCCATGCGTCGCAAGGCCCGCCATCACGTGCAGGCGCGGGCAATCGAGCGCCTCGGCGTAGGTCAGCGCGAGATCGACGGCGGAGGCGAACTCGTCCTCCCGGCCGGGCAGGGCCGCGAAACCGCGCTCTCCCTTGTCCCAATGGCCGGGCGGCAAATTGAAGAGCACGAGCGAGAGGCCGTTGTCGTCGAGGCGTGCGCGAATGTCACCCGCCGGCACGGCGTAGGGGAACATGAACTCGACCCCCTTGAAGCCAGCCTTCGCGGCCGCCTCGAAACGATCGAGTAAGGGCAGCTCCGTAAAGAGGAAGCTCAGGTTCGCGGCAAAGCGGGGCATGGATGCTCTCGATGGCGGAAGGATCAATCGTGGGAGGGGCGGGACTGGCGCAGCTTCTTCACGTTGCCGCGTTTCACCTTTGTGTCCACGCGGCGCGCCCTGGCGGCACGGCTCGGCTTGGTGGCGACGCGCTTCTTGGGAACATGGAGCGCGCTGCGCACGAGCTCGACGAGGCGGGCGCGCGCATCCTCGCGGTTTCGCTCCTGCGTGCGGTGGCGCTCGGCGCGGATGACGAGCACGCCCTCGTCGGTCATGCGGCGGCCGGCGAGGCGCACCAGCCGATCGCGCACCGCAATCGGCAGGCTGCCCGAATGGCGCACGTCGAAGCGCAGCTCGACCGCGGTCGAGACCTTGTTGACGTTCTGTCCGCCCGGTCCGGACGCGCGGATGAAACGCTCCTCCAGCTCACGCTCGTCGATCGATATGTCTTGGGTGACTTCCAGCATGGCGCGGGTTTAGCAGAGATTTGGCCGCTGTGCAGCGGGCTCAGCGGCCGCGCGGCCTGTTTCGGCTGGAACTGACGGCGGCGCGCGCGATGAGCAGGGTGCGTCCCATGCCGGATTCCGCATCCCTGCGGGCTTAGGCCGGAGGTTCCCATGATCACGATCTTCACCATATTGGTTCACGGCTTCGTGGCGCTGGTGGTTCTGCCGCTGGCCGTGCTTTCGCTCCTCGGCGGCTCGAAGCCGCCCCAGGGCGGGTTCCTCACCAAGTATTATCTCGCCGAGCCGCGTCTCATGCTGGCGAGCAACGTGTTCCTGCTCGCGGTCGGCGCGACGGCGCTTTCACGCCTGGCCGAGCATTTCGGCTTGGTCGGCACCGAGACCGCGAGCCGGCTCGACGTCTGGATCGGCGTGCCGTTCATGCTGCTTCTCGTGGTGTTTCTCGGCCTCTTCAGCCGGGCCTTTCTGAAAGTGCGCCGCGCCGAAAGGCAGATCTAGATCGCCGCCTCAAGGCTGCAGGAGGCGTCCCACACAGTCCGCGACGCCGTCCTGCCAGGGCGGCAGACGCAGTCCGAACGCGCGTTCGAACTTCGTGCAATCGAGCTCGGAGTTGAAGGGCCTCGGAGCCTTGGTCGGATAGTCGAGGCTGACGATAGGCTCCACCGGCACCTCCGGGCGACCGAGCCGTGTGGCGCAGCCCACCACCTCGCTCGCGAAGCCGTGCCAGGACGTGGCACCCGTCCCTGCCGCGTGGTAGGTGCCCCAGATGGAGGCATCCCTCTCGTGCTGCGTGAGCTGGCGCGCGACCTCCAGGATCGCCAATGCCAGATGCGGCGCGTAAGTGGGATTGCCGTGCTGATCGGCAACGATACGCAACGGGTCCTCGCCGGTCGCGAGCCCGAGAATCTTGGTCACGAAGTTCCGCCCCACAGCCCCGAACACCCAGCCGGTGCGGATGATCACGTGATGCGGATTGGCTTCGGCCACCGCGCGCTCACCTTCGAGCTTCGAGCGTCCGTAGATCGTGAGGGGGTGCGGCTCGTCGCTCTCGACGTATGGCTCAGGCTTTCCGCCGTCGAACACGTAGTGGGTGGAAAGATGGATGACCGGCACGTTGCGCCGCGCGGCGGCGCGCGCAAGAACCCTAGCGCCCTCCTGATTGAGCGCGAAAGCGGCGTCCGGCTCCGTCTCGGCCTGGTCCACACCCGTGTAAGCTGCCGTGTTGATGACGATGCCGGGCTCAATATCGCCGAATGCGCGCTCGACAGACTTGGGATCGCGCAGATCGAGCGCCGGTCTTCCGGCCGCCAGCGCCTTGACATGCGGCGAGGCCGGCGCTGCCTCGATGAGCGCGCGCGCAACCTGTCCATGCCAACCTGCAATCAACAGCCGCATAAGCTCTCAAAACCCAGCATCCCGGCTCTGTGATGGCAGGGTAGCAAAAAGAACGCGCCACGTCGCTTCGGAACACGTCGCTTCGAGACGTGGCGCGCTTATCGGTGCCGTCCTGAATTTCTCCGCGCTTCCTAAGCGCACACAGCGAGGCGGACCGTGTTTCCGTCTGCGGGCTGCGCAGGCTGCTGGGGCTCGGCCGCTCGCGCGCGCAGGGCCTGTAAAGTCTGAAGCGCCGGGTTTCCGCCCAGGGCGCCGCCCACGATGTCCTGATCCATGCCGTGCTCCAGGCTCTCGCGCGCGAGGTCGTGAGCGTATTTGAGGAGAGCCTCGTGCACGGCGCTGTGGAGCGCTTCGGCGAAGGCCGCACGTGCGCGACTGCCCGCCACGAAGCCTTCGGTCGCCTGCAGATCGATGGTGTAGTCCGTTCCAGAGATGCGGGTGACGCCGAGAATGAGATTGCGCACCGCCCTCAGCTCACGCTCGAACTCGAACGCCAGATCCCGTTTCATCGCCATGAAAACTGCGAGCTTGCCCATATGGAAAGTCCCCTTTCGAAGCGTTGTCTCCTGCACTTCGGAGGCTCGATTTATTCGCTTTACAAAAGGTTAATCCGGGTGACGGATTCTTAGTTTTTTCGTTTAAAAACATATGGTTGATAACTGGCCTCCGCTATCCTTCTAAGGAGTGCGGACTACTCGTGACGCAGCGCCTCGATGGGATCGAGGCGGGCGGCGCGGCGGGCCGGGAAATATCCGAAGACGACGCCGACGAGGGCCGCGAAAGCGAAGGCCACCAGCACGATGCCGGTGCTGACGATGAACGGCACGCCGAGCGCCATGGTGGCGAGCAGCGCCAAGGAGAGCCCCAGGATCACGCCGAGAATTCCTCCGAACACCGAAAGCGCGACCGCTTCGATCAGGAACTGCATCAGCACCTGGCTTTCCAGCGCGCCGATGGCGAGGCGAATGCCGATCTCGCGCGTGCGCTCGGTGACCGAGACCAGCATGATGTTCATGATGCCGATGCCGCCAACGAGCAGCGAGACGGCGGCCACCGCGCCGAGCAGCCCCGTCAGCATGGCCGTGGTTCCGGCTGTCGCTTGCAGGATCTGCTTCATGTCGTGGACGGAGAAATCATCCTCCTTGCCGGGCGCGATCTTGCGGCGCTCGCGCAGAAGCCATTCGATGTCGCGCTGGACCTTGGCGGTCTCGCCGCCGTTCTTCGCGGACACGAAGATGCGGCTGATGTTCGTGTTGCCGGCAAGCCTGCGATGCAGGGTGCGGATGGGCATGATCACGACGTCGTCCTGGTCGCTGCCGAAGCTCGATTGCCCCTTGGCCTGCAGCACGCCGATCACCTCGCACGCCACGCTGCCGACGCGCAGGCTGCGCCCGACCGGCGCCTCGCGGCCGAACAGTTTGCTGCGCACCGTCTCGCCGATGATGCAGACGGCGCGTCCGCCCCGCATCTCGCCATCGAGGAAGGTGCGCCCGGCGCTCAGGTCCCAGTCCTGGGTCAAAAAGTAGTCGTTGCTCGTTCCGATCACCGTGGTGCTGCGATTTTCCGTTCCGTAGATGACGGTCGCCGTCTTCTGGGCCAGCGGCGCCACGGCTCGCGCGCCGAGAAGCTGCTGCTTCATGGCCTCGACATCGCGATAGTTGAAGGGCTTGGCTTCGGAGCTGGCGCGGCCGGGGCCGAACTGGCCGGGATTGACCGACAGCAGGTTGGTGCCGAGCTTGGCAAGATCGGCCGTCACCTTGGCGGTGGTGCCGTTGCCGATGGTGACCATGGCGATGACGGCGCCGACACCGATGACGATGCCGAGCACGGTGAGGACGGAGCGCAGCGCGTTGCGCCGGATGGCCTGGACGGCGAGCTTCAGCGTTTCGAAAAACATGTCACGCCGCCTCCCGGTTGACCGTATCGCTATCGATGCGGCCGTCGACGAAGCGAATGACACGACGCGCGTAGGCGGCGATATCGGCTTCATGCGTGACCATGACGACCGTGATGCCCTGATCGCGGTTGAGGCTCACGATCAGATCCATGATCTCGCGGCTGGTCTTGGTGTCGAGGTTGCCGGTCGGCTCGTCCGCCAGCAGCACGCGCGGGCTGGTGACGATGGCGCGCGCAATGGCGACGCGCTGCTGCTGGCCGCCGGAGAGCTCGGAGGAGCCGTGATCGATGCGCCCGCCAAGGCCCACGCGCTCCAGCGCCTTGATCGCGAGCTTGCGGCGCTCCACAGGAGCCAAGCCGCGATAGATCAGCGGCAGCTCCACATTCTCGACGGCCGTGGTGCGCGCGAGCAGGTTGAAGCCCTGAAACACGAAGCCCAGGAAATGACGCCGCAGCCGCGTGCGCTGGTTGCGCGAGAGCGTGCCCGTATCCACGCCCTGGAACAGATACTGGCCCGTGCTCGGCACATCGAGGCAGCCGATGACGTTCATGGTCGTGGACTTGCCGGAGCCGGAGGGGCCCATGATGGCTACGAACTCTCCCCGCTCGATGACGAGATCGACGCCCGCCAGGGCGTGCACCGTCGCGGCGCCGGTGCCGTAGGTCTTGGTCACGGAGCGGAACTCTATCAGGGGTGTTTTCGGGATTGCCTTTTGCATGGCGTCTTACGGTTGCTTCCCGTTACTGCGCGGCCGTCGTTTCGTCGATGATGACCGCCTGGCCCACCTCGAGCTCGCCCTTCACGATCTCGGTGACCTTGCCGTCGCTCGATCCGATCTCCACCGGCACCGATTGCGGCACGCCATCGCGCATGACCCAGATCGTCCGGCTCGCCCCCGTTTCCTGCCGCGCGCTCGGCGCACGGAAGCGCGGCGGGCCGGGCAGGATGCGGCGCAGGAGGCTCGTCTGCTCCGCGGGGGCGTTGGATGCCTGCGGCGCGTAGCGCAAGGCCGCGTTGGGAACGAGAAGTGCATCCTTGACCTCGGTCACGGTGATCTCGGCCGTCGCCGTCATGCCGGGACGCAGAAGCAGCTCGGAGTTATCGACTCCCAGAATGGCCTTGTAGGTGACGACGCCTTGCACGACTTCGGAGGCATAGCGCAACTCCTCGATGGTGGCGGGGAACTTGCGATCCGGGAATGCATCGACGCTGAATTCCGCTTTCTGCCCCGTCTTCACCTTGCCGACGTCAGCCTCGTCCACATCGACCTGCAGTTCCATCTTGGTCAGATCCTCGGCGATGGAGATCAGCACCGGGGCCTGAAGCGAGGAGGCCACGGTCTGGCCCGGCTCGACAGCGCGCGACAGCACGACGCCGCGGATGGGCGACACGATGCGCGCCTTCTCGAAATTGGTTTCGTTGATCTTGAGATCGGCTTCCGAGACGCCGAGATCGGCGCGTGCGCTATCGAGGCTCGCGATGGCGCGATCGTAAGCGGCCTGCGCCGTATCGACATCCTGGACTGACGCCCAGCTTTTCGTGACGAGGGCCTGCTTGCGTTCAAGCTCGGCTTTCTTCTCGACGACGGTTGCCTCCGCGTCGCGGATCTTCGCCTGGCTGGCCACCACCTTGGCGCGCGAGCTGTCGAGCGTGGCCTTGAGCTTGTCGGTATCCAGCTCGACCAGGAGATCTCCGACCGCAACATTGGAGTTGTAGTCCACCATCACGCGGCGGACCGTGCCCGAAAGCTCGCTCGAAATGTCGACCTGATTGGTGGGCTGGACGGAGCCTGTCGCCGTGACGAGCACCGTGAGATTGCCGCGCGTCGCCGGCTGCGTCGTGTATCGCGTGCGCTCTCCCGATCCGGACGAGAGCGCGTACCAGGCAGCGAGCAGAACGAGCGCCGCAATACCAGCGCCGATCCACGGCCAGCGCCGCCGCGGCTCTCCTTCGAGACCGAGTGCTGCGGCGATGTCGTCCGGCGCCTGCTCGACAGGCGGCAGCGCGCTCTTCTGCGGTTGAGCCTCTTGAAGCGGCTTTGCCGCTGTGGCCGATCTCATTCGTTCACCCCGTTGGGCACCGCCGCGGCCCCAGTATCGACTGTCGGCGGCGCACCATTCCCCTGATCACGATCATCCCGATCGGCGGCCTCACTTCGTGCGACGGGGAAACGTCCGGCCGGACCTCAATCCGTCGCATTCGAGCTCTCCTGGGACAAAGCCGGAATATCTTTGTGCTACAGGGGGAAAAGCCGACTTTTTGTGGCGGGGAAACACTTCGTTACACGATGCGACAAACTGCGACGCCTCACCGCGCCGTCAGGCTCGTCCGACCCGGTGGTCCTTGAAGCGCTCCGTCATGCCCGGCCTTTCCACCAGCCCTTCCTGTCGCGCAGGATCTCGCGTGCCGCGTTGTGTCCGGGGACGCCCGTCACGCCGCCGCCGGGATGAGCGCCCGAGGCACACAGGTAGAGGCCGGGCAGCGGCATGCGATAATCGGCATGGCCGAGAACCGGCCGCATGGAGAAGAGCTGATCCAGGCTCAAGGCGCCGTGGAAGATGTCGCCGTCGATCAGGCCGAAGCGTTGTTCCAGATCCCAGGGCGAGAGCACCTGGCGGCCCACCACGCTCGCCTTGAAGTTCGGCGCATGCCGCGTCACCGTATCGATCACGAGATCGGCGAAGGCTTCCTTCTCATGCGGGTTCGACCAGGCGCGCGGAGCGGGTAGATGCGGCGCGACGTGCTGCACGAAAAGGCTCGCCACGTGGCGGCCCTTGGGGGCCAGCGTGGCGTCCAGCATGGACGGAATGAGAATCTCGACGACGGGCTCCTTCGACCATCCGTCGCGCCGCGCGTCGAGATAGGCGCGCTCGAGGTAGTCGAGCGTCGGCCCGATCACGATGCCCGAGGCGAGGTGGTCCGTGCCCTCGCGGTTCGGACGGCAGGTAAAGTCCGGAAGCTCCGACAGCGCGACGTTCATGCGGAACGTGCCGGAGCCGGACTTGAGGCCCGCGAGCCGCTGGTGCAGGCCGGGATTGACCGCGCCTTCAGGGACCAGGCGCGAGAAGAGCAGCTTCGGCGGAACGGCCGCCGCCACGGCACGGGCGCGCACGGTTTCTCCCGAGGCGAGCACGACGCCCGCCGCGCGGCCGTTCTCGACCAGGATCTCGCGCACGGGGGCATCGGTGCGGATCTTCGCGCCCTTCTCACGCGCGGCTGCGGCGATGGCCGCGCTGATCGCTCCCATACCGCCCACCGCGTGACCCCAGACACCCGGCTTTCCGTTCACCTCGCCGAAGCAGTGGTGCAGCAGCACATATGCGGTGCCGGGCGTGGTTGGTGCTGCGTAGGTGCCGACGATGCCGTCGAACGCGAATGCGGCTTTCACGGTCTCGTTCTCGAACCAGCGAGCCAGAAAGTCTGCGGCGCTTTCGGTGAACAGCGCCGCAAGGTCGCGCTGTGCCTCGAGCGGGAGCTTCTGGACCGAGCGCGAGAGGCGTGCGCCCTTCCATAGCTCGCGCAGTCCGCCGCCTGCGTTGGGCGGCGTTTCCAGGAGAAGGCCCTTGAGCACGCTGGCTGCGCGATCGAGCGCGGCATCGTAGGCGGGCAGCCGCGCAGCGTCCCGCTCGGAGAACGCGGCAATCGCGCGCTGACGCGCCGCGAGACCGTAGGGCATCACGAGCGCACGCCGGTCATCGACGGGCCAGAAGTTGGCGACCGGACGCTCGACGATCCTCAGTCCATGGCGAGGCAGATCAAGATCGCGAATGACCTTGGGGTTGAGGAGGCTCACGGTGTAGGCCGCGACCGAGTTGCGGAAGCCGGGATGAAACTCCTCGGTGTAGGCGGCGCCGCCGACGTTGGCGTTCTTCTCCAGCACCACCACATCGAGGCCGGCCGCAGCCAGATAAGCCGCCGCGGTGAGGCCGTTGTGGCCCCCGCCTATGATCGCAACGTCGTGCAAACCCAATCGCCCTCTCGCAACGCCCTGCGCGCCGAGACGACGACATCGGGCTCAGCCCCACGTGCAGCGCGACTCGTAGCAGGATTTCCTCGCCCCGCCGATGGTGCAGCTCGACCGCACGAACCGGCAGACCCGACAGCTATAGGAGGACAGGCATCCGCGATAGCTCCCGCCTTTGCGAAATTGGCAGGTGGTTATCGTCTGGCAGTCGCGGCCGGGATTGATGGCACCGCCCGGACCTTCCTGGGCAAGGCCGCGACCTGCGGAGAACGCGGCGGCGGCGAAGATCAGCGTCAAGCTCGCGACGCAGATGGTAGCTTTGCGCAACGTCGACATGGCTTTGGCCTCGTGGCTTCATCCATGCGCCAATTTTCTGCCACAATTGGGCTTCTGGCAACCGGGATGATCCGCTATCCCTACCCCGGCGGGTCCAGCAAAGATCCCAATGCTGAAATTCTGCCGTAAACACCTGCAATTCTTATATTTTTCAGAACCCTGTCATGACGAGAAACATCATGCATTCCATCTCTTTGCGGATTTTGGCTGTGGGCGCGGCCGTGCTTCCCGGACTGCTTGCGGCCGGCGGCGTCCGCGCAGAGACCTCTTCACTCACCGAGAAGATCAACGCGTATGTGGGCTGCATCAACCGGCTCTCGGAACGCGCCTACGACTCCCGCGAGCGCTACTTCAGCTGGGTGGGCAAGAAGGGTCCGACGGGGAAAGAGCGGATCATCTACGGCACGTACACGATCTACGACACGGCGGACTGCAAGAGCGGCGTCGAGAAAGCCAACACGCTCGACCCGCGCAATGCTGAGCTCGAGGCGGCGGCCTCAACCTATGTGGACGCGGTGGTCGCGCTCGAGCCTCTGCTCAAGGACGCGGACGACTATTACTCTCAGGAGAACTACAAAGACGACAAGATGGCCAAGGGCAAGGCGCTGCATCCCCAGCTCGTAGCCGCGTGGACTGCGTTCGCGACCGCTGACGCGAAGCTGCGGTCTGGCATCGATGTCGTGCAGGACATGCTGGCTGCGGAAGACCTCGTCAACATCGAGAAGGAGGAGGGCCGCAAGGGGCGCTATCACATCCAAGCGCTCATGATGCATGCGAAGCGGCTTATGCGCGCCCAAAGCACCGACAAGCCGGATCTTGCAAAGATCACGGCCGCCCTCGGCGAATACGAAGCGGCGACCAAGGCGGCCGACAGCTATGCCGAACAGAACAAGGACAGCAAAATCGGATCGAGCTTCGTCAGCTCCGCCAAGTCGTTCCTGGTCACGAGCAAGCAGCTGATGCGCCGCGTGCGCGACAAGGTCCCCTACAGCGACGGCGAGAAGATGATCCTCAACTCCGGCGGCGGCGGCTGGATGGTGGAGGGCTCGCCCGACCGGCTCATGCACGACTACAATCAGCTCGTCGAAAGCTACAACCGCGGTCCTGGCTTCTGAGGCTGGCCGCGAAAAGCTCGAGGCGCGCTGCGTTATCATCACGGCGCTATGCGCAAGATTGCAGCGTGCCTGGATCCCGACCTGCGCCGGGATGACGTTCCTTTTTGGAGCCTAGGTTGCCCCAATTCAACGTCCGCCGGCTGCATGGCGCAGCCATGCCGTGGCTTCGCATGGACGGCCGCGATGACGCTCTTTTTTGTCGATCCGGCTGCCTCAATTCAACGTCATCCCGGCGCAGGCCGGGATCCAGACACGCCGGCGCGGTGCGCTGACCGAGAGTGAGTTGCGACCCGCCAACGGGCAATAGGCCACGCGGAAGCTGGCCACGCCTGCGTGGAGAAACCGCGTGCCGTAACCTGCGGCGCGGCAAGACGGAAGCGAGGCGCAGGCCGTGCTTCGCCTACTCTGCGGCGACCTTTTTGTTGGGCTGAACGAGCGTCATGTAGTCGTTGAGCAGCGTCTCGGAGATCTGGGCAGGCTTGAACTTGAAGTCGCCGATCTCGGAGACGGGCGTCACCTCGGCAGCGGTGCCGGTGATGAAACACTCCGAGAAGGTTGCCAGCTCGTCGGGGAGGATTGCACGCTCCCGCACCTCATAACCGCGCTTCTTCGCAAGCGCGATCACCGTGCGGCGCGTGATGCCGTCCAGGAAGCAGTCGGCCTCGGGCGTGTGGATCACGCCATCCTTCACAAAGAAGATGTTGGCGCCGGTGCACTCGGCGATGCGGCCGCGATAGTCGAGCATGAGGGCATCGGCATAGCCGGCCCGCTCGGCGCGGTGCTTCTCGATAGTGCAGATCATGTAGAGACCGGCGGCCTTCGCCTTGGTGGGCGCGGTGGCCGGATCGGGACGGCGATACTTGGCGAAGCCGATGCGGATGCCCTTCAGCCGCTGCTCCATCGGGAAGTAGGAGCCCCAAGTCCAGGTGGCCACTGCGAGGTGAATCTTGGTCTGCTGGGCGGCCACGCCCATCTGCTCGCTGCCGCGCCAGGCGATGGGGCGGACATAGCAATCGACGAGGTTGTTGGCAGCCATCGTATCGCGGCACGCCTGATCGATCTCGGCCACGCTCTGCGTGATCTCGAATTCGAGGATGCGGGCGCTCTCGACGAGGCGCTCGGAATGCTCTGTCAGCTTGAAGATCTCGCCGCCGTATGCGCGCAGGCCCTCGAACACCGCGCTGCCGTAATGCAGCGCATGCGTCAGAATGTGAACATTGGCCTCGCGCCAGGGCACGAGCTTGCCATCCATCCAGATGAAACCGTCACGATCGTGGTAGGGAACGATCTCAGCCATGATGACGTCCTATTGGGTTCCGCAGTTCGCACTCGGCATTGGGCTCGTCGTCCTGCTCGACCGCCGAGACGGGTCTTCCGGACGGGTCCGGCCAGGTCGCTCCCCGCAATCGAGGTTGCGGGGCGGCAGAAAACGGAGCAATGCGCCCCGTTTCGGCATGTGACGGCCGCTTGAAAATGACTTGCCAGAAGTACCAATGGCATTCAAATATGTCAACATGGCTGACATAACTCGTGACCCCTCCGGTGCCCGACGCCAGAACCTGACGCGTGACAGCGCCCAGGACGCGCCCTCTTCAGCCAACGGACGAGCCGACCTCATCACGCACGTGGAGCTGTTTTTTTTCGCCTATCGTGATTTCACGGGCGATCCGGACGCGGTGCTGGCGCAATACGGCTTCGGGCGGGCCCATCACAGGGTGCTGCATTTCGTCCATCGCAATCCCGGCCTCAGAGTTGCCAACCTTCTCGAGATTTTGAAGATTACCAAGCAGTCGCTTGCGCGCGTGCTGAAGCAGCTCATCGGCGAGGGCTTCATCACGCAGAGGGCCGGAGCGGAGGATCGCCGCGAACGGCTGCTCTATGCGACCGTCAAAGGCACGCGGCTCGCTGAAAAGCTCACCGCCTTGCAGGTGAAGCGCGTGGAGGCGGCCCTTGCGGCCGCGGGACCCGAGGCGGAGGCCGCAACCAAACGCTTTTTGCTCGCCATGATCTCCGAGGAAGACCGGGCGCAAGTTGAAGCTCTCGTCCGCGTCTCACCGGCAGGCGACAAGGCCAGCGGGGAGAACCGTTGATGACCTCGTTATCAGACCGACGCTCCGAGCCGCTGCCGGACGATGCTCCGCATGTGCTGATCGTCGACGACGACCACAAGATCCGCGATCTGCTCGCGCGCTATCTCTACTCTCAGGGCTTTCGCGTGACGACGGCAGCCGACGCAGAGATGGCCCAGGCCTCGCTCCGGGGACTCGATTTCGACATCGTGCTGCTGGACGTGATGATGCCCGGCATCAGCGGGCTCGAGCTCGCACGCCAGATCAAGGCGGTGCGCGACATTCCGATCTGCATGCTGACAGCCCGCGCGGAGCCCGAGCAGCGCATCGAGGGGCTCGAGATCGGCGTCGACGACTACGTGCCGAAGCCGTTCGAGCCGCGCGAGCTTCTGCTGCGCATTCGCAACATCCTGAAGCGCGGCCAGAGTGCGCAGGCCGTTCAGGCGCCCCCGGTTTCCGACGAGGTAAGGATGGGAACCCTCGTGTTCCACATCGCGCGCGGAGAGCTCAAGCGCAACAACGAGACGATCAAGCTCACCGAACGTGAACGGGATCTCTTGCGCCAGTTCGCGCAGAAGCAGGGCACTCCCATCCAGAGGCATGAACTGGCGACCGACGAGACGACCGGAAACGACCGGGCGATCGACGTGCAGATCAATCGCCTCCGCCGCAAAATCGAAACCGACCCCTCGAACCCGGTCTACCTTCAGACCGTGCGCGGCAAGGGATACATCCTGTACGTGGATTAGAACGTGGACCTTCTCGGCCCCTTCACCAGCGCGTCCGAACGAGCCGGGAAGGCATTCCGCTTCTTTTCGGAAAAATCCGCTCCGGCTCTCAGCCGGCTCAAGGGGCTGCACCAGAGCTTCGTGGGCCTGTTTGCCGAGCTGATGCCGAAGGGCCTCTATGCCCGCGCGCTCATCATCATCATCGCACCGATCGTCGTGCTCGAAGGCGTGATCGCGTTCGTGTTCATGGAGCGGCACTGGCAGAACGTCACGCGCCGCCTCTCCGAGACGACGGCGCGGGACATCGCGGCGCTGATCGACATCTACGAAGGCTCGCCGCCGGGCAAATACGACGAGATCATCCGCATCGCGCGCGACCGGCTCAATCTGTCCATGCAGATCCTGCCGCCCGGCGACCTGCCGGAATCGCGGCAGAAGCCGTTCTTCGATCTGCTCGACCGCGCACTCTCGCGCGAGATCTCGCGGCAGGTTCAGCGGCCGTTCTGGATCGATACGGTGGGACAATCGCGGCACGTGGAGATCCGCGTGCAGCATGCCGACTCCATCCTGCGTTTCCTCGCCGTGCGCACGCAGACCTATGCGTCCAACTCGCACATCTTCCTTCTCTGGATGGTCGGCTCGTCGGTGATCCTCTTGACCGTCGCCATCCTGTTCCTTCGCAACCAGATCCGCCCGATCCTGCGTCTTGCCGAAGCGGTGGACGCTTTCGGAAAGGGCCGCCCCGTGCCGGACGATTTCCAGGTCCGGGGCGCGCGCGAGGTGCGCCAGGCGGCGGCAGCCTTCCTCGAAATGCGCAACCGCATCCGCCAGCACGTGGAGCAGCGCACGACGATGCTGGCGGGCGTGAGTCACGACCTGCGAACGGTGCTGACCCGCTTCAAGCTCGAGCTCGCGTTCATGGGCGAAGGGCCGGACGTCCAGTCGCTCAAGGCGGACGTGGACGAGATGCAGCACATGCTGGAGGACTACCTCGCGTTTGCGCGCGGCGACGGCGGCGAAGAGGCGAAGCCCACGAACCTCACCGAGCTGCTCGAGGAAATCCTGGAGGAGTCGCAAGTCTACGGCACGGCAATCGAACTCAAGCTCCGCAAGCGGCGCGGCGACGTGATCCTTCCGCTCAAGCGGCAGGCCTTCAAACGCGCCATCACCAACCTGGTCTCGAACGCGGTGCGCTACGGCGATCAGATCGTGATCCGCGCCGCCACCGAAGGGCGATGGCTGCGTATCGAGGTCGACGACAACGGACCGGGCATCCCGGCATCTGAGCGGGCGAATGTGTTCAAGCCGTTCTACCGGATCGACAGGTCGCGCAACCAGGACGACGGCAACAGCGGCCTCGGGCTCGCCATTGCCCGCGACATCGCGAAAAGCCACGGCGGGGACATCACGCTCGGCGAGAGCTCCATGGGCGGGCTTCGCGCCATCATCTCCGTGCCGCTCTAGAGGCCGCTCTCTCCCCGTAATCCGCTGGTCTGCCTCGGGGTTTTTCCGCTCTCGCCGCCTCACGGGATGTTGAGTTACGTTACATCCCGTCTAGACGTAACGTTATTTCATGAATGTCCCGATCAGACGGGACTTGTTCCGTTCCTTCATTGAGAGGAGAGGTTTCATGACCTCACCAACCGTTACGAGGATCACCGCACTTGCGGTCGCGTCCGTGTTCAGCCTGCCAGCCACTGCGGCCGACGCCGTCTCGCAGAAGCTTCCGGATGCCACCGCCTGCACCAAAACCGTCAACGCCATGGGCGCCAGCATGGGGCACACCAGCGAAACAGCACCGGACGGCCGGCCGATCTATCGCTTCGTGCTTCGCACCAACGGGCTCGACTACGAGGTGGTGTGCGATGCCGCAACCGGCGTCGTCGGCGACGTCTCGCCCCGCGCCACACACTGATCCTGATTTTGCTTTTAAAACAGCAGGCTACCCTCGGGTGGCCTGCTTTTTCGTGCCGATATTTTCCCGGCGATCCCGTGCTACACAAGTCCGTGATTGGGAAAAATGCCGCGTTGCGCGAACTGTTACAGTATAGCATAACCCTAGGGGTGAGGGTGATGTTGCACTTGCAGCGGCGTCGATACCCAAACGGCCAGAAAGCGGGACCGCCACCCGCCGATGGCATGGCACTCAATGCGGCGGCCGCGGACCCGACAGGCTATCCTCCTTGCTGCGTTAGGTCCCCGCCGCATCGATGTCAAAAGAACCCGGTCGCCGGAGCTTTCGGGCTCATCCGGGTTCAAACGAGGACACGTAGCCGCGGGCGTGCGCGATCTGACACGCCATGATCATTTCGCCAGCTCGCGGCTGCGCCCCTCTCCCGCAAGCACAGCTTTCGTCATCAGCTCTCCGAGACCACCTTCGGCCATCAGCACGCCGAGCGCCGCTGCCGTGGTGCCGCCGGGCGACGTCACGTTCTGGCGCAGGACGCTCGCGTCGAGATCCGAGCGGTGCAAGAGCTCGCCCGCTCCCGAGACGGTAGCCCTGGCGAGGCGCTTCGCCAAACCGGCCTCCAGCCCTGCGGCGATCCCGGCCTTCTCCAGACATTCGGCGAGCAGAAACACATAGGCGGGTCCCGAGCCGGAGACGGCCGTCACCGCATCCATCAGCTCCTCCTTCTCGACCCACGCGACCTCTCCCACGGCCGACAAGAGCGCTTCGCACAAGCCCTGTGCGGCAGGTGTCACGTGGGCGTTCGCAGCGCAAACCGTGATGCCACGGCCGATAGCGGCAGGCGTGTTGGGCATGGCGCGCACGACGGCGGCGCCTTGCGCCAGATGCTTTTCGAAACTCTGCAGCGTGCGCCCGGCCGCGATGGAGATCGTCAACGTCTGAGGTCCGGCGAGGCGGGCAACTGGCGGAAAGACGGCGTCCATCACCTGAGGCTTGACCGCGACGAGGATCACCCCCGGCGCCTCGGAGAGGCTTTCAATGCGCGGCTCGGCTGCAATGCCGTACTTGGCGAGAAGCGCTGCAACCTCGGACGGCGGAGACGGGTCCTGGACGCGGACGCGCTTGGGATCGAGGCCGCGCGCGATCAAACCCTCGATCAGGGCGCCGCCCATCTTGCCCGCTCCGACGAGAAGGAGGGGACCGTTGAATGTGAATGCCATTGTGCCGTGCCGTTCTGCTTCTCTGCGGGGACCGCCGCAGACGCAGCTCAGCTTTGTCCAGAGGCGGCTTAGGCTTGGCCCTCGGTCTGGAACATGGTCGAGACGAGCGCTTCCCGGCTCTCCTTACCCGCCCAAACGACGAACTGGAAGGCCTGATAGTAGCGCTCGCAGGCTTCGAGAGCGGCCTTGAGGATGGCTTCGCACTGGCCCGGCGTGATCACGGCGCCATTGAGCAGCAGCGCGTGGCGGAACATCACCAGGCCTTCCTGGGTCCACAGATCGAAATGGCCGAGCCAGAGCTGCTCGTTGATCTGGGCAATCAAGCGGTACATCTCGTTGAGGCGCGTCTCGGGCACCCGGAAATCGAACGCGCAGGCCAGATGCAAGGCCTCGAGGTCATCGCGCCAGTTGAGCGAGACGTGATAGTCGGTCCAATTGCCGCCCACGACCAGCGTCAGCTCGTCGTCGCCCGTGCGATCCGTCTGCCAGTCATAGGTCGCAGCAAGCTGCTCCACCAGATCGATCGGGTGAGTGATGCGCTGATTGCCCTTTTCGGACGATGCCATTCTGGCTCCTTCAACCTGCTCGGCGACCTCGTTCGGCTGCCGGCATTCCTGATCGCCGCACTGCACGCTCTGCCGATGACCTGATTGGGGCGAAACTCGACTTGTCCCCGGGTGCTTCGCGTTCTCAACGGCTGAGCAAAGGCACCGCAGCTCCCCTGTCGAGCCAGCCTCGCAACGGGGAAAATTGACCCGCGTTTCGAAGCACTCTGAACGCCGCAGACGAAAACAGAGGGGCGCACGAGTCGCAAGCCGATGGCGGTTTTGTCCACGAGCAAAGTGGGCAAAATGGTGTCGCGACGCTTAAGGCGCAGCGTTTGCGCAACTCGCTGACGCCAAATGTTGAAAAGTCGATTTTCCGATGTGGAAACGGCGGCCGCGCACTCGACAAGCGGAACGAAGCACCGAGGCATCTCGTGCCGAGACGCGCGAAGGGCTAGAGCCCGATCACTCCCGATCGCCACTCGAGGCCATCAGTAAGATCGAAAATTCACGCTTCGGACTGATAGGGTCCAAAGCGATCATGGGACTTCAGTGAGACCGATGATTCACGCTTCGGACTGATAGGGTCCGAAGCGATCATGGGACTTCAGTGAGACCGATGATTCACGCTTCGGACTGATAGGGTCCGAAGCGATCATGGTCTAGACACCCGAGCGCGGCGTGCTGCCTTCGAGCGCGGCCACGCGGGCTTCGAGAGCGGTGATGAGACCGGCCAGCCGCTCGTTCTCGGCGCGAGCCTTCTCGGCCATGGCCTTCGCAGCCTCGAACTCCTCGCGCTTCACGAGGTCCATGCTCTCCAGCAGCCGTTCGGCCTGCGCGCGCATGACGCCCTCCACCTCGCGGCGGACACCTTGAGCGGCACCGGCAGCGTCCGTCATCAGCTTGGCGACTTCATCGAGCAGACGATTTGAGGTCTGGGTCATCGGGGTTCCTTCCGCTGGCGCGCCGGGCGACGCGCTTTTTCGTCTGATACTCCGCCGCCGCTGGCATGGGGAGCGTCGCAAGAGCCGCAGTCCGCTCGGGGCGCGTGCGGCCTGGGGTCTGCTGTCATCTGTCCGGACTATGGTGGTTCGCAGGGCACGGTTCAAGCGCCCGGGCGAGGATCGCTTGACTCGCTTGCCGAGACCCGGCAGCGTCCGCCCGCCGCTCCGGCTGGCACTATGAGCCATTGAACGCGAAAGGGAAATCCGCAAGCGCCATGAACCTTCTCGCCATTCCCTTTCCAGATTTCGATCCGGTTGCCATCTCCATCGGGCCGTTCGCCATCAAATGGTACGGCCTCGCCTACCTCGTGGGGCTGATCCTCGGCTGGATCTACGTCAGGCGGCTGCTGCAGCAGCCGCAGCTCTGGCGCAACAACACGCCGCCCTTCAGCCTCGAGAAGGTGGACGACCTCCTGCTCTACATCACGATCGGCGTCATCGCGGGCGGGCGGCTCGGCTACGTCTTCCTTTACGAACCCGGCACCTATCTCGCCGCCCCGCTCGACATCTTCGCGGTGTGGAAGGGCGGCATGAGCTTCCATGGCGCGCTCGCGGGGTGCGGGCTCGCGGTTTGGCTGTTCGCCGTGCGCAACAAGATCAGCGCGCTCAGCGCCATGGATCTCGGCACCGCAGCGGTGCCGATCGGGCTCTTCTTCGGGCGTCTCGCAAACTTCATCAATGGCGAGTTGTTCGGCCGCGTCTCGGATGTGCCGTGGGCAATGGTGTTTCCGCATGCCAAATGGCTCCACCCCGCGATCGAGCCCGCAACCCGCCATCCGAGCCAGCTCTACGAGGCGGCGCTGGAGGGCCTCGCTCTTTTCCTCGTGCTGAGGCTCCTCACGCACACGTTCGGCGCGCTCAAGTCTCCGGGGCTGGTGACGGGCGTGTTTCTCTCGGGCTACGCGCTCGCGCGCTCGTTCTCGGAAATCTTCCGCGAGCCGCACGCGGAGCACCTGTTCAACATCGGCCCCTTCACGGCGGGGCAGGTGTACTCCCTGCCGATGCTGCTCGGCGGGCTCTACCTCATCTGGCGCGCCCGCCAGCAGACCAGCGCCGCGCGGACATGACAGCCGAGACCACCAACGCGGAGACGCCGCTCGGCGCGAAGCTCAAGGCCCGCATCCGCCGCGATGGCCCGATCGACGTTTCGGCGTACATGCTCGCCTGTCTCGCCGATCCGGAGCACGGCTACTACAAGCGCCGGTCCGCGATCGGCGCGGCGGGCGATTTCGTCACGGCGCCCGAGATCAGCCAGGTGTTCGGCGAGCTGATCGGGCTGTGGTGCGCCGTCGTGTGGCAGCAGATGGGCTCGCCGGGCCGGGTCAATCTGGTCGAGCTCGGCGCGGGGCGGGGAACGATGATGCGGGACGCACTGCGTGCCGCGCGCCTCGTGCCGGCTTTCCGGAGCGCGCTGTCGGTTCACCTTGTCGACAGCAACGAGACGCTGCGCAATCTTCAGCGCGTGACGCTGGCCGAATGCGGCGTGCCCGTTCATTTTCATGGCGACGCCGTCTCAGCGCTCACGAGTGCGTCGCATATCCCGGATCATCCGACCATCGTGCTCGCCAACGAGTTTCTCGACGCGCTTCCGATCGCGCAGCTCGTCTATGCAGAGGGGGACTGGCGGGCCCGCAAGGTAACCGTCGACGCCGGGGGCGCGTTGCAGTTCACGCTCGATCGCGGTGCCCGGCTGGACCCCGCCTTGCTCCACGAGACGCCGACAGCTCCCCGGGACGGGGATATTCTCGAAGTCTGCGCAGACCATGAGGCCGTGGTCGCCGCCGGTCTTCGCAGCCGCGCGAGCCTAGCGCCGCTCGCGGCGCTGTTCCTCGACTACGGGCACACCGCAACCGGCTTCGGCGACACGCTGCAGGGCGTGGCGGGGCAGAAGCACGTTTCGCCGTTCCACCGGCCGGGGGAGACGGACCTCTCGGCGCAGGTCGACTTCCAGAGCTTCGCCAAGAGCTGCGCCGCGGCCGGTCTCGCGGTCGATGGCCCCATGCCGCAAGCGGAGTTCCTGGGGCGCCTCGGCATCATCGAACGCGCTTCGCGGCTGATGTCGGCCAATCCGGCGATGGCGTCCGAGATCGAAGCCGGCGTGGCGCGCCTGATCGCGCCCACGGGCATGGGCTCCCGTTTCCTGGTGCTCGGCGTGCGCTCGCCCGCGCTTCCTCCGTTGCCCGCTTTCGAGCAGGCCGACGCATAAGGTATAAGCCGTTTCATCTGATCCCAATCAAGAACAGTGAGCCCATGCTGAGCCCCCTCGAGGCCGATAGCCTCTCCATCCTCCCCGGCATCCGTCACGGCTTCTTCACCCGGCAGGGCGGCACCTCCCGCGGGATCTACGCCAGCCTCAACTGCGGAGCGGGCTCCAAGGACAACGCCGTGTCGGTGATCGAGAACCGCTCCCGCGTGGCCCAGCATCTCGGCAGCTTTGGAGACGATGTTCAGACCATTTACCAAACCCACAGTGCGGAGGCGCATGTCGTGGACCGGCTCGTCCCGCGCGACGAGCTGCCCAAGGGCGACGCGCTCGTCACCAAGACGCGCGGCCTCGTGATCGGCATCCTGACGGCCGACTGCGCGCCAGTGCTGTTCGCCGACGCGGACGCGGGGGTCGTGGGGGCGGCTCACGCCGGATGGCGAGGCGCCCTCGGCGGCATTCTGGAAGCCACTGTGGCCGCCATGGAGGGCATTGGCGCTGATCGCACACGCATTTTTGCCGCGCTCGGTCCCTCGATCGGGCCCAAGTCCTACGAGGTGGGCCCCGAGTTCGTGGCCGCGTTCGAAGCCGCGGACGCAGGCAACGCCCGGTTCTTTACCATTCCCAAGGGGCGCAAGACGCCCCACTTCGACCTGCCCGGCTATGTGATGCATCGGCTCGGCCGGCTCGGCCTGCGCCGCAGCGAGCAACAGTCTCCGTGCACCTACGAGAACGAATCGATGTTCTACAGCTTTCGGCGAGCAACACATCGAAATGAGCCCGATTACGGGCGCCAAATCTCCGCCATTGTTGTGGCCTAACTGCAAAATCCACAATCGCGTTGTGGATGTTGCGGACAGAATTAGCCACGACACCGTTTTCACCTCGATTCCGTCTGGACGCACGGCGGGCGGGTAGATACAGGACTCGGTAGAGGGTACCGGCAGCGTTTTAGGAGAAATGGCCGCAAAGTCTGTACGCCGGCCGCCGGAGAACAGCGGATCATTCACAGGGGGACGTCATCGTGACGACCATTGATGCTGCTGCGGCATGGCGTGGTAACAGATCAGTCGTGTTCGCAGTCTTCGCAACTTTCGTGGCTTTCGGCCTGGGCGGGTGCGAGACGGGTGCCAACCTGTTTGCGAACAACGCCGCCGACCCGAACGCGTCACTGTCCACTGGACAGCCGCCGGCGGCTTCCATCTCGCAGACTCCGAAAATCGCCATCGCTCCGGTGATCGGCGCGCCCGATGCGGTCGCAAAGCAGCTTCAGACGCAGCTCACGAGCGCCATCGAATCGCAGCGGATCACCGTTGCCAAGGGCGCGAACGACAAGGCTGAGTTCACTCTGCGCGGCTACGTGGTGTCAGCACGCGAGAAGGGACGCACGAAGGTTTCCTACATCTGGGACGTCACCGATCCCTCGGGCAAGCGCGTGAACCGGATCACCGGCGAGGAAGTGCTCGCGGGCGCCCAGTCCAAGGACCCGTGGGCCGCAGTGACCCCGCAGGTTGTTGATACGATCTCGAGCAAGACGGCGGGCTCGCTCGCCACCTGGCTGCCGACGCAGGGTGCATCCGCTCCCGTTGCCATGGGCGGCTCGACTACGGGTGCTGCGGTTTCCCCGCAGACGGCTCCGGCGGTCGCTGGCTCCGTGCAGACGGCTGCGACGCCGACGGCTTACGCTCAGCCGCAGGCGACGGCCAACCCCATTCCGCCGTCCGCGGCAGGCGGTCCCACCACCGGCAGCATCGCGCGTGAAGGCGCGGTGACGGCCATGGTGCCGAGCGTGACCGGCGCGCCCGGCGACGGCGGCGTCGCGCTTACCAGCGCGATCCAGCGCGAGCTGACCCGCAACGGCCTGGCTCTCACCGAGACGGCTTCGGCTCAGACCTACAGGGTCGAGGGCAAGGTCGTGGTGGGCGAGGGCCAGAACGGCAAGCAGCCGATCCAGATCGACTGGAACGTTAAGGATCCTCAGGGCAAGAAGCTCGGCACGGTGTCGCAGAAGAACGAGATTCCTCAAGGGTCTCTGGATGGCGCCTGGGGCAAGACCGCCGATGCGGCGGCCGCTGCCGCCGCCCAGGGCATCCTGAAACTGCTGCCGCCGCAGAGCAAAGTGAACTGATCGTTCGTAAGGTGGCGCGGCGTGAGGGGCGCTGGCCACACTTCAACAGAGTCTGCTAAACATGCCGGGCCCGGGTGGTTTACACACCCGGGCCCGCGCGTTAGAAGGCGCGTCATCGAAGTGTCGCATGAGGAGCGTCCATGCCATTCGATGCGCGTGGAGATAATGGCAGGGGCGGCCAGACCATGAAGATCGTTGCCGGAAACAGCAACCGGCCGCTGGCTGAGGCTATTGCACAGTATCTCAAGATCTCGCCTGCGAAGTCTCAGGTGAAGCGCTTCGCGGACATGGAAGTGTTCGTGGAGATCCAGGAGAACGTGCGCGGCCAGGATGCGTTCGTCATCCAGTCGACGTCGTTCCCCGCCAACGACAACCTGATGGAGCTGCTGATCCTGATCGACGCGCTGAAGCGCTCATCAGCCCGGCGCATCACGGCGGTCATTCCCTATTACGGCTATGCGCGGCAGGACCGGAAGCCCGGCCCGCGCACGCCAATCTCGGCGAAGCTCGTCGCCAACCTGATCGAGCGCGCCGGCGCAGATCGCGTGCTGACGCTCGACCTGCACGCCGGGCAGATCCAGGGCTTCTTCGACATCCCGACCGACAACCTGTTCGCGGCACCGGTGATGGTGCGCGACATCGAGGACCGCTACGGCAGCAAGAACGTCGTCGTCGTCTCACCCGACGTCGGCGGCGTGGTGCGCGCGCGTGCGCTTGCCAAGCGCATCGACGTGCCGATCGCGATCTGCGACAAGCGGCGCGAGCGGCCGGGCGAGTCCGAGGTCATGAACGTCATCGGCGACGTGCAGGGTAAGCTGTGCATCCTCATCGACGACATCGTCGATAGCGGCGGCACGCTCGTGAACGCTGCGGAAGCGCTGCTGGCCAAAGGCGCGACCGAGGTCAGCGCCTACATTACGCACGGCGTGCTTTCAGGTGGCGCCGTCTCGCGTATTCAGAATTCGCGGCTGAAATCGCTCGTCATCACGGATTCGATCCTGCCGACGGCGGCGGTGCAGGCTGCGCGCAACATCCGAGTGCTCTCGATCGCTCCCCTGCTCGGCGAAGCCATCCAGCGCACCTCGCGCGAGGAAAGCGTCTCGAGCCTCTTCTACTGAGCGAGGAAGACGAGCGGGCTCTCTTGGAGCCTAGCTCAGCGGGCCGCTGATCACGGTCACCTTCAGGCGTGCGATGCCCATCTTGGCGAAGCCGAGCTTTTCGGCCGTGGCGCGCGAGACGTCCAGCATGCGGCCTTTGACGTACGGCCCCGAGTTGTTGATGCGCACGAGCGCCATCGCTTCCGTCTTGGGGTTCACGAGCACCAGGATCGTGCCGTTGGGATAGACCGGGCTCGCGGCGTTGTCGGGAAGGTCGGCGCGCATCTCCTCGCCGGACGAGAGGATCGTGCAGGGATTGCCGGGATCGACCTTGCAGTCGTCGTAGAAAGAGGCCGTCACCACCTCCTCGAAGCCGACGAGCTTTTCCATCTCGGAGCTGGTTTTCACGCGATGGCAGACGCTGTTGTAGCAGTAGGTCTTGCCGGGCTTCTTCGCGTGGGCGGTCTCAGCGAGCGAGGCGAGACCGAGTGTTCCGGCGGCGAGCGCGATGGCCGCGCCGCAGACAATGCGGACCGAAGCAGATTTCACGTAGCGTCCCCCGACGTTCCCAGTGACAGGACGCAGAAAGTCTTCGATTCTTAGCAAGAATGTGGCCGTGCCGAAGTTATCTCCAGCCCGGCCCATTGGCGTTGCGTGGCTGCCGCACTCTCAGCGCGAGAGCTTCTTCGCCTTGAGCTCGGCGAGATAGTCGCCCCAGCGCTTGTCCTTCTGCAGCGAGAGCATGTGCAGATAGGACCATGTGTAGAGGCCGGTGTCGTGTCCGTCATCGAAGACGATGCGGACGGCGTAGTTGCCCACGCCGCGCAGCTCGCGGATCTTCACGTTCTTCTTGCCCCCGACGGTGACGCGCTGATCCTTCGAGTGGCCTTGCACCTCAGCGGAGGGGCTCAGCACGCGCAGGAACTCGGCGGACAGCTCGTGATCGTCGCGCGTGGCGAAGGTCACGTGCAGGGCTTCGCCGCCGTGCACGATCTCGAGCTTCGGCGGCTTCATGCCACGGCCTGCGGCGCGCTCGAGCTCGGACCACGCCTTTGCGGCGATCTCGCGGAAGATCTGCGCGCTCGGGCTGTCGGGCGCTGTCGCTGTGACGGGCCGGCCGGAATCCGACGTCTCGCGCACCTCGATGGTAAGCGGCACCTCGCCGAGGAACGGCACCTCCAGCTTCTCCGCCTCGGCCTTGGCGCCGCCGTGGCCGAAGATGTCGTAGCGCGCTCCCGTATCGGGCGCGATGAAGTAGCTCATGTTCTCGACGATGCCGAGCAGCGGCACGTTGACCTTGCGGAACATGGCGAGACCCTTGCGGGCGTCGATCAGCGCCAGATCCTGCGGCGTCGAGACGATCACGGCGCCGGAGAGCGGCACCTGCTGGGCGATGGTGAGCTGCACGTCGCCGGTGCCGGGCGGCATATCGATCACCAGCACGTCGAGATCGCCCCAGAGCACCTCGCGCAGCATCTGATTGAGCGCGCCGACCACCATGGGGCCGCGCCAGACGATGGGCGTGCCTTCCTCGACCATGAAGCCCATGGACATGGCCTTGATGCCGTAACCTTCCATCGGCAAGAGCTTCTTGTCGGCGCTCGCCTCCGGCTTTCCGGTGATGCCGAGCAGGCGCGGCTGGGAGGGACCATAGATGTCCGCGTCCATGATGCCGGCCTTGAGGCCGATGGCCTGGAAGCCGAGCGCCAAGTTGGCAGCGACCGTAGATTTGCCGACGCCGCCCTTGCCCGAGGCGACGGCGACGATGTGCTTGACGCCGGGCACGCCCTGCGTCTGGCGGACGGGCGCTGCGGCCTGCTGCTGCGAGGGGCGGTGGCCGGCATCGCCTGCGGTGCCACGGGCGCGTGCCTCGGTGACGCGCGGATGCTCACGGCCATTGCCAGAAGAGGGCTTGGGCTGAGGCGGCTCGCGGCCAGGAGCGGCCTCCGCGGTGAGCACCGCGACCACGCCCGCAACGCCCTCGATCTCCTTCACGACCTTCTCTGCTGCACCGCGCAATGGCTCCAGCTCCTCGGCGCGCGAGGCGGGCACGGTGATGGAAAAGTAAACGCGGCCGTCCTTGATCAGGATATCGGAAACCAGGCCGAGATCGACGATGTTGCCGTCCAGATCGGGGCCTTTGACGCGGCGCAACCGCTCCATGACCTGGGACTTCAAATCGGACATGCGGTGCTCCTGGTTTTTCCTTCGTGGGCGGCCCGCAGGCGGCCTCGCGGGCGTCTGTGGCTGCCGGGACTCAAACGCTCTGGCTCTAAGTCATGCGGGAGAAACTCGCAATGGCGGAGTTCTCGCGCAGGCCCCTTTCGGATATAGGAAACCAGCCTATGCTCCGCCAGCGGAGACCGGCCAACATGGGAGAGATATCAATGGACGGACTGCTGGCGCTGAGCCGCGCGATCGACCGCGTCTCCGCGTCGATTGGACGCTCGGTCGCGTGGCTGATCGTGGCCGCCGCCCTGATCAGCGCCGTCAACGCCGTGGTGCGCAGACTCTTCGATTGGAGCGCGAACTCGCTGCTCGAAATCCAATGGTGGCTGTTCGCGGCCGTGTTCCTGCTCGCGGCGCCCTGGACGCTCGCGATCAACGAGCACATCCGCATCGACGTGGTGAACAGCCGGCTTTCCGCCCGGACGCGCAACATCATCGAGCTCGTGGGGCACATTTTCTTCCTGCTGCCGACTGCGGCGCTGGTCGTCTACACATCCTGGATCTTCTTCGCGACCTCCTTCGCCCAGAACGAGCAATCGCCCAACGCGGGAGGACTTGCGCTGTGGCCGATCAAGGCGCTGATCCCGGTCGCGTTCGCGCTGCTTTTCGTCCAGGGGCTTTCGGAGCTGATCAAGCGCATCGCCATCATGCGCGGAGACCTGACGGAAAAAGGGGAACACCAGGGCTATCACGACGACGCGGTAGCCGCGGGCACGGAGGCCCCGCACGCGTCGCACGACACGAGACGCCACGACCACTGAGACGGGCGGCAACAGGCTGAGCCTGAGCCTCAGCGCCAGACGACAACGGGGGAACGACGACGCATGACCGCCTTTCTGGCCCAGAACCTCGCGCCGATCATGTTCGCGTCGCTGGTGATCTTCCTGCTGCTCGGCTATCCGGTCGCGTTCTCGCTCGGAGCGGTGGGGCTGGTGTTCTTCGTCGTTGGCGTGGAACTCGCGCCGCACTCGGACGGGGTCATCACGCTCTCCTGGCATCTCCTGCAATCGATGCCCGGGCGCATCTTCGACGTGATGCGCAACGACACGCTGCTGGCGATCCCCTTCTTCACGTTCATGGGGCTGATCCTCGAACGATCGGGCATGGCGGAGGATCTGCTCGAGACGGTGGGGCAACTTTTCGGCACGCTGCGCGGCGGCCTCGCCTACGCTGTGATCTTCGTCGGCGCGCTGCTCGCCGCCACCACCGGCGTAGTCGCGGCCAGCGTCATCTCCATGGGCCTGATCTCGCTGCCGATCATGCTGCGCTACGGCTACGACCGGCGGCTCGCCTCGGGCGTGATCGCGGCGTCCGGCACGCTAGCGCAGATCATTCCGCCGTCGCTGGTGCTGATCGTTCTCGCCGACCAACTCGGCCGTTCGGTCGACGATATGTACAAAGCGGCCATCCTGCCGGGGCTGACGCTCGCCGGTCTCTATGCGGCCTACGTGTTCATCGTCTCGATCATCCGTCCGGACGCCGCGCCGGGCCTTCCCGCGGAGGAGGTCGGACACCGCGAGGCGGATGGGTCGCGCGGTCTCACCTCACTCAGCATCTTGACCATTCTCTCGGGATTGTTCGCAGCCTGGATGATGCACGGCTCGTCCTATTCGGGGATCGATCGCGGCATTCTCGCCATGGCCTGGGGCATCATGTTCGCGCTCGGCGCCGCCTTGCTCAACCGCGGTCTCATGATCGTCACCGGGCGCGGGCTGCTTTCGGCCATCGCCGAGCGCGTGACGTTCGTGATGGTGCCACCGCTGCTCCTGATCTTCCTCGTGCTTGGCACCATTCTCGTCGGTATTGCAACGCCGACGGAGGGCGGCGCCATGGGCGCGGTCGGCGCTCTCATCCTCGCGGCTGCCAAGCGCTACAGCGATTCCGACGCCCGCCGCTTCAATTTCCAGATCGTGCGGCAGGCCGCGGAAGCCACCGCGAAGCTCGCCGCGTTCGTGATGTTCATCCTGATCGGGGCACGCATCTTCTCGCTCACCTTCTACGGTGTGAACGGCCACATCTGGGTGGAGCATCTGCTCACCTCGCTGCCGGGCGGCATGTACGGCTTCCTGATCGCCGTGATGATCCTCATCTTTCTGCTGGCGTTCTTCCTCGACTTCTTCGAGCTGTGCTTCATCCTGGTGCCGCTGCTGAAACCAGCGGCCGAAGCGATCTTCCGTACATCTCCAGAGGCCATCGCCATCGCCAAGAGCTTCGGCTTCGCCGTGCTCACCCGGACCGATAGTGCGGGGGTCGTGACGGAGATGGTTGCGGACGTGACACCTTTCGTGGTCTGGTTCGGTGTGCTTCTGGCCGTCAACATGCAGACGAGCTTCATGCATCCGCCTTTCGGCTTCGCGCTGTTCTATCTTCGCAGCGTCGCGCCCCGGGAAACCTATCAGGACAAGGTGACGGGGCGCCTGATGCCGCCGGTCACCACGAGCGATATCTATTGGGGCGCCGTTCCCTTCGTGTGCATTCAGCTCGTCATGGTCGGGCTGATCATGGCGATGCCCTCGCTCGTGATGCCAAAGCCGGGGGCTCACAAGGCTCCGCCGCCAACGTCCATTTCACGCCCGCTTTCCACAGCGCCTGTGGGCGATCGTGGATTTGCGCTGCCCGGCGCGCCGCCCGCGATCGAGGGCGCACCCGACGTTCCCTGGAGCGGCCCAGGCGCGCCAAGCCTCGACATGCGGGAGCTTCCGAGCTTCACGGCACCCGAGCGCACGCTGCCGCGGACTGCCCCCGCGCCTTGAGCAGATCAAGCGGATAAATTGCCTCCGCATGAATCCCGATGAAGGGTTTCTTTGCGCTGCACCGTCGATCCCCTATTCACGAGACCGCGCGTGCGTGCGATTGTCGCCCGCGCGTGCGAATAAGCATTTCGGAGGAGTCGGATTGCTTCTCGCGCGCGCATCCGCCGCTCCCAGTGAGACGCGTGGGCCTGCTCGCAAGAAGCTCGCTTCGAGCCGCGGGCGATACGCGAAAATATCATGGGGCGATTGCGCAACAGTGTGATGATCCGTTGCGCAACGTCACAATTTCACACTGGAGATGCTATTCACTCTCTTGCTAAGTGGGAGGCAGGATCGAGCTCGGCGCGAGGCGCGCCAGTCGGATGAACGCAAGCGGGGCATTCGATCCATTGCATCCATCACAACGTAGTGCGTCTCCAAAATCAGCGCGTTCCGAAAGTCATTCATGCGGAAGACAAGAAGCTTCGCGTCTCCGACGCTCAAGAACGAGAACATCGACAAGCTCGGAGCGCCTGTCGAGGTTCGCCGTCATCCCGGCGCACGCCGCCTCACGCTGCGCGTGAGCCGCACGCGGCGCACTGTGATCGTCACCCTTCCTGTTCAGTGCGACATCGACGAAGCCGGCTCGTTCATCACGCGCAACATCGACTGGGTGCGCGAGCGTCTGGACAGCCTTCCCACCGCCGTGCCGTTCCGTGACGGCGTGTTCATTCCGTTGCGCGGCGAAGCGCATCGCGTCGTTTTCTCCGGGCTTTCCCGCCGCGCACCGGTCGAGCGCAAGGTTTCCTCCTCCTATCCCGAGCTGTGCGTTTCGGGCCAGGCCGAGCATGCGCCGCGGCGCCTCAAGGACTGGCTCGCAAAGGAGGCGCATCGCGATCTCGAAGAGCGCGTCGCCTTTCACGCCAAGCGCCTGCGCGTCTCGCCTAAGCGCATCGCCGTTCGCGACCAGGCGAGCCGCTGGGGCTCCTGCTCGACGACGGGCGTGCTGTCGTTCTCCTGGCGGCTCATCATGGCGCCTGCGGATATTCTCGACTATGTGGCGGCCCACGAGGTGGCGCATCTCAAGGAGATGAACCACGGACCGCGTTTCTGGGCGCTGGTGCGCCAGACCATGCCTGGGCTCGACGAGGCCAAGCGCTGGCTGCAGATCTACGGCATGGACCTGCATCGCTACGGTGCGCTGGACGAGGCCTGAGAGTTGCGCGCCGCTTATTAGCCCCGGCGCTCGGATGCTTCCACAGCAGCGGCGAGATCGCGATAGACGCGCTGGATGACCTCTGCCTTCTCGGCATTTCCACACAGACGCGGGATCGTAACCTCCGCATAGTGGCGCGGATCAAGGGTGGGCCAGTTGACGCGCTGTTGCTTCACGTGGGCGACTGCGGTCTCCACATCACCGAGCTGCACGAGCGAGGCGGCGAGCCGATAGGCCGTGTAGGGTGTGCGGAAGACCTGCTCCGAGTGCCGCGCGGCCACGACTGCCCGCTCATAATCGCCGTTATTCATATAGACTTGGCTGATCCAAGCCTGGGTGACCCAGCGCACGGGGTTGTCGGGAGACATGGTCGTATCGAAGGCGATGAGATCGTCGATCGCGGATTGTGAGGCGCTGGCGCAGGTGAGCGGGATGGCCTTCACCAGAAAGCGGGCGAGCCCGTGGTTGGGGTCCAGCTCGAGCGTCCGTTTTGTCGCCGCGAGCGCTTCGGCCATGCGGCCCGCATGCCAGTGGTGGATCGATACGTTGAATATGGCATCGGCGTCGTCGGGCGCGAGCTCAAGCGCGCGGCGCGCGTGCGCCTCGGCTTCGGCCCGGGCTGCGGACGTATCCGATGACGGGTCGACATTCGCGAGATAGGAGAGCTTGTCGGCGAGGACGGAGTCCGCCTGGCCCATATCGGCGTCGAGGGCGAGCGCGCGCCGCGCCAGCGCAATGCGCTCCTTCTCCCAGGCGAGACTGTCTCTCGCCTCTCCCGGCATCCAGGTTGACTGGAGAAAGAGCTGCCAGGCCGTTGCGTTCTCGATATTGCCTTTGAGGGCTCGCTTGGCGGCTGTGTAGAGCTGCGGAAGAATTTCGGACACAAGCGTGGATACCAGCTCGCTCTGGGCGGCAAGGTCGTCCGTTGCGGTGGGCCGCTCGTAGTTCTGTGCCCAAACGGGGGCGCCTTTGGCCGCGTCGACGAGCTGGATGTTGATAAGCGTCCGCGTCTTGTCGCGCTGGAGACTGCCTTCGAGGATGTAGCTCACGCCCAACTCGCTTCCGACACGGCGCAGATCTGTGGCCTCGCGAAACTGGAACGCGGAGGTGCGCGCAGAGAGCGCGAGGGATTTCACGCGAACGAGCGCGGTCGTGAGCGCGTCGGTGAGGCCGTCGGCCCAGCGGGTGTTCGGCTCGTCCTTCGACATGTCGGTGAAGGGAAGCACCGCCAGCGTGATGGCATCCACCGCCTTATGGGGCGTGGCGGGTCCTCTCAACACAGGAGCAGGGGCGACATCTCGCGTCGACGGCGCCGCGGCCCAGAACGCGACCAGCACGAGCGCAGATGCGACGGTAAGAAACGCGGGCTTGGCCGCCCAGGAGCGCCATATGGGTGGCGCGGCTTCCGGCGTGTCCGGCTGGCTCTCGTCCGGGCCGGACAAGGCCAGCTGCTCCTCATCGGCGGCGGCGTTGAACTCGACTGCGTAGCCGCCCTTGGGGATGTCGATGCGGATCGGATCGTGCCGCCCGGAGGTCAGATAGTAGTTGTCGAGAAGCTTGCGCAGACGGCCGGCCTGCACGCGCACGATGGGATCGGTGCCGGGGTCGAACTCGGCGCCACGCTCGAAGACGTCCACGCCGATGGCATAGCCCTTCAGCCGCTCAACCTCGCCCCCCAGCGTGGCGTCGACCAGATAGCGCAAGAGCGCGCGCATCTTCGGCGCGGAGGCGAACTCCTCCGAGGCCAAGATCGCTTCGAGATGCTTTTCAACGTCGACCCGCTCTCGAGTCATCCCCTTTTTTCATCCGACCGAGTTCGCCACGCAGAAAATTGAACGCCCGTCACTGTCGGCACTTGCGGGCACGAAGAAGAATTGGAAGGTCCGTGAGGAGGATATGTTCATTTCGCCGCACTGCGCGGAATAGCTGAACGAATTCAGCGCGAGCGACGTGATCTTGGGACGTGATTTAACGGTAAATTGCGGTGACATACTACCGGGTTCGCGGAGCGCAGCCTAGTATTTGCGCAGATTTGTAACTGGCTTGGGCGAGGCGAGCGTTTGCTGCTGCCTCACGATCACGAGGGCGTTAGCCCGATCGAGCTTCTCCCCCGCGCAATATCCCGAACCGCTGCTTTATTTCAGCGTGCTTCAAGCGCCGCTCGATCCTGCTGCGTCCCCGCGAGCCATCTTCTCCGGCGAGCCCCATAGCCGGCGTTCATCCCCGAAACAACGTCGAGACCGGGATGCCGCCCGAACAGCGGCGCCGCTCGGCCGGCAAGCGGAAAAGGCCATGCGGTACTACTTCCACCTCGTCTGCGAGACCGTCATCTGCATCGATCACATCGGCCAAGAACTCGAGAGCCTTCGCGAGGCCAAGGCGGAGGCGGCGCGCATCGCGCGCGAGCGTGCGACGAGCGAACCGGGGGCCCGCTGGGCCGTATCGGTCGTCAACGACGACAACAAGGAAGTCTTGCGCCTGCCCGTCGCCGACGCGGCGCTGACAGGCTGAGCGCCTTCCGGCGCACGCCGCCGGCGTTCAGACGTTCAGGCCGGCATCCGGGCGTTCACCGCACGGGCGGGCGAACGATGATGCGCCCTTCCGACGTAACCGTGGTTTCGCCCCGGGCGGACGCAGGCGCGCTCTCCTCGGCGGAGGCCCGCATGAGAATTCCGGCGATGGAATCTTCCCTGGGTTGCTGCTTCTGCGGCGAGCGGCTCAAGGCGTCCGCAACAGGCGGGCCGCGCCGGGTAACAGCATCCGGCAGTGAGAGCGGCGCCTTTCCGTCATGGGCCGCCAGCATGACATCGTGCCAGATCTCGGCGGGCAGCGTTCCGCCCGCTACCCTGTTCATGGTGCGGCCGTCGTCGTTGCCGACCCAGACGCCCGCCGTGAGATACGACGTATAGCCGACGAACCAGGCGTCGCGGAAATCCTGCGATGTTCCCGTCTTGCCGGCCACGGTGTGGCCGGGGATCGCGGCGCGGCGTCCGGTGCCGGTCGCCACAACGGACTGCAGCATGTCGTTCATGGCGGCAACCGAGCGGAGCGGGATCGCGGGGTCCGATTTGGCGTCGATGCGCTTGAACAGCACTTTTCCCGCGCCCGTCCGGATGCGGCGGATGGCATAAGGCTCGTTCACGTAGCCCCCGTTGGCGAACGCGGCGTAAGCACCCGTGAGATCAAGGAGCGACACCTCGGACGTGCCGAGCGCGAGGGAGGCATCGGCGCGCAACGGCGACTTCATACCGAGGCGGCGTGCTGTCGCCGTGACCTTGCTCACGCCCGCATCGAGCAGAAGCCGCACGGCAACGGAATTGATGGAGTTCGCCAAGGCATAGCGCAGCGTGGTGGCGCCGACGTAGCGGTTGTTCTCGTTCTTGGGCGACCAGCGGCCTGCGGTGACCGGCGCATCCTCGACGATGCTGTCGGGTGTCAGCCCGCTTTCCAGCGCCGTGAGATAGACCACGGGCTTGAAGGCGGACCCCGGCTGGCGATGGGCCTTCACCGCGCGGTTGAACTGGCTGTCGGCATAAGAGCGTCCGCCGATCAGCGCGCGGATGCCGCCGTCCGGCGCGAGCACGACGACCGCGGCCTGGCTCGCCTCGAGCGGACGGCCCTTGCCGGCCAAGGCGCTCTCCACAACCTCGCCCGCGCGGCGCTGCAGGTTCGCGTCCAGCGTCGTCTCGATGACGATCTCGTCGCGATCGGCATCCTCGAAGGGCGCGGCCACATCCAGCACATAGTCGACCGCATAGGCCATGTCGGCCTGCTCAGGCACGCGCATCATCGAGGAGAAGCGGATCTCGGACGCGCGCGCCCGATTGGCCTCCTCCTCGCTGATCAATCCCGCCTCGACCATCTTGCTGATGACGACCCGGCCGCGGGCGATGGCCTGTACGGGGCTTGCGCTCGGTGCATACTTCGAGGGTGCCTTGAGGAGACCGGCGATGACGGCCGCTTCCGCGAGCGTGAGCTCACGCGCGGACTTGGCGAAATAGCGTTGGGACGCCGCCTCGATGCCGTGGGCGCCGCCGCCGAAGTAGACGCGATTGAGATAGAGCTCGAGGATATCGCGCTTGGAGAGCTTGAGCTCCAGCCAGAGCGCGAGCACCAGCTCCTCAGCCTTGCGGGAAAACGTGCGCTCGGAGGAGAGGAACAGGTTCTTTGCGAGCTGCTGCGTGAGCGTCGAGCCGCCCTGCGTCAGGCGCCCGGCGCGGAGATTGGCGATGGCCGCGCGCAGCATGCCCAAGGGATCGAGGCCGGGATGCTCGAAGAAGCGGCGATCCTCGGTCGCAACCACCGCATCGGCCACCTCGCGCGGCAGCATGTCGAGCGGGATGTAAGCGCGTGAGACGCCGCGCTCGGCGACGAGGCTGCCGTCGCGTCCCAGTATGCGGATGACGGGACCTGTCGCCTTGGGCCGCATCGAGAGCGGATCGGGAAAGGTGACGGTGTAATAGATGAAGAGCGCGCCGACCGCGATCGCGATCAGTGAGAGCGCCGCGACAGGGGCGAGCAGCAGAAAGCGGATGCGGAAAGGAAGCTCGGAGCGGCCACGGCCGCCGTCATCCGGCGTGGCATAGGATTGCCAGTCGTGCTGGTGCGGCGGATCCGGCTGATGCGGCCCCCTGTAATCTCGGCCGTCGTACCCCATGCTCTCTCGAGCCCCACCGCGCCGCCGATATCCGGCTCTCCCAAAGGCCCGGCGAAAGCGCGGCCTCGGAAGATTATGGGGAGGGTTTGGCTAACGCTGCGTTAACCCGCCGGCACGCGCGGCTCAGCGGCTCGTGAAGGGCGCGGCGATGATGGCGAGCAGAATGCGGGCCGCGATGGTGAAGAACATGAAGAGCAACTGCCGCTCCTCGAGCAGAAGCTCCACCCAGATATTGTACTTGGGATCGATGCCGGTGCTGGTGATGAGGCTCTTGAGATCGCGCGCCCATCCCAACATCATCGAGAGCGTCTCCGGCGAATTGTAGCCGACCAACGCCAGCGCGAAGGCGCCCAGGATCAGAGACAAAAAGATCGTGCTGGTGCCCACCAGAAGACGCAGCAACATGGTCGCTCTTCCCTTCCCGCGCTTCGCGCGGTCTTGACCCCACCCCCTGCCGTCACAACATGACGGAAGCCCCGGAAGGTAAATCCTGAGGGGAGAGCGCACAAGCTTCCGTTTTTCCGAGGCGCGCGTGCGGTTTTAGCGTCGCGCCGTTGCGAAAGAGAGAGATGACGAAGAGCACAGTCGAACGCTACTCGGACCCCGCCATCCAGGCCGCCGTGGCCCGCATCGAGGCGGTTTCGCGGCTAATGGACGACCTTTTCGTGATTCCGGGAACGAAAGTGCGCGTCGGCCTCGACTCGGTGATCGGACTCGTGCCGATCGTGGGCGATCTCATCTCGCAGGCGATCTCGAGCTACATCATCTGGGAGGCACGCCAGCTCGGCGTTTCGCGCCTCGTCATCGGGCGCATGATCGCCAACACGGCCGTGGATACGGTGATCGGCATCATTCCGTTCGCGGGCGATGCCTTCGACGTGGCCTTCCGCGCCAACATGAAGAACCTGGCCCTCCTCAAAGGCCACCTTGCAAAGCACGGCCACATCCGCCGCGACGCGGCGGGTACCGGCCCCGTCATCGACGTGCGCGCGACGCGCGTCGGCTGAGTCCGCCCGGCAGGTGCATCATGTGGTGCCAATACGCGACACTTGCAGTCGCAAGTCACGCTAACCGCTGTGGATTCCGTGGTTTGCCCATAGAGCTGGGCAGGCGACTCAGGGAATTAGTCAGTTTGTAGTGAAGCCGCATGTCGCGTTTCTGGTGTTGCGTCGGCTCTAAGCCCGTCACAAGGATCGCAATGCCGAGACTCTTCCAAGCCGCAGCTCTTGTTTTCGCCCTGACGTTCCTCGGTGGCTGCTGCCGCGATACGATCCGTGAAATGTCGTCTCTGAAGGACACCCCGCTGCGTCCGCAGCACCAGCGGAGCGCAAAGGCGGCATCCCAGCCGGCGAGCGAGGCCAAGTCCGCACGCGTCGACCGCGACGACGACGAGGACACCAGCCGGATCGAAACGGGCTCCGTTGCCAAGCCGGATTGCCAGGGTCAGCACATCGCCTATCAGGCGACGAAGGAATATCTGAAGAACTTCGGCCCCAAGCCGCCGGATGAGCCCGGCGAGCGCGGTCCGTGCAAGCCCGACGCGAAGTAACCTCGCTTCCTCTGCTTCACCAGATCGAAACGCGGGGCCGCATCATTGCCTCGCGTTTTTATTTGCCGATCAGCCGGCCTCGCGATATTCGCGGGCTGCGGCGATGCCGAGCAAGGCGCGCCAGATCTCGACCATCGCCAGGGAATCGAGGCCGCAATAGGCGAGCAGGTTGTCCCGTGCCGCTCGCGCTTCATCCAGCTCCAGCTCGCCGGTGACGATGGCGTTCCACGTCTCGCTCGCGGTGGCGCCTTCTCGGATCGCGAGGGTCTTGTAGGAGAGGCTCGGCACCAGGGCCGGCAGCACCCATTTGATCGATGTCTTGCCGCGAAATGCGGGGTGCACGACCATCTGCGCGGTGAAGACATCCATGAGATCGACGACGCGCTCGTTCACACCCGCGAGATAGCTCTCCTCGGCCGGCAGGCGCTCGGCGAGCTTGGCGTTGATGCCCTTCTCGAAGGGCTTGTTCCACACGACGATGGATCCCTCGGCGGGCAGCGAGGCTTTGAGCGCGGCGACGAACGGCTCGTCCGGGCAGGTGGTTTCCGTGAACAGGAACTCGCGGTGGATCGCCTCTCCGCCCGGCCTCTCGACCACGTGCAGCGAGAACTGGAAGGGGACGTGGTTGAAGGGGCCGTAGCCCGCAAATCGCGGGAGCGCGCAGGGATAGGTCTCGTAATCGAGGAAGGCCGCGGGATAGCGAATGTCGTCGAGAAAGGCCGCGAGCGGGGCAATCTCTACGAACGGGCGGCGGCGCTTCGCGGCATTCACCTGGTTGCGCTGATTGTCCGTCAGCTCCGCGCTGTCGGGCACGTCCTCGATCGCCAGAACGCCACTATCGACGAGCGCGCGCAGCTTCTTCGGTGACTGCCCGATGCGCGTGAGATCATGCACGCTGTAAGCCGGAACGTTCGGGTTGATGTAGCCGAACGTGGTGCATTGGCTGCTGCGGCCCTTGTAGATGCAGACACATGGCGCGGAGGGAAGCGCGGGGAGCTGCAGAAGATCATGGGCAGCGTCCATCTCCACGGCCACCGCATCGAGAAGCGGCGCAACCCGGTCCGTGAAGTCCTCGCGCGTGAAGAGGCGGTCGAGATCGAGCGTGCCGTCCGACACGTAAGAGCTGTCGAGACGCACGAGATTGAGGCGGCCGAGCGGGACGCCGTTCTCGCGCAGCACCAACGCCTGGAAGGCGATGTCGTGGGCGTAGAGGTCGTCCTTTGCCTTGCGATCCTCGCCACTGGTCGACGCCTTCACCTCGTAAAGGTCGTAGGCGGCGAGCGCGTCGTTCCAGACGAGAATGTCACAGGCGGTGGTGTAGCGACCGGTCTCGAACACGGGCTGGTACAGGATGGGCGTGCGCGCATCCACCAATTGCGCGGTGCCCACCGCGTCGCCGCGGCGGATCAGAACGCCGCCCGGGAACAACTCGCGGGCCCGCACGTCCACATCATTGCCGATCTCGATGATCGCCTGCTCGAACACCGACAGCGGCTCGGCGTGGTAGACTTCGGGCTTGTGAACCTTCACCCAGGCGTTGTGGGCGCAGTCGCGGTAGACGAGATAGTTCGTCTTGCTGAGCTTCATCCCCCATACGGCCGCTTCTCTGGGCCGCCCCCATGTTCGACCGCGCCCTGCCGGGCTCCAAGGCCTTCTGCGCTCCAGGTTCTCGGCCGGCCGCATTTTCTTGCGACGAACCGGCCTCCACTTCCCCGGAAAATGCTCTAGGCTCGGTGATACTTTGAAACCAAGGTGTGGGGTGGAACGTACAAAATGCACACTGGTCCGCCAAACCCTGAATGAGGTTTCCCCGTGCTTATCCGCAAGGCGTCCGACATTCCGTCTTCTGAGATCACGCCGCGCGCGATTTATCTGAAGCGGCGCGAGCTTTTGCAGGGCGGGTTGGCGTTGTCGGCGCTGGCCGCGCTTCGCCCGCAACAGGCCCGGGCTGCCATGCTGGCGTTCACCAAGAGCCCGTTCTCGACCGACGAGACGCCGACGCGCAAGGCCGACGCCACGAGCTACAACAACTTCTACGAGTTCGGCACCGACAAGGCCGATCCGGCCGCCAAGGCGCATACGCTCACCACTGCGCCCTGGTCCGTCAAGATCGACGGGCTCGTCGGCAAGCCCGCCACCTACACGCTCGAGGACATCCTGGGCCATGCCAAGCTCGAGGAGCGCATCTACCGCCTGCGGTGCGTCGAAGGCTGGTCTATGGTCATCCCCTGGGTGGGCTTTCCTCTGGCGGATCTCCTGAAGCGCGTGGAGCCGCAGGGCAGCGCGAAATACGTCGCCTTCGAGACGCTGGTTCGGCCTGACGAGATGCCCGGACAGCGCGGCATTTTCCAGCCGCTGCCGTGGCCCTATCTCGAAGGGCTTCGGCTCGACGAAGCCATGCATCCGCTGACGATCCTCGCGACCGGCATGTACGGCGAGACGCTGCCGAACCAGAACGGGGCGCCGCTTCGGCTGGTGGTGCCGTGGAAGTACGGCTTCAAGAGCATCAAGTCGATCGTGCGCATCTCGCTCGTCGAAAAGCAGCCGCCGACGACGTGGCAATCGCAAGCCGACAACGAGTACGGCTTCTATTCGAACGTGAACCCGGAAGTCGATCATCCCCGCTGGAGCCAGGCGACAGAGCGGCGCATCGGCGAAGGAAGCGGACTGTTCGCGAAGCGGCGGCCCACGCAGATGTTCAACGGCTACGGCGAGCAGGTCGCTCACCTCTACGCAGGATTGGATCTCCGTGCCAACTACTGAGACCCTCGCCAAGGTTAGCGACCGGCCGCGGCCGCACGCCGCGCGGGCTCTTTGGCCGTCGTGGATCGGACCTGGAAGCTGGGCGCTCTACGGGCTCGGACTCGTGCCGGCGGCCTGGACGTTTTATCTCGCCGTTTCCGACCAGCTCGGCGCAGACCCGCTCAAGGTGCTCGAGCGCTCGCTCGGCCTCTGGGCGCTGCGCTTCCTGGTTGCCGGGCTCGCCATCACGCCACTTCGCCGTCTCGGAGGCCCCAATCTCATCCGCTACCGGCGCACGCTCGGCGTGCTCGCGTTTCTCTACGCGCTCTTTCACGTCGCGGTGTACGTCGCGCTCGATCAAGGCTTCGACCTCCACCTCATCTTGAAAGACATCCTCAAGCGGCCTTACATCACGATCGGGCTCTTGAGCTTCCTGATCCTCATTCCGCTGGCGGCGACGTCGAACGCGACGATGATCAAGCGGCTCGGCGGCGCGGCGTGGCAGCGGCTGCATCGCTGGGTCTATCTCGCTGCCTTGGCGGCGGCGGTGCATTTCATCATGCTGGTGAAAGCCTGGCCGCCGGAGCCCCTCGTCTATGCAGCGATCGTCGCGATGCTGCTGCTCTTCCGGCTTGCGGATCGCGGCCGCAGAACCACATTCACTCCATATCCGAACACGAAGCGAGGAAACCCATGACAGATACCGAGGAGTACTGGCGTCAGAAGCTCACGCCCGAGCAGTATCGCGTGCTGCGCCAGGGCGGAACGGAGCGGCCATTCACCGGCGAGCATCTCAACACGCACGACCACGGCAAGTTCACGTGCGCGGCCTGCGGCAATCAGCTTTTCGCGTCGGATACGAAGTTCGATTCCGGCACCGGCTGGCCGTCGTTCGATCAGGCGCTTCCCGGCGCCGTGGCTTATCACCGGGATGCCTCGCATGGCATGGTGCGGACGGAGGTGACTTGCGCGAAGTGCGGCTCGCACCTCGGCCACGTGTTCGACGACGGGCCGACGGGCACAGGCAAGCGCTACTGCATCAACTCGGTGTGCCTCAATATCGAGAAGGACGGCGCCTAGAGCGACGGAGCGCTTCTTATCGCCGGCAGGTGCGCTCTCAACGGGCGCATCCACTTTCAACATCGGTCCGCACAAAAGATCGGTCCGCACAAAAGGCAGACCCCGCCGTGAAGCGTGTTTCAGCTCCAGAGCGGGGCAGCACCTTTCGGCGCCTGACGTTCGCCGGGTGATGGCGCCCGTCTGGTTATTGAACGCGCCAGAACGAAACAGGTTCCCAAAAAATCAGGTTGCCTCGCCGATGATGTAGCGCTCGATCTCATCCTCGGGGATGCCTTCCTCGCTGCGAACCCAGCCGCGCACGGAAACGCCAGCCTCGTGAACTGTTTCCGGATCGCCGGAAATAAGCGGGTGCCACCAGGCGAGACCGCGTCCCTCGTCCAGGCGGCGATAGGCACAGCTTTCGGGTAACCAAGACAACGTGCGAACGCGCCGCAAATCGATCTTCAGGCAATCCGGCATCTTCTCAAAGCGGTTCTCGTAGTCCTTGCAGCGGCACGAGCCGATGTCGAGCAGACCGCAGGCGAGCCGCGTCAGATATACGGTGCCGGTGTCCTCCTCCTCGATTTTCACGAGACAGCACTGCCCGCATCCGTCGCAGAGCGAATCCCACTCCTCCGCCGTCATCTGCTTGAGGGTCTTGGTTTCCCAGAAGGGCTTTTCCGCGCCTTCCGGCGCCCACACGGCCTCGTCCGATATGGCGCGCCGCGCGGGGTTGGCGCGGCTGCGGGGGGCGCTCTTGCGCGGCGTCCGCTCGCGCTTCTCTGGTTTGGGCTTGGAGCTTTTGCTCACGTCTCAATCTCTCGCAGGGTATCTCGACCGATAGCACGCCGCCTCGCCCAGATCAGCCGCCGCGTACACACCGCGAGCCACGGCGCGCGCCACGCAATCGGCGGCGACGGCACCCAGGCGCAGGAGCTGCATCAGGCGCGCGCTTGCGTCCTCCGCCAGCGCCACGTGCCCGCTCGCCAGCACGAACAGCGTATCGCCGTCGACGTGCGAATGGATCGGCCGCACGGCGCGCGCAAGGCCGTCCTGCGCCATGATGGCGATGCGCCGCGCCTCCGATTTCGTCAATATCGCGTTGGTCGCGACAAGCCCTATGGTGGTGTTGGTGCCGGGCGCGGCCGGCGCGATGTCGAACCGGCTGCCGCGGACCGGGTCCTCGGCGGACACGGCCGGGATCGGGCTCGGCCAGCCCCGGCCGCCGAACTCATTCTCGAGCTCGTAGGGCGCGGCCCAGAAATGCCCGGTGCCGGGGATCACGGGCGAACCGAACGGGTTGACCGCGATGAGCGCACCGATCTGGATCTCGCCGTCATACGCGCTCGCGGAGCCAAGGCCGCCCTTCATGTTGCCTGCCATGGCGCCCATTCCGGCGCCAACGTTGCCAAGCTCGAAGTGGCTGTCCGCGCGCTCGCACGCCTCGATACCCCAGGCGCGGTAAGGCGGCATCTCGCCCCACGCCTTGTCGCCGCCGTTGGGAAGATCGAACAGCACGGCGCCGGGCACAACGGGCGAAACGTGCGGCGTCTCTCCCAAGGCGAAGCCGCGTTTTCTCGCCCCGAGCCAGGCGACGGCCCCGGACACGGCCTCGAGGCCGTAAACCGAGCCGCCGGAAAGGACGATGCCGTCGACCGCTTCGACTAAGCAGGTCGGGTCGAGCGCGTCGGTTTCGCGGGTGCCCGGCGCGCCTCCGCGCACGTCGCAGGCCGCAACCGCGCGCCGCTCCGGAAGCACGACCGTGACGCCGCTACGCACCGAAGCGCAGTGGGCATTGCCGACAGCAATGCCGTCGACGTCGGTGATGAGATTGCGCGGGCCGGGACGGATGGTCATGTCGCTGCGTGACTCGTCCGGACAGAGATCAGGAAAATGGTGCCCCTGGCCCGACTCGAACGGGCACGTCATTGCTGACAACAGATTTTGAGTCTGCCGCGTCTACCGATTCCGCCACAGAGGCTGTGAGGCTTTTCAATCGCTTCGTCCTCAGCCTCTACCTGGGCTCAGGCGGGGTTGCAAGCCTTGCTTTGCGGGGCGCTCTGTTGAAATCTCGGACATAAATGTGGCTGCGACGCTACAGAACGGCACTATTCACCGCTCCCTTTGCCCCTAGGGACGGTCCGGGCTTCGGGTGAGCAGCGGCATCCGTTACGCTGTCACATCGGATCATCTGTATCGGGACAGGTTGCGCCCGCAAGATAGATCAAAGACTTGTGCCGCGTATTCCCGTAGGGAGACCTCACGTCATTCGCGGTATCGCTCGTCCGCTCCGTGGCACCTTGAGCCTCGCTGCCTGCCTGCTGGCGGGAAGCGGCGGAGCGGCATGGGCCATCGACGTGACCACGCCGGTCGTGATCAACGATGCCTCGGTGCTCGGCACCGACGACATCAACATCGAAGGCGGATCGCTGCATTTCAACATCAGCGCGGCGCTCGAGAACAACCTCGGCTTCTTCGACGGAAAGACGGGTACGGTCACGGCCGCGCCGGGGCAGATCGTGGAGTTCGGGCCGAGCTTCCTCGGCACCTTCATCGGCATTGATGCGGACAGCACGGCGGTGTTCGGATCGTCCACGGCAACGGGCACCATCCTCATCAATACCGATTTCGGATCGTCGCATCCGGATGGCCGCGTGGTGGTCGCGGGCGGCACGCTCGGCGGCGATATCGGCCTCGTCATGCTCCTCGCGAGCGCGGCCTCCACCACCGTGGAAGCGGGCGCAACGCTCGATCTCAACGGCCCCATCGCCTACGTTCACAACCTCAAGGGCAGCGGCAGCGTCGTCACCCACGGCGGCGAGCTCGGCCTGATCGTCGACGACGGATCGAGCACGGAGTTCTCCGGCACGATCAGCGGATCGAGCGGCGTCGCGATCATGAATGCGGGTTTCACCAACGGCACGATGGTTCTGTCGGGCAACAACACCTACACGGGTGGCACGCTCGTCTGCGTGTGCGCGACCTTGCAGCTCGGCAACGGTGGAGCGTCCGGCTCCATCATCGGCAACGTGACCAACGGCGGCGTGCTGGCCTTCAACCGCTCGGACATCTACGTGTTCACGGGGTCGATCGAGGACGATGTTTTCGATGCCGGCTCGGTGGTGCAGATGGGCACCGGCACGACCGTGCTGACGGGAACGCACACCTACACCGGCGATACCCTCGTCGAAGCGGGCAAGCTGGTGGTGAACGGCTCGATCGCTCAGTCCGACGTGACGGTTCAGAGCGGAGCGACGCTCTCCGGCACGGGCGCACTCGGAGACACCACTGTGCTCGCGGGCGGCGTCCACGCGCCGGGCAACTCCATTGGAACGCAGACCGTCGGCGACTACATCCTCTCGGCGGGCGCGGTGCTCGAAGTGGAGATCAACGCGGCGGGCCAAAGCGACCGCGTGGTCGCGACAGGAACGGTCGACCTCACGGGCGCGGTGCTGCGCGTGATCACAGAGCCCGGACGCTACGTTCCGGGCATGAGCTATCTCATCATCGACAGCGCGGGCGGGCCGATCTCCGGCTCGTTCGCGACGTTCGTCAGTCCGTTCGCCTTTCTCGATCCCACCGTGTCGTTCGCGGGTGGCGGCAGCCAACTGGAGCTGACGCTCAGCCGGAATGCGACCGCCTTCGCCGACGTCGCGCTCACCCCGAACCAGCGCAACGTCGCAGGCGCGATCGACGGTCTCGCGAGCAGCGATCCGACCTATCAGAGCGTGGTGGGGCAGACGCGCGATGGCGCACGCGCGGCCTTCGATGCACTTTCGGGCGAGGTGCACGCGACGCTCGGCGGGCTTCTCGTCGAGGACAGCCGCCACGTGCGCGACGCGCTGCTCGGGCGTCTTGCACAGGCGTTCCATAGCGGCGGCTCCCCCATGCTCGGCGGCAGCGGCCCGGCTATCGTCGCCGATCTCGCGCCTCCCGGGCGCATGGCCCTCGGCGCAGGCCGTGGCAGCGCGGAGCCCGCGCCTGCGATCAACCGGGGGCTCACCTTCTGGACACACGGCTACGGCTCCTGGGGCGACTACGACAGCGACGGCAACGCGGCTGCGGCCGAGCGCGCGCTCGGCGGCTTCGTCTCAGGCATGGATGCCGCCATCGGAGCATCCTGGCGGGCCGGTCTCGCCACGGGCTACGCACACGCCAACTCCTCGATCAACGCACGCCGCTCCACGGCCGAGGTCGATACCTATCACCTTGCCGCCTATGCGGGCGGCCCGGTGGGGGCGCTGGCCCTCCGGTCCGGCCTCGCCTGGTCGTGGCACGAGATCGATACGAGCCGCGCCATCGTGTTCCCCGGCTTCACCGAGCGAGCGGACGCGAATTACGACGGCGACACGGGGCAGATCTTCGCCGAGGCCGCCCTGCCGTTCAGCTCCGGGCGCCTGGCGATCGAGCCGTTTGCCGGGCTCGCTTACGTTCACACGGACACGGACGGCTTCGTCGAGACCGGCTCATCCGCCGCGCTTCGCTCTTCCGGCAATACGGAGAGCGTGACCTTCTCGACCCTCGGCTTCCGCGCGGCGACGCGCTTCGATGCGGGCGGCCTCGAGGTGATGCCGCGCGTCTCGGTGGCGTGGCAGCATGCCTTCGACAGGGTCGCGCCGGGGCTCGCGTTGTCGTTCGTCTCTTCGGGCGCAGGGTTCGGCGTCAGCGGCGTGCCGCTCGCCGAGGATGCGGCGCTGATCGAAGCGGGGCTCGACCTTGGCCTCAGCGCCGATGCGACGCTGGGAATTTCCTACACGGGCCAGCTTGCCGGAGACACCGAGGATCACGGTGTCCGGGGTACGTTGCTCTGGCGATTCTGAGGGGCTCCGGGAGCCTTTACTTCCAGGAGAAGGTGGTGCGGCCGGTGCCGTGGATGTGCTCGGCGACCTCTACGTGGTCGCCCACGTGCGGATCGGTCTTCTTGAGTGCCATGACGTGGGCCACGCGGCCGTCCGCCAGCTTCACGTCGACGGCGAGGCCTTCCTCGATGGCGATGCTCTTGGCGCCGACAAGCGGGCCGACATTCTCGACGACGCCCGCAACGCGGCGCGTCTCGACGTTGGCATCGAGGCCGGTCAGCCAGAACCCGCCAGCGACGCAACCGGCCGCGGCCACGCCCGCGCCAATCCACTTCAGACGGTCGTAGAAGAGCTTCTGGTCCAGCCTGCGTCTGGTTTCGTCGCGCATGTGCTCATCCCTCGAGGATCCGGCGGGCCGACACGAGGCTTCGCCGCACTTGACTGCTCAAGCCGCCTTCTCGTGCCCTTCGACCAGGCGCACGATGTCGGCCATGATGTCGTTCAACTGGAAATCCTTCGGCGTGTAGACTGCGGCCACGCCGAAGCTCTTGAGCTTGACCTCATCCTCGGGCGGAATGATGCCGCCCACGACGACGGGAATGTCCGCAAGCCCTTCCTTGCGCATGCGATCCATCAGCTCTGACACCAGCGGCACGTGCGATCCGGAAAGGATCGACAGGCCGACCACGTGGGCGCTCTCGTCCACGGCGGCGCGCACGATCTGGGCGGGCGTCAGGCGGATGCCTTCGTAGACAACCTCCATGCCGACGTCGCGGGCGCGCACGGCGATCTGCTCGGCGCCGTTGGAGTGGCCGTCGAGGCCCGGCTTGCCCACCAGGAACTTGATGCGCCGGCCAAGCTTGTTCGACACGGCTTCCACGGAAGCACGGACGCCGTCCAGCTCCGTGCTCGCACGCTCGGGCGCCGCCTGGGCCACGCCGGTCGGCGCGCGGTATTCGCCGAACACGCGGCGCAGCGTGGTGCCCCATTCGCCCGTCGTCACGCCGGCCTTGGCGCAGGCGATCGAGCTTTCCATGATGTTGCGGCCTTCTTTCGCCGCCGATTCGAGATCGGACAGGGCCTTGTTGACGGCCTTCGCGTCGCGCCCTTCGCGCCAGGCCTTCAGGCGGCCGACCTGCTCTGCCTCGACCGCGGGATCCACCACCATGATCGCGCCTTCACCGGCTGTGAGCGGCGACGGCTCTGTCTCGGTCCACTTGTTCACGCCGACGACGATCTGCTCGCCGGTCTCGATCTGGCGCACGCGCGAGGAGTTGCTCTCGACGAGGCGCCGCTTCATGTAGTCGATGGCCGCGATCGCGCCGCCCATGCGCTCGATGGTGGCGAGCTCGGCCTTGGCCTGCTCCTTCAGCTCCTCCACCTTGCGGGTGATCTCCGCCGAGCCGTCGAAGATGTCGCCGTACTCGAGAAGGTCGGTCTCGTAAGCGACGATCTGTTGCATGCGCAGCGACCACTGCTGATCCCAGGGACGCGGCAGACCCAGCGCCTCGTTCCAGGCGGGAAGCTGCACGGCGCGGGCGCGGGCCTTCTTCGAAAGCGTCACCGCCATCATCTCGAGCAGGATGCGGTAGACGTTGTTCTCGGGTTGCGGCTCGGTGAGGCCGAGGCTGTTGACCTGCACGCCGTAGCGGAACATGCGGTTCTTGGCGTCGGTGACGCCGTAGCGCTCACGCGTGATCTCATCCCACAGCTCACCGAACGCCCGCATCTTGCAGATCTCGGTGATGAAGCGCATTCCGGCGTTCACGAAGAAGGAAACGCGGCCGACGACGGTGCCGAATTCCTCATCCGGAACCTCGCCGGAGGCCTTCACCGTATCGAGCACGGCGATGGCGGTGGCGAGCGCGTAGGAGAGCTCCTGCACCGGCGTCGCGCCGGCTTCCTGCAGATGGTAGGAGCAGACGTTCGTGGGGTTCCACTTGGGAACCTCGCGGTAGGAGAAGACGATCGTATCCTTGATCAGGCGGAGCGAGGGCTCGGGCGGGAACACGTAGGTTCCGCGCGAGAGATACTCCTTGATGATGTCGTTCTGAATCGTGCCGGTGAGCTTGACGCGCGGCGCGCCGGTCTCGTCGGCCGTGGCGATGTAGAGCGACAACAGCCACGCCGCGGTGGCGTTGATCGTCATCGAGGTGTTCATCTGGTCGAGCGGAATGCCCTCGAGCAGGCGGCGCATATCGCCCAGGTGCGAAACCGGCACGCCGACCTTGCCGACCTCGCCCCTGGCAAGCTCGTGGTCCGAATCGTAACCAGTCTGGGTTGGCAGGTCGAAAGCGATCGAAAGGCCGGTCTGCCCTTTGGCCAGGTTTTTCCGGTAAAGCTCGTTCGACTTGGCAGCCGTTGAGTGGCCCGCGTAGGTCCGGAAAAGCCAGGGCTTATCCCGAACCGGACCCTTGCCAGCCGAACCCCCACCCGATTTTTCCGACATTCTCAAACCCCTCGCGCGCATTCACGATTTCCCATAGCGTACCGGCCGGCACGCGCAAGGCAAAAGTCTAATTCGTCACGGGGATAGCGTCAGGCGCGCAGGCGCTTGGGATCGTTGGTCAGAGGCGTGCGGATGCGGGTCGCGGCCTCCACCAGACGGGTCAGCGCCAGCATCACGAGGAGGGCCACGATCATGCCCAGCCCAGCCTGCACGACGATGTTTGCGCTTTTTTCGGTGCTGACGGAAAAGCCAAGGTGGTTCAAGGCATAGATTCCGGTGAGGCCGCCCCAGAAGATGGCGGGGGCAAACACGGCCGCCAACCCCTTCACCGGGAGCATCGCGCGCATCACCATAAAGACCAACAGGGTCAAGGCGGCGACGATCCAGTAGCTCATGCTGTCGGCCATGGCGATGTCGTCCAGAACCTTGAAAACAGCCTCGTGCCCCATGGAAGCTCCCGTAAAATGCAGCTCGAACCCTGAAACCCGCCATTGATAGCGCGCGTTCATTAACTCTTCGTATGAGTTGCCGGGGCTTCGCGGTGTGGCCCTCCCGTTTCCGGGTCCCGCCACGGGCGGGTTTCAATTGAGGATCGTCTTCAATGTCGCCGCGACAAACTCTTTATTGCGGCGCCAAAAAGTGCTTGAAACGAGGCCGACGGTACGGAGGCGCTTCAAAAAGCCGCCTCCACTGACCGGTTAGGGCCATGGTTTCTGGGACATCCGGTCAACGGGATCCAGCACAATCATGGACCGCGGGACCCTTCTTCGCGTCAGGGAGAGACGAGAGCATGTCGAGCCAAAGCGCCGCAACAAAAGGCAGCACCACGGTCACTCCGGCTGCGCCTGCAATAGTTGCTGCCAAGAAAGACCTCTACGAGATCGGTGAGATCCCCCCGCTCGGCCACGTGCCGAAGAACATGTATGCGTGGGCCATCCGCAAGGATCGCCAGGGTGAGCCTGACAAGGCGATGCAGGTCGAGGTCGTGCCCACCTGGGAGCTCGACAGCCACGACGTGCTCGTTCTCGTGATGGCGGCCGGCGTCAACTACAACGGCGTCTGGGCCTCGCTCGGCACGCCGATCTCTATGTTCGACGTCCATAAGCAGCCCTTCCACGTCGCCGGGTCGGACGCGTCCGGCATCGTTTGGGCCGTCGGCTCCAAGGTGAAACGCTGGAAGGTCGGCGATGAAGTCGTCATCCACTGCAACCAGGATGATGGCGACGACGAGGAGTGCAACGGCGGCGACCCGATGTTCTCGCCCTCCCAGCGCATCTGGGGCTACGAGACGCCGGACGGCAGCTTCGCGCAGTTCTGCCGCGTGCAGGACCGCCAGCTGCTCGAGCGCCCGAAGCATCTCACGTGGGAAGAAGCGGCCTGCTACACGCTGACGCTCGCCACGGCTTACCGCATGCTGTTCGGCCATCGCCCGCACGTGCTGCGTCCGGGCCACAACGTTCTCGTCTGGGGCGCGGCCGGCGGTCTCGGCGCGTTCGCCGTGCAGCTCTGCGCGACGTCGGGCGCCAACGCGATCGGCGTCGTCTCGGATGACGACAAGCGTGACTTCGTCATGCAGCTCGGTGCCAAGGGCGTCATCAACCGCAAGAACTTCAAGTGCTGGGGCCAGCTGCCGAAGGTGAACTCGCCCGAGTATCACGAATGGCTGAAGGAGATGCGCAGCTTCGGCAAGGCGATCTGGGACATCACCGGCAAGGGCGTGAACGTCGACTGCGTGTTCGAGCACCCGGGTGAGACGACGATCCCGGTCTCCGTGCAGGTCGTGAAGCGTGGCGGCATGGTCGTGATCTGCGCCGGCACCACCGGCTACAATCTCACGATGGATGCCCGCTATCTCTGGATGCATCAGAAGCGCGTGCAGGGCTCTCACTTCGCTAACCTCCAGCAGGCCTCGCAGGCCAATAAGCTGGTGGTCGAGCGGCGCATCGATCCGTGCATGTCGGAAGTGTTCTCGTGGGCGCAGATTCCCAAGGCCCACATGCGCATGATGCGCAACGAGCACAAGCCCGGCAACATGGCGGTGCTGGTTCAGGCGCCCACCACGGGCCTGCGCACGTTCGAGGACGTGATCGAGGCCAGCCAGGCTCGTCACGGCTAACTCGCCAAAAGCAGCGCGAGAAAGATCGGGGCGCGGCGGGTTTGCCGCGCCTTTTCTTTTAGGCCGCAGTCGGACCCAGTGGGGGCGACGAGTGGCCGTCGCGCGTCTCGGGCATGGCGACGGTGTAGACCGCGAGGCCCAGCCGATTGGCCGGGACCGCGAAGCAATATTCGGCGAGCGCGATGGACCAGCTCGCGAGAATGACAATCCAAAGCGGTTTGTCGGTAAACTTCAGGTGGCCGTACCAAGCGAGCGTCATGAAGACGTTGGACGCTGCGAGCAGCAGGACCGGTGCAACAGGCTTCTACTTCTGCCGGACAAGCTCGGCGCATCCGGCCGTCGCTTCCTCGCCAGCCTCCACGTAGCAGGCGCCGATGCGATCCGGTCCCAGGATCCGGCCGTGGTTGTAGCCCTTGGCGTTCGGCGCGACCCAGGTGAAGGACAGGTTGTCCGGATAGATCACGCCGAAGAAGTTCTTGGTGCCGTCCGCATACGTGAAGTTGCCGCGGAAGCGGCGATCCTGCTGCTCGGTGATCACAACCTTCTTCTCGCTCCAGGTCTTGTAACCCTTCTTGTCGGAGATAGTGCGGTTCTCGCCGACCCAGGTCCCGACAAGATTGGGAATCGCGCTGTCGTCACCTGCGCCCGCCGAGGACGAGACGCCAACCATTGCCGCAAGCGAGGCGAGCGCGATGCCTCGGCGTCCCGCCAGACCCGGACGGGCATTCTGCTTTCGATGTTCCATAAACTCTCCCTTTGTGCCCTCGCGGGCTCGAACCGCTCCGGGCTGAGGGGAGATTCTATTTTCGAATCCGGCGAAGTGAAATTCACGCCTTCGGGATGTGCGCCCGGTCAGGCCGCGTTTCGACGCGGCTCGCTCTCGTGCTTGCCGTTGGTCAGCTTCTTCAGTTCCATGATGCCCCGGTTGACCTCGGCGCCGAGCAGGATGATCACGGCTGTGACCTGGAAAAAGATCATGGCGACCATCAGCTGGGAAAGGCCGGCATAGAAGCGCGCATAGTTGCTGATCGAAAGATAGTACGAATAGAAGCCCGCGATGGCGAGCCAGACCACGACGGAAAAGGTGACGCCGGGCCACACGTCCGCGAGGCGGCGCTTGCCAGCGGCGAGCCAGAGATGGAACGCCAGGAGCTGCGCGCCGATGACGGCCGCGCCCAGCATGTATCGCACGGCGGGCGCCAGCCACGTGGAATCGAGGATCGACCGGATCAGCGACGGCTCCACCCACGAGGGCCCGAATTGCGCGGCGAGCGCGGGGCCGACCACCACGGCCCAGGTCAATACCAGCATCGAGGCGCCGCTGATCAGGACGAGAAGCATGCTGAGCGCCAGACAGACCGGATAGGGCCGCGTCTCATGCACGCGATAGGCTCCGTTGAGGGCCGCGCGCAGCGTCTCGACCGCGCTCGTCGCGAAGAACAGCGCGAGAAATCCGCCGAATGTCAGGAGATCTATGCGGGTCTGGCCCATGATGGCATCGACCTGAGGTGCCAGAGCCTCGGCCACCGCCTGCGGCAGGTTGTGGAAGAGCTGCGAGACAGCCTCCGCCGCAAGCTCCCGGCCGCCGAACAGGCCCGCAAGCCCGCCCAGGAAGATGCAGAAGGGGAACAGCGATACCACGAAGGCAAACGCCACAGCACCGGCCATGGCGAAGCCCGAATGCTCGTAGAGCCGGTAGAGGGCAGACAACAACGTGCGGTAACGCTTCATCGGCAGGCAGTCTGGCGGGTGTTTGGTCTAATGTCGAGCCGGGACCCTAGTCCAAAGGGTCCTCCGAGGTCCATGTCCCCGGGGCAACTCTCGACATGAAATGCCCTGCCTCGTTAACGATCGCAACGGATCGTGGCGTAATGCCCGTCAGGCCCCGTGCGTTCCTGTCGCTGGGGCACGAGTTTGTCTTGACGGCAAGGCTCGGAAATTTGCAGATGACGTCCTGAAATGACGGGTCCGCGACGGGCCCGGGGGACGAATTGCGCCCCAAAGCCGGTGGGAGGATTCAAATTCATGTCGACCGTTGATCTCAAGTCCGGAAGCGACCTTCTGGCTGCCGGACCGCAGCGCCTGATCGAGAAGACCGCCGAGGCCGTGAAGGCCGCCGATCGGGTGCTGGACCTCGCCAAGGCAGGCGTGCGCGCCAGGATCAAAGAGGTCGGCGGCGTGGACGAAGCCCAGCACGCCGCGCACGGCCTCGCCTGGCTCGCCACCACGGTCGAAGCTCTGCGGCAAATGAACCTGTGGGCGGCGCGCCTCAAGGAAGAAGGCAACTTCGGCGAGTTCGAGCAGCTTCTGCTCCTCGCGGCCTTCGCCGAGTACGGCGCACAGATCGCCGGCGGCATCCCCATGAGCCAGCTCGAGATCATCCGCCCCGAAGCGCTCGGCGTCTCGAAGGCCGACATCCGCAAGTACGAGGATGCCGTGGCAGACGTGGTCGCGGCGGGCAGCACGGAGACCGTCAAGGCCAAGCTCGCGGAGTTTATCAAGCACGCGCAGGGTGCGACGACCTTCGGCAACTCCGGCCTCGACGAGACCATGTCCGCGATCCACGAGCAGATGCGCTCGTTCTCGGAAGCGGAAGTGGTGCCGCATGCGCACGAGTGGCATCTGGCGAACGCCTACATCCCGATCGAAATCATCGGCAAGGTGGCTGAGCTCGGCGTCTTCGGTCTCACGCTGCCGGAGGAATTCGGCGGCCTCGGGCTCGGCAAGCTCGCCATGTGCGTCGTCTCGGAAGAGCTGTCGCGCGGCTACATCGGCGTCGGCTCGCTCGGCACGCGCGCCGAGATCGCGGGCGAGTTGATCCTGCACAACGGCACGCCCGAGCAGAAGCAGAAGTACCTGCCGAAGATCGCCACCGGCGAGATCCTGCCGACGGCCGTGTTCACGGAGCCCAACACGGGCTCCGACCTCGCCTCGCTCAAGACGCGCGCCGTGAAGTCGGGCGACGTCTACAAGATCACCGGGCAAAAGACCTGGATCACGCATCCGGTTCGCGCGGATATCATGACCGTGCTGACGCGCACCAATCCGGACGAGAAGGGCTACAAGGGCCTTTCCATGTTCATCGCCGAGAAGCCGCGCGGCACGGACGAGAACCCGTTCCCGGCCAACGGTATGACGGGCGGCGAGATCGAGGTGCTCGGCTATCGCGGCATGAAGGAGTACGACATCTCCTTCGATGGCTTCGAGGTGCCGGCGGAGAACCTGCTCGGCGGCGTCGAGGGGCAGGGCTTCAAGCAGCTCATGAACACGTTCGAAGGCGCACGCATCCAGACGGCCGCGCGTGCGGTGGGCGTGGCGCAGTGCGCCATGGACCTCGCGCTCAAGTATGCGCTCGAGCGCGTCCAGTTCGGCAAGCCGATCTACTCGTTCCCGCGCGTCGCCAACAAGGTGGTGATGATGGCCGTCGAGACCATGATCGCACGCCAGCTCTCCTATTTCGCCGCACGCGAGAAGGATGAGGGCCATCGCTGCGATCTCGAGGCCGGCATGGCGAAGCTGCTCGGCGCCCGTGTCGCCTGGGCCAACGCCGACAACGCGCTGCAGATCCACGGCGGTAACGGCTTCGCGCTGGAATATCCCGTGTCGCGCGTGCTGTGCGATGCGCGCATCCTCAACATCTTCGAGGGCGCAGCCGAAATCCAGGCGCAGGTCATCGCGCGCCGCCTGCTCGAGGACAAGGGCTGATCCTTCCTTTCGGCTCAGACGATCGTGTGGAGGGGCAGATGCGAGCATCTGCCCCTTTTTCCTGGCGGCGACCGGCTCTCCGCAGCGGGCTAAGGCCAACTCCCGAATAGTTGATTTTTTCCAGCCGAACCGGACAGTTACACTCGCAGCATCAGCTCCAGTCCTTCCCGGAACACCAGGATAAATTCTGATGCCCCTGCTCCTCCGCTCGCTTGCGGCCGCGCTTCTGCTCGCCGGTTCCGCTCACGCCCAGGACATTCCGGCAGAGGTGCCGCCCGCCAGCGACTTCGCACCCGGTTCGGGGCGTGTTTGGTTCTCGTCCTGCACGTTCGAGGCGGAGCGCTATGTCTCCTGCAAGGATGCGGCGCGCCCCGCCATCGAGGCCATCGCCAAGCCGGGAGACGGCACGCCCGGAGAGGCGCTCCAGGCCTTCGTGAAGAAGCTCTTCACCGACAAGGGCTGCACCTTCGATGCTCCGCCGGAGAGCTTTCGCGTGAACGGCATCTTCCTCTCGTTCGATTCAAAGGCCGCTCATCAGATCGCGTGCCAGGGCCAGAAGGCGGATCTCGTCTTCAAGCCAGGCGTGATCATTCTTCTGAATACGCTCTATTTCGTTGCGGGCGATCCGCCGCAGTAAGGGCTCGCACCTTCCCTTCCGGCCGCCGCACCGTTATTCCTCGGCGGATGACACAAAAATCCATTTTGATCACGGGAGCTTCGTCCGGCATCGGACTGGCCTCGGCCCGGCTCCTCAGAGGACACGGATGGCGCGTCCTCGCGACCGCGCGCACGCAGCAGGACGCCGACATGCTCTCGCGCGATGTCGGCGTGGAAGTGCTCTATCTCGATCTCGCCGATCCGAACTCCATCGCATGGTGTGCGGAGCAAGCGCTCCGGATGACGGACGGACAGCTCACCGCCCTGTTCAACAACGGCGCTTACGGACAGGTTGGCGCAGTGGAGGATCTTTCGACCGATCTCCTGCGCCGTCAGCTCGAGGTCAACGTGATCGGCACGCACGATCTCACCCGGCGGCTGATCCCCTCCATGCGGGCGGCGGGGGGCGGACGCATCGTGCAGTGCTCCTCCGTGCTCGGCTTCGTTTCCGTTCCCTATCGCGGCGCCTACTGTGCTTCGAAGTACGCGCTGGAAGCGCTCAGCGACGCGCTCCGGCTGGAGCTCAAGGGTACGGGCATTCATGTCTCCATCATCGAGCCCGGACCGATCCGCACGCGTTTCGTGGAAACGGCGCTCGCCAATTTCCGTGCGACGATCGACATCGAAAGCTCAGCCCATCGGGACGTCTACCAGGCACGCCTCAGCGCAATGGAGCAGGGTGGGAAATCGACGTTCAAGCTGGAACCCGAGGCCGTTGCCTGGAAGCTCGTGCATGCAGTCGAGAGCAAGTCTCCGAAGCGGCGCTACATGGTGACGGTGCCGACTTACGCGGCCGCCGCGGGGCGGCGTTTTCTTCCTGCGCCTCTCGCCGACTGGCTCGCGCAGAAGATCTAAGGCCGCTCATTCACAGGTGAGTTCACCTTTCTTCAACCTTGGACCTCTATCGTGTGTCCACTGATGTTATTTCGAGCGCGCAGTTCGTGCGAAGCATCGGGACTGCGCCATCAACATTTTGAACGGTTTGATTGGCCATGCCGCTCCTGGAGACCATCACGAGCGTACTATTCGGCGGTAAAGACACTGCCCGACGCCGGGCCGCCGCCGCCCAGAAGCCCGAAGACCTTCGCACCGTCGTGCGCGTTCCCCAGCGCATGCGCAGCGGATATCTCTGGACCGAGAAGCTGATTTCGCCCCGCGCCTGCATGATCAAGGACCTGTCGGTGAAGGGTGCGCGCGTCGAGATCATCGGCGACCCCGTGAAGCACAGTCTTCTCGCCGACGGCGTGCGTCTCTACTTCGATACGGAGAAGCACGAGATTCAGAGCAAGGTGGTCTGGTCCAAGGGACAGATGCTGGGATTGCGTTTCGAAGGAAAGCCGCGACCGCCTTCGCGCACGTATCGCTAAAGCATTCTCCCGCGAGGTAAATCAGTTCGCGCGGCGCTTGTGAACAAGGCCCTGCTTGCAGCCGGCCTTGAACTCCATGTTGGAAATCTTCCGATCGCGATTGGTGTCGACGGCTTCGAAGCTGTCGATATAAGGCTCCGCGCCAGCGGGCGAGAGATCGCTACGTCCGGCCGCCAGATTCCAGATCGCCCTGCAGTCGTCCTCGCTCAACGCGGCGCCTGGCGGGGTCTCGCGCCCGGCATCCCTCGACGGCTCTTCCGCAACGGCCAAGCTTGAAACGAGGGCGAACAAGGCTGCGCACGCGTAGACTTTTTTCCTGGTGTTCATCATCAAACTCCCCGGTGTGCACTTCTCTCCTCGACCTTACATTTTCGTAGAGAAGCCTCGCATGCCTTGTCTCGCGGCGCCGGAAGCAACACGTCGTCTCCCTATACAGCGGGTTCCGCAGGTCCCGACCCCGAGGGCCTGACCATCCCGTAACAGGAGTAGATCACATGAACCGCACCTTCATCAAACTCGCCGCTGGCTGTGCCTCGGCGCTCCTGCTCGCCGGTGCGACGAGCTCGGCAAACGCCAACTACCTCGGTTATGGCAACGGCGATCCTGGAAACTGGAGCTTCTGGGACGAGCAGAACGGCGGTCCGGTGCACGAGACGCCGCCTCCAGCGCCTCACATCAGGACCGTGCACCATAGTTATGTGCACCACAGCACTCATCATCTGCCGAATATGCCGAAACGGCCCGACTACCGGCACTCCTGACCGTAGCGGTTCGGCTTCAGGCGGAACGTGGCCTCCACGGCAGACGTTCCGCCGTGCGGCTATTCATAAAAAATGCCGTCAACACGAACAAACTGAACACCGAAATTAAGCTGGTGAAACAGACTTTCACCTGGCGAAACATGTCGATTAAAAGCCAGACGCAAAATACCGGTGAAAAACCCATACTGACATATGTATAAGTACGTACTCTTGTCGCCAGCCGTCACGAATCATGACTGGTTATCGCAAATTCACGACTCACTGCCTCGGTCGGAAAAGTGTGATGGCAAAACTCCTATTCGACTATCCTCTGGCGGAACGCGTTTTTCACAACGCGCTGGCAGCTGCGTGCATCGCCAGGCTCGAGGAAGAAGGCGAAGCTCCTGAGATCTCCGACTGCAGGGCTCTGATCCTTGCTGCTGTTATCACGGGCGTTCGCAGCGGCGAGCGCGACCCCGACACGTTGCTGGCGTTCGCTCTCGGACTGCTATTTCGCTTTTTTCCTCATGACAGCAGCCCAGCAAGTTCCAATTTTACTTTAGGACATCGTCCAAATCGGCGCCCGCTTTAAAAAAGCAACGCTCCGCTATTGCGGATTCATTTGTAAATAAAATTATTTCGGAAACATATGCCGACGCTAGGCATAGGTCATAGGATAACGATCAACCTTTGTCCTCTTTGTTTCAGTGTCGGGAAATCCACAACGACATTCAACAAATTACGTATCCACAATGTCGATGTTTTCATACCCCGTGTAAATATGGATATATTTGAAGCACGAGTATATGCGTGTGTATCGCTAGCGTTCTGATCTGATGCTTCGTCGATTATGGGGGTGCATGATGACGGACTTGAACGCACGGCTTTCTGTGCGGCCACTCTATATCCAAGTGCGCGACGCTCTCGTTCAGAAGATCACCGGAGGTGACTGGAGGCCGGGGGCCGCCCTTCCGAACGAGACCCAACTGGCCCAGTCGCTTGGAATTAGCATCGGTACTGTTCGCAAAGCTCTCGACATGATGGAGATCGAGCGCATCGTGACGCGCAGGCAGGGCCGTGGAACTTTCGTAAACGACTATGCTTCCAGTGATACTCCATTCCCCTTCTCAACGATCCGCAACAGCGAGGGGAAACGTGTCAGCGGCGAACGACACGGCAGGTCCGTCACGCGCGTTCAAGCCAGCGTGGAGGAGGCCAAGCGTCTGGGTGTCCGTCCGGACGACGAACTCATTCGTGTCGACCGCTCGAGAAGCCACAACCGGCTGACGTTTATGGTGGAGACCTGCCTGCTTCCAGCAAAGCACTTTCGCCGCCTGCCGGAGGAGCTTGGCCGCTATCGGCTATCGGTTCTGGCCCAGCAGAACTCCATTCTCCTTGGCCATGCGGACGAAAAGGTCGACATCGTACCGGCTAACGAGGCCGATGCCCGAGAACTCGGCGTCCCCGAACTCACCCCACTCCTGAGACTGGATCGCGTGATTTTTTCCGACAACCACGACGCTCTCGAATGGCGCGTCGGACGCTGCTTCCTGCGGCACCTGCATTACACAGTTCAGTTCACGTGATACTCCAAGCCGATGATGCCCCCGCCGTTCTTGCAGAAAATATCTGCACGGCCATGCTCGGGGCCTGGGCGTTCCGGCGCAGGACTTACAAAGCTCAGTTGGCGAAGCGGAAGTGCATGATGTCACCGTCCTTGACGACATACTCCTTGCCTTCGAGGCGCATCTTGCCGGCTTCCTTCGCGCCCACTTCGCCGCCGCCCGCCACGTAATCCTCATAGGCGATGGTTTCGGCGCGGATGAAGCCCTTCTCGAAGTCGGTATGGATGACGCCCGCGGCCTGCGGAGCCTTGGTGCCGCGCGCAATAGTCCAGGCGCGCGCTTCCTTGGGGCCGATGGTGAAGTAGGTGACGAGGTCGAGAAGCTCATAGCCGGCGCGGATGAGACGATTGAGGCCGGGCTCGGCGAGCCCCATCTCGGCCAGAAACTCGGCGCGATCCTCCGCGGGAAGCCCCGCGAACTCGGCTTCGATCTTGGCCGAGATGATCACGCACGCCGCGCCTTCCGCCTTGGCCCTCTCTTCGACCTTCTTCGAGTGGGCATTGCCGTTGGCGGCCGATGCCTCCTCCACGTTGCAGACATAAACGACGGGTTTCGAGGTGAGGAGCTGAAGGGCGAGAAACGCGGGCTTCTCCTCCGACGTGATGTCGGCGAGCCTCGCAGGCTTGCCTTCGCGGAGCGGCACGAGCGCTTTCTCCATCACGACGAGCTGCGCCTTGCTCTCCTTGTCGCCGCTCTTGGCCTTCTTCTCGAGCGCGCCGATGCGCTTCTCGAGGCTCTCCATATCGGCCAGCATCAGCTCGGTCTCGACGACCTCGGCGTCCGCAAGCGGATCGATGCGGTTCTCGACGTGGGTGATGTCGTCGTCCTCGAAGCAGCGCAGCACGTAGGCCACGGCATCGACCTCGCGGATGTGCGACAAGAACTTGTTGCCGAGCCCTTCGCCCTTGGATGCGCCGCGCACGAGGCCCGCGATGTCGACGAAGGTGAGGCGCGTCGGGATGATCTGCCCGGACTTGGCGATGCCCGCGAGCTTCTCCAGGCGCTCATCGGGAACGCCGACCTCGCCGACGTTCGGCTCGATGGTGCAGAAGGGATAGTTGGCCGCTTCCGCCGCAGCCGTCTGCGTCAGCGCATTGAAGAGGGTGGACTTGCCGACGTTCGGCAGGCCAACGATGCCGCACTTGAAACCCATGGGGAAAGTCTCTCGAATTGTTCGAGGCTCGCCCTACACCGCCGCCAGCCGCCGATCAATGTAAAACGGCAGAACGGGCAGAGGTGTCGCGGCACCTCCGCCCGAAATCACGGCCTGGCGGCGAAAAATAGCCAGACGAGGACAGTTATTCGTCCTCCTCATCCAGCACTTTCTCGGTCGCGGTCAGGAGGCCCACGCTCGGGTTGGTGCCGCAGTATTTGCCGACCTTCTCCATGTTGGATACGAAAGCGTCGGTATCGAAGATCTTGTCCTCGGAATCCGAGGCGTGATAGCCCGCGATCCACATCAGGATGAACCCCAAGCCTTCCTCGTCCTCCTTGCTGGAGTTCACAGCGGCCTCGCAGGTCATGGTGGCGAGGTCAATCGCCTCGGCGCCATGGGCGGTTGCATTCTCGCCGAGCAGCTTGGAAGCGATGGACAGCACGCCGACCTTCGGGCGCTCCTTGCATCCGGCGAGGATTTTCTCGAAGTCCTTGCCGAGAGCGTTGAAGTCGACCACGGAGCCCTGCTCCTCGGTCACCGAGTAGCCGGCGATCCAATAGAGGATGCCGCCCATGCCGGACTTGTCGTTCGCAGAGCCGGAATCGATGGATTGAATGAGCTGGCTGCAGCTCACTGTCGACACGTCGATCTTTTCCGCCATGGCGGCGGTGCTCAAGCCCACAACTTGCAGCAGCACTGTGGCAAGGATGGAATAAAGGCGCCGCATATATGTCCCCCGGGTTAGCCCACTTCCGCACGGCAGCGCGATCGGCGCGCATCGGTGCACCATCGATCGCTCCTAATGCGGATTGCTTTACCGAGCCTGACCACGGCTCCGTAACAGGACCGAGGGGCGCCGCACTCAGCGGATTTTCGTGAGCTCGAAGGCGGAGTAGCTCGCCGGGCTCGGCAGCCTTTCCTTGCCGGTCATGGCATCGGCCAGGGCCTCGGCAACAACCGTCCCCTCCTCCAACTCCTTCACCGCGATGACCATGAAGGGGCGCTGCCAGTTGGTGCCATCGGCATCGCAACTGACGCAGCGCTCGCGATACTGGCCGAGGTTCAGGCTCGAGATCGGGATGGACGCGTCGATGGCGCCCGACACCAGTTCCGCCGTGCGGGTGGCGCGGCGGGCGGCGCGCTTCTTCTCCTCGACGGGGTTGCCTTCCTGGGACGCCGTGCCGACGGCGACGATCTCGCGTGCGCTGGCAAGGCCGTCGCGCACCTCCTGGTCGAGAACGTCGCCTGCAATCTCGGCGCCCGAGATCACGCGGCCGTCCCTCTCCAGGTCCTCAGCACTCCCGCGCACCCACAGGAACTGTTTCTTTGCGACGACGACATCGAACGTTCCGCGCCGGCCCGCCTTGTCGCGCCCCTCGATCTCGAAAATCAACGTGCCCTTGGTCTGGCGCATGGGCTCGGCGGCCGACAACGGGGCAATCTCCGTCGGCACGTAGGGCTCGGCGTAGGGATCGACGACGACGTTATGGACGACGACGGCCGCGGTGGTCAAAACGGCCGTGGAGCCGAGCGCGGCTGCGGCGCCTGCCTTGGTCTGCAGGAACGTCGACAGCCAGTTGTACCAATCCTGCCAGCCACGGATGCGGTCGAACCATTTGTAGGTGCTCCACGCGCGGCGCACCTTCTTCGATTTCTGGAATTGCTCCTTGAGCTTGTCCGTCCCGAGCGGCATCCGGCGCATCCCCCTTTCGAATTGTTACGTGCAGGATAGCGCGAATTCCAATCAGAAAAGAGACGAACTCACTCGCTCGGCTTGCGGCCCGCCAGCCATTTCTTGAGGTTCTCCGCCAGCGCGTTCGCGCTCTTGCCCGCGCGCTCGCCCGCCGGATGGGCGCGCTGCTTGGGAGCGGGCCTCGAGGGCGGGGCTGCGGGCTCCGCCTCAGCCGCGCGGCCGCGCTCCTTGCGCGGGTCGGGGCTCTCTCCCAGCGTCTTCGCCACGTCTGTCAGAAAGCGCGACTGGTCATCTTTCGCGAGGCGCGGGGACGCCTGGGCAATGGCCGCGAGCAGCGGCTCGAGCCACTCCTGATCTGCCTTCGTGAAATCGTTCAGCACCCAGCGCGCGACCAGCTCCTTTACGCCGGGATGGCCGACGCCGATGCGTACACGCACATAGTCATTGCCGAGATGGGCGGAGATGGAGCGCAAGCCGTTGTGGCCCGCGTTGCCGCCGCCGGTCTTCACCTTGAGCTTGCCGGGCGCGAGGTCGATCTCGTCATAGAAGACGACGATGTCGCCTTCCGCGATCTTGAGGAACCGCGCCGCCTCGCCCACGGAGCGGCCGCTCTCGTTCATGTAGGTGTCGGGCTTGAGAAGAAGCACCTTCTCGCCGCCGATCTCGCCGTCGGCCGCGTAGCCCTGGAACTTGCGCTTCCAGGGGCCGAAGCGATGCGCCTCGGCAATGAGATCCACCGCCATGAACCCGACGTTGTGGCGGTTCCGGGCGTATTCGCTGCCAGGATTTCCGAGGCCGACGAACAGCTTCATGGCTCAACCCTGAATAAGAAAAAGGCCGGCACTCGAAAGCGAATGCCGGCCTTTCGCGTCGAAGCGACTTACTTCTTGGCCGCGGGCTTGGCGGCCGGAGCCTTGCCACCCGCTGCGGGAGCAGCTGCGCCCTTGGCGGCAGCCGCACCAGCCTTGGCGGCTGCGGGAGCGGCGGCCTTGGCATCGCCTGCTGCGGGAGCGGCACCTTCCGCTGCGGAGGCGGCACCCTCGTCGTCGTCCTTCTTGGCACCGGCAATGGTGGCGACCGTGAAGTCGCGGTTGCTGATGACCGGGCTCACACCCTCCGGCATGCCAACGGCAGAAATGTGAATCGAGCGACCGATCTCGAGGCCTTCGAGGTTGATCTCGAAGAAGGACGGGATCTTGTCGTAGGGGCAGAAAATCTCAACCTCGTGGCGCACGATGTTGAGCACGCCACCGCGCTTGAGGCCCGGAGACAGCGCGTGGTTGGCGAAGCGGATCGGCACGAAGACGCGGATGATGCCGTCCTTGCCGATGCGCAGGAAGTCGACGTGGATCGGGTGATCCTTCACGGGATCGACCTGTACGTCGCGGGGAATGACGCGGATCTTGTTCGAGCCGACGGCGATGTCGAACACGGACGAGGTGAAATGACCCTTGATGAACTGCTTCCAGAGATCGTTGCCGTTGATGGCAATGATTTCGGCAGGCTGACCGTCTCCGTAGATGACGGCGGGAACATTTCCTTCGCGGCGAGCTTGACGTGCGGCCCCCTTGCCTGCACGCGGGCGCGCCGTGGCTTTGATCTCAACGATCTCAGACATGGCATTTTCTCCAATGAAAAAAGGGCCTTAACAGGCCCATCCAACTGCAACCGGCCTCCAAGGGTGCCGGGCAGGTCTCTCGCAGGTGCTTGAGATGGGCGCGTTATAGCTGCGGCGGGGGCCGTTGGCAATCGACGATCGGGTGGCAAATCCGGCCGGAACGCCCCATTTTACGGGCGATTAACCTTTGGAGACCCGATCTGCGGGGCGATGCCTCCCCGTAGCCTTCGGACGGTATGCTACACTCTTCAAAATCGGTGGCCCCGAATCCCTGGACCAGAGAGCTCGATGACCCGGAAAGTCACTAAGCGCCGCCCGGCGCAGGAGCAGGACAAGCTCATCTTCACGGCGCTGCAGGAGTCCGGCCGCCCGGTCTCGGCTTACGAGATCATCGACCAGCTTCGCGACCGCGCGACGCTCGCGCCGCAGACCGTGTATCGGGCGCTCGACCGGCTGATCGCGTCGGGCTCGGCGCATCGGCTCGAATCGCTCAACGCCTTCGTCGCGTGCTGCCAATCGACCCACAAGGGCGCCGGTGCGGCGGTGTTCGCCATCTGCGACGACTGCGGAACGGTCTCGGAGTTTGCCGAGCCGCGCGCCGTCGAGGCGCTGGCGAGCTGGGCCAAGAAGGCGAAGTACACGGTTCGCGCGATGACTCTGGAATTGCGCGGACGCTGCTCGGCCTGCACGGCGCGGATGGCGTGAAGAGGGCAGTAGGCAGTAGGCAGTAGGCAGTAGGCAGTAGGCAGTAGCGTTGCGATCTGGGGCAGCACGCGCAACCGCTCTCATGCCTTCCCCGAGACAGACCTCGCTCAGAAAAGAAAACGGGCGCGTGTCCGGTTGGGTCGGACACGCGCCCTTGTCTGTCTGCCAGTCAAGGCACCCTAGTTCGCAGTCACTTGAAACAGCGCGCAAGGCCCGCGGCCTCGCGCGGCGTCGTCTCAGGCGGCTGCCTTCGCCTTCCTGATGGTGCGGGAGCGAGCCTGCGCAGGCTTCTCAGCCTTTCGGATTCGTTCGCTGTTCTCCCCTGGCGCCGCGCCCCGGCGATGCGTCTTGACGACCACTTCGCCAGCCTCGAACGCCTCCTGGAGAACAGGGATGGCTCGTGCGGGATCAGCCGTCCCGCTCATGAACACGTCGAGCGCGGCATAGCCGGTCTCCGGCCAGCTATGGATGGAGATGTGACTCTCCGCCAAAACCGCAACTCCCGTGACCCCGCCCGTGGGCTTCAGGGGGTGAAGATGCATGTGCAGGAGCGTCGCGCCCGAGGCTTCGACACAACGTTTGAGAGTCCGCTCCACGTGCTCGATATCGTCGAGCTTGCGCGCACCATATAGATCAATGATCAGGTGCCGGCCGGCATAACGGCCCGCGCGGTCCTCACTCGTGTCCTCAAGAGCAACGCGCGCACCCTGCGTCGCGTGCAGATCTTCCTTTTGGGCGGGGCTTGAACGAGTCAAGTCCATCCCCAATTGGAAGAGGGTGTCATTAAAGGCCATATGACCCACTCCCCAACCAGCAGACAGATTCAACCCGAACGCTCCTTACCTTGGGGGTGTGGGGATGGAAGTCCTTGACCTTAAGGGCAGGTGGACGAACGGAGACGACGGATATGATGCAAGTGCCCCCCCGTCGCAAGAGAAAAGTGACCCTCTGGGGCTAAAAATTTTGGCCGTAACGTCACACCCTTCCAGCACGATACAGCAGCGGCCGTTTCGAGCGCCTCAGCGCGGCGTCACTGCGGGTTCAGGAACTGCTCGAGCAGCTTCTTGCCTTTCGACTTGCCGCTCTCTCCGTTGCTGCCGCCGCCCAGGAGATCGTTGACGATCTCATCGGCCTTTTTGCCTTTGAACTGCTTCCCGATCTCCTTGATCGTGTCGACCGCTTTGGGGTCCTTGAGGACGCCAGCGAGATCGGGCGAGTATTTCGGGTTCTCCCAGGAGCCGTGCACGCGAACCGGAATCTCGATGCCCGAGACATCCTGCGTGCTGCCTTGTCCGGCAAGGCTCGCCACCAGCTTCGGACGCAGCATGTAGTCGACCTCACGGGTCGGCAGCGTCACCTTGCCGGAGCCGGTGAGGCGCAGCAGCGGGCTCACGAGTTTCAGATCCTGATTCTCAGCAGTGCCGGAGCGCACCGTCCAGGTGGACGTCATTTCGCTGAAATCGGTCTTGTCGGTCGGCGCGGTGCCGAGACCGCCGAAACTCCCCTTGCCGATACCGCGCACCATCTCCGCCACGTTGACGCCGATGATGGCGCCATCGGCAATGGCCAGCTCGGCCTTTCCGGACAGCGTTTCGACGATCTGGCGCTCGCTCGCGCCTTGGCCCGCGAGCGCGAACGCGAGGCGTCCGGTGCCGGTCAGCCGATCGAGGTCAGCCGCGTCCGTGAGGAGAGGCTGGGCGGAAATGCCGTCGAGCGTGATGTTGGCTGCGAGGCTCGCCGTGTTGCCGGCGGTGCCATCGAGCGTCACCGTGCCATGGCCGCGTCCATTGTAGAGGCGCACCTCGTCGAGCGTGGTCTTCATCACGCGGTTCTTGAGGGCGACGGTGAGATCGGACTGGTCGAGGTGGATGGTGCGGACGGTCAGCCGCCCGATCGAGAGCTTTGCGTTGGCATCGATTGCACCGAGACCGTCGAGGGTCAGCGGCTCCTCGTCCCAGCCGTCGCGCTTGGTGTAGCCCTGCACGCGCGGACCAGGAGGCGGCCGCTCGCTTTCCTGCAGCAAATCCTCGATGGACTGCGCGCCGCCACCGCTGCTCTCGCGGGGCTTCGCTGCGGGCGCAGATCGCACGCCGTGGGACGCATACGTGTTGAGGTCCAGCTCCGTGAGCTTGAGATTGGCTTTCACGTAAGGCCGGGCGCCGCGCGTATCGAGACTGATCTCGCCGCGCGCCGTCGTCTTGTCGAGCACGATCTCCGCGGTCGAGAAGCTGAACTGGTCCGGCGCGCCGCGGAAGAGCCCCTTGGCCGTCATCGGGCCAAAACCTTCGGACGGCGGGATGTCCGTGCCGAGCCAGGCCGCGAGGGAGCGCGCCGAGGACGACTTAGCGGACAGGATACCTTCGGCTAGGAGCGCATCCTTGAAGTTCGCCGAGCCCTCGAAGGTGGCATCGAGCGCGTTGGCGGCGAGTGTCAGCTTGAGCTTCGCCGGCCGGCTTTCCATGACTTCCGAGAGCGACGTCAGCGCGCTGTCGAAGGTGACTGTCTGGCCTTTCCACGCGACGTTGCCTTTGGCGAGCAGCGGCTCTGTGAGAGCGGCCAGTGCCATGTCGACGTTGATCGCGGAGAGCCGAGAGGAGCTGCCCGTGCGCGCGTCTTGATAATTGAGCGTGCCGTTGTCGATGTGCACGTCGTCGAGCTTCAGGTCCCCGAGGCGCAGGAAGGAGCCGTTCCGGCGCGCGGGCAAGGCGGGCGCGTCGGAGGCAGGCGCACCGGCCTGCGCCAGCCTGATGCGCGCCGCGCGATCATCGAGTGCTGCGAAATCCCACGATTTGCGGCCGTTGCGGTCCACCTCGAGATTGAAGACCGGCTCGCGCAGGCGCAGCGTCTTGACGCGCACCTCGCGCTGGATCAACGGCCAGAGTGCGACGCTGACGTCGAGCGACTGCATGCTGACGAGGGGCTTCGCGCCTTCAAAGCCGGGAGCGCCGGACAGCGAGACGTCCGCCAGAGAAATGCCGACCGAAGGATAGAGCGTGAACGAGGACGGCCCGGCGATGACGAGATCGCGCCCCGTCTTCTCCTTGACCGCCGCGATCACGCGGTCACGCACGAAGTTGGCGGGAAGCGCCGCGACCGCGAAGGCCGCTGCGCCGGCCGCCATCGCAATCAAACCCAGCACGCCATAAAACAGGAACGACCGCACACCCGAGCGCTGCGGCTCACCGTAGGGCGGCGGATAGCCTCGCTCCTGATAGGGCGCGGGACCACGCGACGCCGACATCGGAGGATAGCCGGGACCTTGCTGCGGCGGATAATGCCCCTGCCCTTGCGGCGGAGGGCGGCCTGGCCTGGCAGGCGGCGCGCTCCGCTCCTCCGCAGGACGATAAGTCTCCAAACGGGGCGGTCTCCCCTGCGGAGGCGGGGTTCTGCTCGTCATCGGGCTCCTGACCTCGTGACTGGCCGTAACTCAAGAACGCGCACCTCTGACGTTTCGGCCGTAACTTGCGCTCATAAACGGCAATTGTGTCAGGGCGCGGCCCGTTTCGCGCGCCCTGCAGCAGATTTATCCACGCTTTGGCGAAGCGGCCAGCGAGCGCCTTACTTCGCCGTTGCCTCGCAAAATTACAACTTTTACGCGAAATTCACTTGTGCGACTCACGAGTTGTATTTAATTCAAATTTAGCGAGCCTTATCCGTCATTTCTCAGACTCGTTTCGGGCATCTTTGCGTCACCCCAGGGTCTGCTTTTCGACATCCCCATCTGTCATATCTCAACCTATGAGCGAGAAATACCGTTTTGTCCGTCCGCTGCTTCCGGTGGCGTTCGCGCTGGCTGCATCGGTTCATCTCCTGAGCCCTCCCACAAGCGCGGCTCCTCCGCCAGGCGGCTCGGCGATCCTGAGCGGCAAGGCGACCGTCATCGACGGCGACACGCTGGAGATCGCGGGTGAACGCGTGCGGCTGGAAGGCATCGACGCGCCAGAGAGCGACCAGACCTGCGGCGGTGGCTGGTTCGGGAGCTGGAAGTGCGGCCGTGCGGCCACCGCGCAGCTCAGATGGCTGGTCGGCGGACGGCGCGTCGATTGCGAGTCCGGGGGGCGCGACAAGTACGGCCGCGTGCTCGCATGGTGCTCCGCCGACGGGCGGGACATCAATGCGGAGATGGTGCGCACGGGCCATGCCTGGGCGTTCGTGAAGTACTCCACGCGCTACGAGACGATCGAAGCTGAGGCGCGCAAGGCGAAGGCTGGAATCTGGCAGGGCGAAGCGGAGCCGCCGTGGAAGTTTCGCGAGCGCCGCTGGGAGGTTGCCGAGACGGCCGCTCCCAAGGGCTGCGCCATCAAGGGCAACATCACCGCGAACGGGCACATCTATCACATGCCCTGGAGCCCCTGGTACGCGAAGGTGAAAGTGGAGCCGGCGAAGGGCGAACGCTGGTTCTGCAGCGAGGACGAGGCTGCCAAGGCCGGGTTCAGGCCTGCGATGGGACTTTGAGCCCACTCAGGGTTCACGAGATTTCGCGGGCCGTGCGGAAGCGCCGGCCCGCTTTCCGTTTCAGTACGCACGTTCCCTCATCCGAACATTGCGCTGCAAGATAGTTGGCAGGTTGACTTCCCATAACGGAGGGAAGACATTCCCGTCCCGTCCATGTCGAGGAGCGAGTCACGGGAGCATCTCCCGCCGTCTCCTGCTCGCCGCGGCCTCGCTACGCCCTCCAATTTGGTGGCGCTGGCCTCATTGTTCTTGCGGTCTCGGGTCTCGAGAAGGGAATACCCCCAATGGTCCGTCCGAACCTTCAGCGCTTGCCGGCCATCCTCGCCGCCGCCGTGCTTTCGGCCTTCGCGTCTCTGCCTGCACTTGCGAGCGACAGTTGGCCCGGCATTCACGCCGAAGCCTTCGCGGGGCGGCCGCTGCACGACGCCCGTGGGATCGTGAAGCTCACCGCACCCTATCGCCCGGACGACGTGCGCAGCGTTCCGCTGGAAGCGGACATCTCCGTCGGAGAGAACCACACCATCAAGACCGTCTCGTTCGTGGTGGATGAAAACCCTTCGCCGGTTGCCGCGGTCTTCCGCATGGGAGAGGGGCGCAGCAAGGCGCACCTCGTCACGCGCATTCGCCTCGATCAGCAATCCGACGTGCGCGTCATCGTCGAGACCGACGACGGAACGCTCTACATGGCCGAGCAGCTCGTGAAGTTCGCAGGCGGGCAAGCCTCATGCTCCGCGCCTCCGGTTGGAGACCCGGCCGAGATCGCCGCCAACATGGGCAAGATGGATTTCGCGGCAGTGGGCGACAAACCCAACGGATCGCATCAGGTCGCGCGGGCGCGCTATGCGCTCAACCATCCGAACCACACCGGCATGGTGCTGGACCCAGTCTCGCTGCTCTATATCCCCCTGCTGATGGTGGAGCACATCGAAGCGCGGCAGGGCGAAGATCTGGTGTTCGAGATGACGGGATCGATCACGCTCGCGCAGAATCCGGCCATCGAGTTCGACTACGTGACGAACGGTGCGACGGAGATGACGGTGATCGTGCGTGACACGAGCGGCGGCACGTGGACACGCCGTTTTCCCATCGGCCCGGCCGGCTAAGGCGCGTTCACACTCTCCTCACAGTCCGCTTCTTTGAGCGCGCCCGAACGCGGCCGCATGGGCGCGCCATTCTGAAATGCGTTTACCGGGCGCGCCAGCCACGGAACCAATCTTCCAACGGAACGTTACTCCCCCGTCAATGACCTAACGTTTCGGAGGAGGATAATGGGCAATCTGTTGCACTGGGCCGTTGTTTTCCTCGTGGTTGCACTTGTCGCGGCTTTTCTGGGCTTCGGCGGCGTGGCCGGTACGGCGATGGAAGGAGCGCGCCTCCTGTTCTGGGTGGCGATCGTTTTCCTGGTAATCTCGCTGGTACTCGGACTGATACGCCGAGCTTAGTTTCTCACGCGCGAGCATTGCCGCGAGGCCGTGTCCGCACAGCTTTCCAACCTTCAGGTTCAGCCTCTCGATTGCTCCGGTCAAGCGCCGGAGCAGAAGGATGCGCATGGCCTGATGGCACTACCACTACGTTTCAACCAGCTATAGGAGTTCGCAATGAACTGGGATCGCATTGAAGGCAACTGGAAGCAGTTTTCCGGCAAGGTGAAGGAGAAGTGGGGCAAGCTCACCGATGACGATCTTGCCGTGATCAACGGCAAGCGCGATCAGCTCGAAGGCAAGATCCAGGAGCGTTATGGCTACGGCCGCGATCAGGTGAAGAAGGAACTCGACGACTGGTCGAAGTCGCTCTAAGCGGGTCCTCATCCGCTAACGAAAAATCCGTCGGCGAGCCTTTGCTCTCCGGCGGATTTTTTATGTTTTGCTGGGCGCGCCCTGATCAGCCGCCGGGGAAGGTGATCATGATCTTCATGCGCACGAGCTCGGGGAAATAAGCTTCGAGGCCCTTGCCCGCGAAATAGAGAACGACGCCAAGCAGCATCAAGGCAGGGATGGCCGCGAGGGCCCCCTTCAGGAAAAAGACCACGAGACGCCCGAAGGGAACGTCGAAGCTGCGAACGGAGGCGGCCACTGGCTCGCTGTCGTAGGACGTAGGCGTCGACCGTCCCCGTGAAAGATAGGACGGGGGATCGCCGAGGGCCGCGTCCATGCCGCGTCCTTCGCGGGCGCGCTGCTCGCGCTCCCTCGCCTCCCGTGCACGGGCATCGCGTTCCCGCCTCAGCGTGCGGGGCAAGTCGTCAAAATCGCTATCCGCCGTCAGCGGAAAGTTCGCATCTGTCATCTCGTCACCATGGGTCCACAAGGGCGTCTCGCCACGAAGTACTCAGCGTCCGCCCCGGCGCGGGTCCTCCTATCCTGAGGACAGTGTTATTGCTAAGTTGCGCCGCGATTTTGACGGGGAGGTGTTCTTGAGCTCGCTAAAAGATCTAATCCGTACAATTCCGGACTACCCCAAGCGCGGCATCATGTTCCGCGACGTGACGACACTGCTGGGCGATGCTCAAGGCTTCAAGGCGGCTATCGCGCAGATGGCCGAGCCGTTCCGAACGCAGCCCATCGACGCAGTGGCGGGCATCGAGGCGCGCGGGTTCATCCTGGGCGGCGCCATCGCCGACCGGCTCGGATGCGGCTTCATCCCGATCCGCAAGAAGGGCAAGCTTCCCTGGAAAACCATCGGCCAGGAGTACTCGCTCGAGTACGGGGTGGACGTGATCGAGATCCACGAGGATGCCTTGACGGCCGGCCAGCGCATCCTGATCGTCGACGACCTGATCGCGACGGGCGGCACGGCGGAAGCAGCCGCCAAGCTCGTGCGCCGCTCGGGCGGCACGATCGTGGGGGCGACCTTCATCATCGACCTGCCGGACCTCGGCGGCAGCAAGCTCTTGAAGAGCCACGGCATCGACTGTCATGTTCTTGTGGCTTTCGAAGGACATTGAATGGGCTTTTCCGCGGACGAGATGAAAGCCGCGCTTCACGCAATCGCGCGGTGGCGAGCCGAGCCTGAGGCTTCGCTCGCTTGTCCCCGCTGCGGAGAGGCCGGCCTCTCGCTCGCAGACCATTCGGCGCGCCCGTATGCCGAGTGGTATCAGCTCTCCTGCCGGGCCTGCGGGCTCGAGGAGATGGTCCATATTCCGCTCGGGCCGCCCGTGATGGGCGGTCTCGACTGAGCCTCGGCGAGAGCGCATGAAAATCAACGGCAAGGCAACGCGCACGATCTGGCCCGAGAACGGTGGAGCCTCGGTCGCGATCATCGATCAGACCCTGCTGCCTCATCGTTTGGAAACCGTCTCGCTCGAAACCGTCGAGGATGCGGCCCGCGCCATCCTGACCATGCAGGTGCGGGGCGCGCCCCTGATCGGGGCAACCGCCGCCTACGGCCTTGCGCTGGCGCTCCGGCAGGACGCCTCGGATAGAGCGCTCGCCGACGCCATCGCGCTGCTCGCCAAGCAGCGGCCGACGGCGGTCAATCTCAGGTGGGCGCTCGAGGAAATGCGCCGCGCCCTTGCGGACCTTGCTCCCGAAGCGCGCGCGGCCGCTGCCCTCGCCAAGGCCGCCGCGATCGCGGACGACGACGTGGAGACCTGCCGCCTCATCGGTGTGCACGGCCTACCGCTCATCGAGGCCATCGCCAAGACAAAACCAAAGGGCGAGCCGGTTAACATCCTCACCCATTGCAACGCCGGCTGGCTCGCGTGCGTAGATTGGGGCACGGCGACATCTCCGATCTACCACGCGCACGAAACGGGCATTTCCGTCCATGTGTGGGTGGACGAAACCCGGCCGCGCAATCAGGGTGCGTCGCTCACCGCGTTCGAGCTCGGCAGCCACGGCGTGCCGCACACCATCGTGGTGGACAACGCGGGCGGCCATCTGATGCAGCACGGCAAGGTCGATCTCTGCATCGTGGGCACGGACCGCGTGGCGGCCAACGGCGACGTTGCGAACAAGATCGGCACCTACCTCAAGGCGCTCGCGGCGCACGATACCGGCGTGCCGTTCTACGTGGCGCTCCCCTATTCGACGATCGACTGGTCGCTCGCCTCCGGCCGCGACATCCCGATCGAGGAGCGGAGCGCGACGGAGGTTTTGGCCATGACGGGACGTCTCGCGGATAGATCGGTGGTGACCGTCGACATCGCGGCCCGAGGGTCACCCGCGGCCAATCCTGCGTTCGACGTGACACCCTCCCGGCTCGTCACGGGCTTCATCACGGAGCGAGGCGTTGCGCCCGCCAGCCGCGACGGGCTTCTTTCGCTCTATCCGGAACGCAACGAGAGCGCAGCATGACGAAGGGCGAGGCCAGCAAGCGCGACAGGGAGAAACTACGCAAGCCGCAGAGCCGCAACGAGACGCGGCTGCGCGAACTCGTCATCGAGACCGCGCTCTCCATGAGCCGCAGCGGCCTTTCGCCGTGCCGCTCGGGAAACGTCTCCTGCCGTTTCGAGGACGGCATGCTGATCACGCCCACTGGGCTCGCCTACGAGGACCTGGGCGCGAAGGACATCGTGTTCGTGGCGGGTGACGGCTCGGTGCCCGGAAAGCAGAAAAAGCCGTCCAGCGAGTGGCACTTCCATCTCTCCGCCTACGCTGCACGCCCGGATATGAATGCCGTCGTCCACACGCATTCGCTGCACGCGGTGGTGCTGGCGTGCGCGGGGCGGGCAATCCCGGCCTTTCACTACATGGTGGCGGTGGCGGGCGGCGACGACATCCCCGTCGTGCCCTATGCCACGTTCGGAACGCCGGAGCTGGCCGAGCACGTGGCGCGCGGCCTCCAGGATCGCAAGGCCTGTCTGATGGCGCATCATGGAGCGATCGCGCTCGGCGAGACGCTGCCCAAGGCGCTCGAGCTTGCGCATGAGGTCGAGGTGCTGGCGGAGCAGTACTACAAGCTGCTCTTGCTCGGTCCGCCGGAGCTGCTCTCCGACAGCGAGATGGCGCGCGTGATCGAGAAGTTCAAAAGCTACGGGCAGAACGCCCAGAGCTGAGAGGCGCGCCTCACTCGGCGGGCAGCATCGTATCCAGCATATGGTGCATGTTCTCGCGGCCGAAGTAGCCGCTGATGCGGCCGATCTCCACGCCATCGCGCACCAGCACAAGCGTCGGCACTGTGGTCACGGGGGCCGTTAGCCTGAAGCTGTCGGCAGCGCGGTCGTTGATGTCCACGAAACGCAATGGGGCCGCCTTGCCGGCGCGAGAGGCGGCGTAGGACGGCGCCACGTCCCGGCGGAACACCGGACAATAAATGCACCCCGGCGCCTCGAACGCGATCAGCTCAATCCCGGCCGGGGATGCGCTGCGGGTCGCGTCCTGATCCGGAGCGGCCGTTGCCTCACCAGGGAGTGCGAGGGCTAGCAGTCCCATTCCGAGACACTTGGACTTGGCGAGGATGAAGGTTCGTATGCTCATGGCCCCGGCGCTGCAGCTTCGGTGCCATCAGGCGGAGCGCAGCGGGCGGCCTGCCGTGTTCCGTCATTCACGGTAAAGACTGCCGCGAACCCAGAGCGCTCCCGTTGCGTTGTAGGTGACAGAGAGCGAGGAGGCCGGTGTCATGAAACGCGCAGCCGTAGCCTACGAGGCGGGATTTCATGTTCTCATGGGGGATGCGCGTTCTCAGGCGGCATCCATGGTGATCGAGCCGGGCGGCACGGAGGGCGGCGCGGACAATCGCCACCGTGGGGCAGACCAATGGCTCTATGTGGCGAGCGGCCATGGGGAAGCGCTGGTCAACGGCCACGTCTATCCGCTGAAGGCTGGAGCGCTGATGTTGATCCAGCGCGGGGATACGCACGAGATCCGCAACACAGGAGAGAGCGCGCTCAAGACCCTCAACGTCTACGTTCCACCCGCCTACAGCGCGTCCGGTGACGAGCTTCCGCCCGGAAAAAGCGATTGACGAGAACGGTTTCGCCGCTGCTTCCTATCACTTAAGAACTATCCCGTAAGGGACTGAAGAGATGGAACTCAGCGTTAATTTCGATGTTAGATTTGTGAAATTCTAAACAAGTTCCGGGTGCTCACGGTGCAAGACGAAACGACCAGCCTTCCCTACCTGCTCTCCGGATCGACCCTGATCCTCGTTCTGGCCGCGTTCTACGTGGGGCGGTCTCTGTGGATCGCGCGCCGTGAATGGCCGCAGTGCAGCACGGACACCAAGGTGCTGTATCTGCTCGTGGCTCCGCTGCTGACGCTCGCGGTCGACGTGCTCGAGGTCACCGATCGTCTGTTCTGGAGCGGCCGGAAGGGCAAGCCGCAGGTTGCGAAGCGGATGGTGAAAGCGCCGCTCGGTGTGATTCCCCTCAGGCCCAAGTCAGCCCTTCGCTCGGAAGGCTAAGCGCATTCCACGCCTATCGATGCTCGCTCGCTTCCCTGCCCGGGGCGGCGGGCCTGTTCGCGCGTGCGTGGCGCTTTTGCCGTAAACGGACGATTAAGCGAGCAACCGCAATTCGCAGCGGCAAATCAACGTCGTTTGAGGTCCTTTGGGGGACAATCCGCTGATTACCTTCCGTGCGGGGATCTCCATGACGCTCAAGACGTTCGGGCAGCGCAACAAGGACATGGCATCGGCCGCCACAAGGCCCACACCTGCGTCCGCCAAGACGGGGCGCCCATTCCTCAAATGGGGGCTGGGCGTGACAGTCGCCCTCCTGACGCTGGTCTACTTCAGCAAGGACCTGTTCGAGCGCTACACGGCTCCCCGATGGGCCGACGAGGCCGTCACCGCGCAGACGCCGTTCCACACTTACTTCAAAGACAAGGACTTCTCGCGCCCGCCCGGCTTCCTCGCGCTCGACGCGACGATGATGATCTACGCGGGAGCGAAGGCCTGCAACGACACGCCGCGCGCCAAGGCCGCCTGGGACCGCATTCCGAAAATCTATGAGCTGCTGCTGCTCGAAAGCTCGGACAAGGCGAGCATTTCGGTGGTCGAGGACGCGTTCGAGCGGGGCTACGAAGACCTCAGCAAAAACCTGCCGGCCAGCTTCTGCGAGACGAGTTACTATTACCTCATCCACGACCACAAGATTTACAGCGCTCGTATCGCAGACAAGCTTCAGATGAGCATCGCCCAGAACGAGGCGAACATCCGGCAGCTCACAGCGAGCCAGGAGTCCGTGGAAGCCTGCATGAGGCACTACATCGCCTATCGGTTCCACACGAGCGAATGCCTGCGGCTGACGAAGAGCCTCCAGGACCGCCGCGAAGCCTCGCCCTGAAGCCCTCCGCTTGTCACGCGCGGAACATCGGGTCTCGCACGCGCACGTCATAACCAGCGCCGAGCCGCCCAACGGCCCCCACCTCTAACCTTCCCTCATCTGGCTCCTGCGCGACGCCCGCCGACGCGGCCGCTTCCGCCGCCAGACACCGACACCGGAGACGACATCGATGCGTGGCATCACACTGGGACTCATGCTGGCTGTTGCGACCTCAGCACTCGTAGCCGTTACCGAGCCGCTCACGACGCCTGCGATGGCAGCTGACATCACGCTCGATACGAGTAAGCTCGCACGCCTTCCGGGAGCAAAAGAGACCTACGCCAGCCCGGCCACGACCATTTTCACGAGCCCGGATTCCGTGCCCGCCGCGGCGGATGCCGCCGCCAAGCTTCTCGCCGCCGACGGATGGCAGCGCTACGAGGATCCCTTCTCCGCAAGCGCCGCCAATCCCAACCTCTCCATCATGACGTTCAAGAAGGAGCGGCAGGGGCTTTCCGTGTTCGTCACGCTAGCGCCTGCGCAGGGCAACGCGACGAGCGTTTCCTACACGGCCAATTCCATCGTCGACGACCTGCCGTTTTCCAAGGATGCCTCCGAGATCAAGTATGCGCCGGAGCGGTCGCATCTCGCCCTCGTCACGCAGGCTCCGCTCGAAGAGCAGCTCTCCTTCTTTCGCCGCGAATTGACCGCGCGGGGGTGGCTGCCCTACTCGCGAAGGGAAAACCGCAAGATGACGGCGGACGACGACACGTCCGAGCCCAACGAGCGCGGCAAGTTCGCGTTCTTCGTGCGCGATAACCATCGCCCGCTCATGCTTCGCCTACAGAACCGCGAAGACGGCCGCCTCGACGTCGTGATCGAGGCTGTGCCGCAAAAATTGCTGACGCTGCTCGTTGAAAAAGAAGAACCTGCCCCACCTCCGGCTGCGGCTGCAGCTCCCCCGGCGGAGAGCGAGCCACACAACGAGGCCGCAAAGGGCATAGATGCAAACGATGCCTTCAACGCCATCGCCGGTGAAATCCTGAACGAGGTGCGCAAGGCGACCAAGGACGCGATGGCCGATCTCAATCGCCCTGCATCGCAGGCCTCCGGCTCACCTGCCGCAACAGAAACGCTCGCCGAGCTTGCCGACGGCAATGCGCCGATCCCTCTCCCGGCAACGGCAGAGGAGATCGACTTCGACGGCGGACGCGGTTCGCTCGAGTTCGAAAGCGCCTCCAGCGTCAAATCTGTCGCGGCGTTCTATCGCGACGTGATGAAGCGCGGCGGATGGAAGGCCGATCGCTCGGTCATCGACAAGGACAACATGGTGGTGCTGCGCTTCTCCAAGGCTGCGCAAGACCTCTCGCTCACGATCATGGCGTTCGGCAAGAAGACGCGCGTCACGGCCTCGGGCTCGGCGCTCGCAACCGCCGAAGCAGAGCCTGCGGAAAACGCCTCGGAAGAGAGCCACGCGGAGGCAAAGCTCGTCACGGAGCTGACCGCCGAAGAGCGGAGCGGCTTGCCTGTTCCTGCGCCGCACTCGGTCAGCGGCAGCGAGAAGAGCCTGTTCCGCCTGTCCGTCAACGCGACGGTGCCTGCGTCGACCGAAACCGTTCTCGCCTTCTACCGGCGTGAGCTCGCCAAGATCGAGTGGAAGGAACAGGCGGGTAGCGCTGTCCTTTCGGCGGACCGCGCGGACGTTGCTTTCACGTCGCCGCAAGGGCCTGCCCGGCTCGTGCTCACGTACAAGAACGGCGAGACGACCTCGGTTCTGAGCTTGCGCAAGACGGAGGAGGCCCGCAAGTCCGGCCTGCTGCCGCCGGACGGCAAGATCAAGCTGCTTTTCGGCAATATGCTGGAGCAGGACGCCGTGCTCACGATCGGCAAGACGACGGTAAAGATCGGCGCTGGACTTGGCAGCAAGAAGCCGGACGGCCCGACGCTGGAGATTGCGCCCGGCAAGCACACCTACTCGCTGAAAGTCTCCGGACAGCCGGCGCAGACGGACGCGTTCGAAGTCACGGCGGGCGACATCTGGGGCCTCATGATCGGACCCGGCGGCGTGCTGCCGTTGCAGATGTACTGAGATTGACGGCCGACGCTCTCAAATCAGGGCGTCGGCGCCGTCCTCTGCCGGATCCACAGCACGAGAAGCACGAGCGCGGAGCCGATGATCGCCGAGACGACGTCGCGCAGCGAAATCGTGATCTGATCGAGATTGGGGAACAGCCCCAACAGACGGAACAGGAGGCCGCCAACCAGCGCGCCTGCCAGACCGAGCGCGAGGTTCTGGAACAGGCCGAACCCCTTTCGCTCGCGCCTCACGATCAGGCCAACGAGGCTCCCGCCGATCAGCCCGATGATGGCCCACACGAAAAACTGAGCGAACGAAAAGGACATGCCACTTTTCTCCGTCTCTGTGCCCTCGCCGCCTGCCAGCCCAGCATCCGGGAGGCGCGGCATTCCTTCCCTATAGCACCCTTGCAGACCGAGGCACGCGAGTTCCGCGCAAATGGGTTGATCGGCGGTTGATCGCCGCCATCAAGGAGCATCCTGGGAAAAAGAGCAGCCGGACACGGCGGACACGCCGCGCCCGGCTCAAGATCACTCCGGCAGGATGCGCACGGCGCCCTTGTCGGCGCTGGCGGCGAAGGCCGCATAAGCCTTCAGCGCGGTGGTGACATTGCGCTTGCGGGGCGCGGCCGGCTTCCAGCCGAGCTTGTCCTGCTCGGCGCGGCGGGTGGCGAGTTCCGCTTCGGAGACCGCAAGGTTGATCGTGCGGTTCGGGATGTCGATCTCGATGATGTCGCCCTGGCGCACGAGGCCGATGGCGCCACCCTGCGCCGCTTCCGGCGAGGCATGGCCGATGGAGAGGCCCGAGGTGCCGCCCGAGAAGCGTCCATCGGTGATGAGCGCGCAAGCCTTTCCGAGACCCTTGGATTTCAGGTAGCTCGTCGGATAGAGCATTTCCTGCATGCCTGGTCCGCCCTTCGGCCCTTCGTAGCGGATGACGACGACGTCGCCAGCCTTCACCTCGCCGCCGAGGATGCCCTTCACGGCTGCATCCTGGCTTTCATAGACGACAGCGGGGCCCGAAAACTTCAGGATCGATTCATCGACGCCGGCCGTCTTCACGATGCATCCGTCGAGGGCGATGTTGCCGGAGAGAACGGCAAGGCCACCATCCTTCGAGAACGGATGCTCGACGGAGCGGATGACGCCTTTCTCTCCGTCCGTGTCGAGGTCGTCCCAGCGCGCCTCCTGACTGAAGGCGACCTGGGTGGGAATGCCGCCAGGCGCGGCGCGGAAGAAGGTGCGCACCATCTCGCTGTTGGTGCGCGTAATGTCCCAGCGGTCGACGGCGTCACCCAGCGTTTCGGCGTGCACGGTCGGCGTGTCGCGATGGAGCAGACCGCCGCGATCGAGCTCGCCCAGGATGCGCATGATGCCGCCTGCGCGATGCACGTCCTCCATGTGCACGTCCTGCTTGGCGGGCGCGACCTTGGAGAGGCACGGCACCTTGCGGGACAGGTGGTCGATGTCGTCCATCGTGAAGTCGACTCCGCCTTCGTAGGCGGCCGCCAGGATGTGGAGCACCGTGTTGGTCGAGCCGCCCATGGCGATGTCGAGCGACATGGCGTTCTCGAAGGCCTTCTTGTTCGCAATGCTACGCGGCAACACGCTCTCGTCGTTCTGCTCGTAGTAGCGGCGGGCGAGATCGACGATCAGGTGGCCGGCCTCGACGAACAGGCGCTTGCGGTCGGCATGCGTCGCGAGCGTGGAGCCGTTTCCGGGCAGCGACAGGCCGAGGGCCTCAGTCAGGCAGTTCATCGAATTGGCGGTGAACATGCCGGAGCAGGAGCCGCACGTCGGGCAGGCCGAGCGCTCGATGACCTTCACGTCCTCGTCCGACACCTTGTCGTCGGCGGCGGCCACCATGGCATCGACGAGATCGAGCGCGTGGGTCTTGCCGTGGAGGACGACCTTGCCGGCCTCCATCGGTCCGCCGGAGACGAAGACGGACGGGATGTTGAGGCGCATGGCGGCATTCAGCATGCCGGGGGTGATCTTGTCACAGTTCGAGATACAGACCATGGCGTCGGCGCAATGCGCGTTGACCATGTACTCGACCGAGTCCGCGATGATCTCGCGCGACGGCAGCGAATAGAGCATGCCGTCGTGGCCCATGGCGATGCCGTCATCGACGGCGATCGTGTTGAATTCCTTGGCGACGCCGCCGGCCGCCTCGATCTCGCGCGCGACCAGCTGGCCGAGGTCCTTCAGGTGGACGTGGCCCGGCACGAACTGGGTGAACGAGTTCACCACCGCAATGATCGGCTTTCCGAAATCCGCGTCCTTCATGCCGGTCGCGCGCCAGAGGCCGCGGGCACCGGCCATGTTACGGCCGTGGGTGGTGGTTCGGGAGCGATAAGGAGGCATTGTTTGGGATCTTTCTAATCTCTTCCGATACCGCCCCGTACGACCTTCCCAGACGGTTGTAAAATATATTATTGAGAACACATTAGGTCGCACGGAGACTTTATGTCATGTTGGACCTGCGCCAGCTCCGCCATTTTCTCGCCGTCGCCGACACGCTGCATTTCGGGCGGGCCGCGGAACGGCTGGGCATGACCCAGCCGCCGCTCAGCCAGTCCATCCTGGCGCTCGAGCGGCAGCTGGGAGCCGCGCTTTTCACCCGCTCGAAGCGGAATGTGGCGCTGACCGCGTTCGGGCGGCAATGGCTCGAGCATGTTCGCCCGGCCGTAGAGAGGATAGCGGCGTTGCCCGACATCGCGCGGCGGATCCGCGACGGCACGGTGGGACAGCTCGGACTGAGCTTCGTCAGCACGGCGGACTACAGCCTGTTACCCGCGCTGGTCCGCCGGTATGCGGCGCGCTTTCCGTCCGTGGAGGTCAACCTCACCGAAGCGACCAGCGACGTGCAGATCGAAAGTCTTTTGGGCGGACATGGCCATGCCGGGATCATCATCCCGCCCGATACCGCGCTGCCGGAGGCGCTGGCCTATATGCCGTTGCTGCGCGAGCCTTTGGTTGCGGCCGTCCCGGAGGCCTGGGTTTCGGACGGGCGCTCTTCGGATGGGGACTGGCTGGACCAGCCGCTCATTCTCTTTCCGCGGCGCGTGGCCCCTGTCTTTCACGACCTCGTCACCGGCTACCTCGCCAGGCGAAGCGGGTCCTTGCATGTGAGGCAGGAGGCCATCCAGATGCAAACGATCATCAGCCTCGTCTCGGCCGGCATGGGCTTCGCGCTGGTGCCGGACTCGTTACGGAACCTTGCCCGGACAGGCGTGCGCTATCTGGAGCTGCGGGAGCCGCCGGTGCTGGAAACGGGCCTCGCGTGGTTACGCGAGAACGACAGCGCGACACTCCGAGAATTCCTGAGCGTTGCCGCAGACGTCAAAGCCGCGTGAGACCCGTCGCGATGCGCGCTGCTCGGCGGAATTATCTTTTTATTTCAGGGAGTGGTTGGTGGAGCCAAGCGGGATCGAACCGCTGACCTCTTGCATGCCATGCAAGCGCTCTCCCAGCTGAGCTATGGCCCCTTACCATGGGTTCTTGCGTGTTGGGGAACCGAAGCTCCCTTTCGCAAGCCGGATCCTGAGGCGTGTGCCGCGCTGGTGCTTGCGGCGCCGTCAAGATCACGAAGACCGGCTCATTAGGCCGATCGCCTCAAAACTGCAAGAGCGAAGTTAGCGCATGCACGCCAAAAAGATACGGACGTGCCACCTTCGCCTTCCTTGCGCCTCGCAGGCCGCGTGTGACGCGCCAGATGGCAGGATCTGGCGCGATCGTGGTCGCTGGCCGGACCGACGATTCACGCGCCAGATGGCAGGATCTGGCGCGATCGTGGTCGCTGACTGGACCGACGATTCACGCGCCAGATGGCAGGATCTGGCGCGATCGTGGTCGCTGACTGGACCGACGATTCACGCGCCAGATGGCAGGATCTGGCGCGATCGTGGTCGCTGACTGGACCGACGATTCACGCGCCAGATGGCAGGATCTGGCGCGATCGTGGTCGCTGACTGGACCGACGATTCACGCGCCAGATGGCAGGATCTGGCGCGATCGTGGTCGCTGACTGGACCGACGATTCACGCGCCAGATGGCAGGATCTGGCGCGATCGTGGTCCTAACGCTCCTCGTCGCCTTCGGTGACCGGGCCGCCGATGATGTTGGACATATCGCCGCCTTCTTCCTCTTCTTCCTCGAGGAAGGTCTCGTCCTCGTCGGCGGCAACGGCGGTGTCGCCATCCTCGATGTCCGGCAGCGCATCGTCGGCGTCCGCCTCTGCGGTCTCCACCGGCGCCTTCTCGGTATAATCCGACTTGCGGCCGCGACGGCTCGATTTCTCCTCGCCAGCCGCAGCGAGCGCGAGCGGCGACGAAGCCAGCTCATAGATCGAGCCGCAGATCGGGCAGGTAATGGGATCTCGGTTGAGGTCGTAGAACCGAGCACCGCATTCATTGCTCTGGCAGGTGCGCTTTGTCCCGCGCGCTTGCTTGGTCGCCATGGCTGTCTCACCTGTCAAATTGGGATAGCGGGGTCTGCCACAGCATCCGGCGGCTGTCAAAACGAAATCCGGTGCCGGTGCTGATAAAGCGTCGCGCGGCGTTGACAGGGCCTGGATGGGGCGGCTCTATGCCCGGGCTTTCCTTCACAACCCGGGCTCAGGCGTCCCTCCGGCGCCTCCCCGCGACATTTCGGGCGCCACCACGTGACTCACGCCGATCCTACCCCGCTCGCTTCCCGCCGCTCCGGCCCCCTCAAGGGCACACTTCGGGTGCCCGGTGACAAATCGATCTCCCACCGGGCCCTGATGCTTGGCGCCTTGGCGACCGGAAAAACGCGCATCCGCGGCCTTCTCGAGTCCGAGGACGTGATCAACACCGCACACGCGGTCACGGCCCTCGGCGCGCCTGCCCGGAAAACCGGAGACACCTGGGAGGTGCTCGGCCGCGGCACCGGCGGGCTCACGCAGCCCGACAAGCCGCTGGATTTCGGCAACTCGGGCACCGGCACCCGCCTGATGATGGGCGTGATCGCGCCGCACGACATCACGGTGACGATGATCGGCGACGCCTCGCTCTCCAAGCGGCCGATGGGCCGGGTTCTCAACCCGTTGAAGCAGATGGGCCTCGAGGTGGAGGGTGACCGCGACCGGCTGCCCTTAACCCTCCGCGGCACCTCTGAGCTCGTGCCGATGGTCTACGAGCTTCCGGTGCCGTCGGCCCAGATCAAAAGCGCGATCCTGCTCGCGGGGCTCGGCGCCGCCGGCGAAACCACAGTCGTCGAGCCCGAGGCAACGCGCGATCACACCGAGCGGATGCTCCGGCATTTCGGCGCGGACGTGCGGACGGTTTCCGAAGGCGGCGCAACCCGGATCACGGTGCGCGGCGGCGCGGAGCTCGAGGGCCGCGATGTCACGGTGCCGGGCGATCCCTCCTCCGCTGCATTCCTGATCGCATCGGCGCTCATCGTGCCGGGCTCCGACATCACCATCGAGGGGCTGCTCGTCAACCCGACGCGGACGGGCTTCTACACCACCCTCCAGGAGATGGGCGGCGACGTCACCTTCCTCAACGAGCGGGAGGAAGGCGGAGAGCCTATCGCGGACATTCGCGCCCGTTTCTCCGCGCTTTCCGGCGTCTCGGTGCCGGCGGACCGCGCGCCTTCGATGATCGACGAGTATCCGATGCTGGCGGTCGTCGCGGGCTTCGCCAAGGGCGCGACGCGGATGGACGGCCTCGCGGAGCTCAAGGTCAAGGAGAGCGACCGGCTCGCGGCAACGGCCGCGGGGCTCGAAGCGAACGGCGTTCGCACCGAGGTTTCCGGCGACACGCTCATCGTTCACGGCACAGGCTCCGTGCCGGGCGGCGGGCGGGTTGAGACCCATCTCGACCACCGGATCGCCATGTCGTTCCTGGCCATGGGGCTCGCGAGCACGTCTCCCGTCACGGTCGACGATACGGCCATGATCGCCACCAGCTTCCCGGAGTTCCGGCACCTTATGGAGCAGATCGGGGCGCAGTTCGGCGAAGGCGGCGGCGCATGATCATCGCCATCGACGGACCGGCGGCCTCCGGCAAGGGCACCCTCGCCAAACGGCTCGCCGATCACATGGGTTACGCCTGCCTCGACACGGGCCTGCTCTACCGGGCGGTGGCGCGCGATGTAGTCTCGCGCGGGTTCCGGCTGGAGGACACCTGGGCAGCGGTGGCCGCAGCGCGGGGCCTCGTTCCTGCGACCTTCGACGATCCGGCGCTGCGGGGAACCGCCGCCGGGGACGCGGCCTCGATCGTCGCCAAGATTCCAGCCGTTCGGGCGGCGTTGCTCGCCTATCAGCGGGATTTCGCGGCCCAGCCGCCCGGCGCCGTGCTCGACGGGCGGGACATCGGCACCGTGGTCTGCCCGAACGCGGACGTTAAGATTTTCGTGACCGCCAGCCCCGAAATCCGGGCCCGGCGCCGGTTTGCCGAGTTCGAGGCGCGCGGCACAGGCGTTGCCTATGAAACGGTTCTGGCCGATATCCTGGCCCGGGACGCCCGCGATGCCGGCCGGGCCGACGCCCCCATGGCCAAAGCTGCCGATGCGATATTGCTCGATACCAGTAACTTGAGTATAGAAGCCGCATTCGACGCCGTCGTCGGATTGATCAAGAGGAAGATCAGCCACTAGGGGCGCATGACACATGCGTCTCAATTTTCACTGGCGGGCCAGGGCCCATCACGACGGCGCCGAGACAATATTCAAAGAAACGTGCCGGTAGAAAACCGTCCGCTCGCGCTTCCGTGCGCGTTCGGCGGGGCTCGCGGCCATCACTCATCCGCGTCGCCGGGCAGCCTGCAACGGGTGCCGGGCGGCAAACATCCATTTCCAACACACGTTCAGGAGTCTGAATGACCACCGAAATCAGCAAAGACTACACCCCGTCGCGCGACGAGTTCGCCGCGATGCTCGCCGACAGCCTGGCGAAGGACGACGTTTTCGAAGGCAGCGTCGTCAAGGGTAAGGTCGTCGGCATCGAGAAGGATCTCGCCGTCATCGACGTCGGCCTCAAGATGGAAGGCCGCGTTCCGCTCAAGGAGTTCGGCCTCGGCGGCAAGCCGGGCGACATCAAGGTCGGCGATACGGTCGAAGTCTACCTGGAGCGCATCGAGAACGCGCTCGGTGAAGCCGTTCTCTCGCGCGACAAGGCACGCCGCGAAGAGAGCTGGACCCGCCTCGAGAAGCTCTCCGAGAAGGGCGAGAAGGTCACCGGCGTGATCTTCAACAAGGTCAAGGGCGGCTTTACCGTCGATCTCGACGGCGCCGTCGCGTTCCTGCCGGGCTCGCAGGTCGATATCCGCCCGGTTCGCGACATCGGCCCGCTGATGCACCAGCCGATGCAGTTCCAGATCCTCAAGATGGACCGCCGCCGCGGCAACATCGTCGTCTCGCGCCGC